>ERZ779896.2164-NODE-2164-length-14123-cov-2.934532_pt1 | contig 14123 bp, 10 predicted proteins | sample MGYA00511067_ERZ779896 | MGnify/ENA primary metagenome ERZ779896 (study PRJEB29588, sample SAMEA2161597) | human gut metagenome | biome: human gut; feature: human-associated habitat; material: faeces | place: Denmark | collected 2008/2010 ...
TCATCTAATTCTCCAAATATTTTCGACAATGTATCATATGTAGTATGATATTCATCATAATTCTGCTTAGAAACATTTGCAAGCATCGGAAAACTATTTCTTCTAAATATTCGATTAAACACTCTTATAATATTATCTTTGATTTTTGGCATTAAAATTTCTCCATAACATATTATTATCATTTAAAATTTTATCATAGAAAGTAAATTATAACAATTAATTTAGTAAATTATTTTTTCTTTTTAGATTTCTTATCTTCAATTAATTTTTCGTCAGCTACATATTTATAATTTAATGCATTATTTTTTGAAATTGCTGATTTTTTAGTTTGTTTTTCATATGATTTTCTGGCATCATTTGCAACTTGTCCTCCTCTTTTTGCAACATTCATATTCTCATTAAATCCTTGTGGATGCTCTGTTTGTGCAATATCACGAGTAGCTATTTCTCCTAAATCTGTAAGAAGGACTTCAATATCAGTCATATTATCTCTTAAAGATTCTTTTCTTAAACCTTTTAATTTTTTATATTCTGATGCTTTCATTCCAGACCAACCTTTGTATATTTCATTAGTAAGCATGGCATATTCAATTGGTTTTTCAACACCACCATCTTTCCATATATCTGTTAATTTAAATCTATCAACAATGCCTGTTAATCTTTTCTTAATCCATTCATCACTATAACCTTTATTACGATAATAGTTTACAGCACGATTAATTGCTAGCTCTGGATCAAATACCTCATTTATTCGTTCATTACCTAAACCAGCTAACCACATTTTGAAAGGTTCTGCTTTAGGTGATGGTATAGATTCAATAAGCCTCAAAATGTTTTGTGTATCTAGCATATCAGTATTTCTCATTTTTCCATCTTTTGCTTTTAATTTGAAAGTGTCACAATTTGTGACGGTTTGATTTCCTTCTTGAATCATTCTTGATTTAAGAGTTCTCCAATAATGTGCTGGGTCATTACTATTTGTTAATGCACTTATAACATCAACCACACTAAAAAAATATTCCTCTTTTTCGCTATTCCAAATACTTCTAATTTCTTTTTCTTCAAACAAGTTTGTAATTGTATCTAATTTGTTATTATCCATATATCGAAATACCTCCTTGTAGAATTTTTGAACTATTGGTAATATATTATCATAAATTCAAGATTTTTACAATTAATTCTCAAAATTTCCTTGATTCTTTGAGCAATTTGTGATATAGCATAGATGTCATTAGATATGATACTGAAAAATTGAATATTGATATTCCTCATTTTACTCATTTGAAGGAGCCATTAGAGTTAAAAGTGCCCGTGGTGTATGTATTGTTTAAGGGCAATGAATTTAATGAATAATAAGTGCTACAAAATATCATGTTTGATTTACAAAAGGCTTTATAAAAAAACACCCTCTCTTGCATACCTGCAGGAAAGGAACGCACTTATGAAAAAAACAAACTATTCTGTTGCAAGAGTTGTTACTTATACAAAACAAAGTATAAGTAAGGCAGAAAGACACAATGAAAGAAAAAATCAATCCTATTCCAATATGAATGTTGATTTAGAACAAACTAAAAATAATGTTTATTACAAAACTTGCGACAAAACTTATAACGAAAGATTAAAAGAACTAATTGATGAAAATAAAGTATCATTAAGAGGACTTAAAGATAATGCTAAAATATTTGATGAACTAGTATTAGACATCAATTCAGACTATTTTGAAAAACACGGAGGATACGATTTTGCAAAGAGATTTTATGAAGAAACCTTCCACTTTGCAGAAACAGAATATGGTAAAGATAATATTATATCTGCTGTTATGCACGCAGATGAATAAAATATTGCATTAACCGAAGAATATGGTAAGCCTATATATCACTATCATTTACACGTTATAGCTATTCCTGTTGTGAAAAAGTAAATAAAATATTCTAAAAGAACTAAAGATAAAGCACTTGTTGGAAAAGTTAAAGAAACAATTATGCAAGTTAGTCATAGCAAAAAATGGAAAAGTCAAAAGGCTCAAATTGTTAAAGATAAAAAGCAACTTACACAATATCAGCAAAGATTGAAAGAAATAGATAACTTAATTCAGCATATTTATGAAGATAATGTTTCTGGAAAGATTACAGATGAAATGTTTTCTAATTTTTCTACAAATTACACAAATGAGCAAAAAGACTTAAAAGAAAAAATAGAAATATTAAATAACAGTATTTCGACAACAGAACAAAAAGAAATTCAATAACTTCATTTGTAGATAAAGTTAAGAAATATATGGAGATAAAAGAACTTACACCAGAAATAATAAATGAATTAATTGATAAAATATTAGTCCATCAACAAACAAAAGTTAATGGAAAGAAATATCAACAAATAGATATATACTATTCAGGAGTTGGAATTATATCAGTTTCAGCTAATGAATATGATTTTGAAAAAGAATTTCAAAATATATTAAAAAATAATAGAAAAACAGCATAAAAAAAGCCTTAGGAGCATTTTTAATAAGTTTTGTCCTTATTAAAATGCTCCTAACTTTCTCTCTTTTTCTTCACTTTAAATTTAGCGTCCGCCTCCGCCGCCATCTCCTCCGGCCTCCGCCTCCACCACCAGAGAATCCCCCTCCGGATCCATTTCCTGATGAGTAAACAGAACTTATTGCTGTATTCATGTAACTTCCCAAATCCAATGTATTCATCATATGAATATAATTATTTGTATCTATATTAGGATTCATATCCATAATTTCTGGATAAACTATTTTTAATTGTTTCAAAACTTTTGATGATATTTTAAATGCAGTTGCATAAACTAGATATTTTTCCCAAACTATAAGGGCCGGAATTTCTTTGTCTTTTAATAGTGAAAAGTCTTCCATATATTTTTTAAAAGCTCTCCATTTTTCTCTTTCATCAGTACCTTTTTGAGTAAATGTATATTTTCTATTTGCTAAAGCTAATTCTAAAATAGAATTAACTAATGATATTGCAATTGTAAGCATTGTTACTCCAATTACAGATAATGATTCACTTATTGTTAACAACGCTATAAGTCCTATATTCATACAGAATCCACCAATAGCAAATACACAATGTTTTTTATATTCCTTTTCTGCTTTTTCATCATAATTTTCCATATTTATTTCTTGTTCTCTTACTGCCTTAGAAAATTTTAAATCTATTTTTTGAACATTCTCTCGATTATTTTTGCAATATTCTGTTATATCTTTAATTGATAATTTGTCTTTTCCTGCAGAAACTGTATTCAAAAATTCCAACACTATTTTTTGTTCTTCTTTTAAATCTGCCATATCATTATCTAATAATGTAATATCTACATTACTTTCCCTTAATGTCTCTCTTTTTTCTACTTCTAAACTAATCTTTTTTTTCAAGCACAAATCTAATATATTAGCAGAAAAACTACCAGTTAATGTTCCTTGTTGACCTTTTGAGAAAACAAACAAAGCCTCCCCTGGAGTTGCATTTTCATAAGGTAATTCTCGATAATATTGAATCTTTTCTGTAACTTTTCCTCGTCTTTCTATTTTTATTATTATTATCTTTATGATATTTAAAATTGTTCGTATTAAACATATTATTGCATAAAGCCTTACTGCTAATCCAATTACTAATTCTATATTTCTATTAATCTCTCTTTGTTTATTTGCTTTCTCTGCCCATTTGTTTTCCTCTTGCAATGCATTGTTTAAAATACTTGTATTATATCTTCTTCCTGTTGTTTCTATCATATCTTTTGGGAATAAGCTTCTAATCTCTACATAATTATATCTTTGTTGATTTTCTAATGAAAATTCGATTCTATTTGAATCTGCAACATATATTTCACCATTTAAGTTTTTAGTATGTCCCCAAACTTTTATATCATCTTTGCTTTTAGCGTTTTGTGGCAAATATATTCTTCCAGTAACTTTATTTGTACTAATTTCAAAATCACTTCCTATAAATTTCCAATATAATTCTGCATAATCATCATATTTAGCAATTGCATCTATTACCTTGTATGAAATTTGATATTCTCTTGTGCCATATCCATTATCTAAACCAACTCCCCATGCAATTTCAAATTGTCCATCAGAATTTTTCAATCCATAATAACAATCTTGAGTAACATGGTACATTTCTTGATAAATTTTTGAAAACTTTTTATTTTCGCCATTTGTAGTTTCTCTTACCTCAACATCAGTTATATATGAATATTTAGAATTATCTATTTTAAATGTTTTATATATTGTATTAGTCTCGGAAATATAAATATTCCATGTTTCTGTAACATCCATACTCCCATCTTCATTTATCTGTGCATAAAAATCTAAATTGTTCAGTTGCAATGTTGCATCCGATTTTGTTGTGAATATTAATAAAAACATTGCAGTAAATATCAGTGTAATTATTATTTTTTTATTTTTCATCTTTTTCCTCCTTATTTTCGCTTTCATTTTATCATTTAATATTTTAGTTATCAATAGTATTGAAAAAAAAAACTGCCAAAAGTAAGATACTTTTTGGCAGTTTTTAAGCAAATCTGTAAGCCGGGTTCTGTCATTTAAAATAGTCATTTATCTAGGACATATATTGCTATATGCCTCAAGCCACGCAATTCAGAAGGTGCCGAGCAAGCTTAATCTTCTACTTAGGTGTTGCTCCAGATGGGGTTTACACTGTCCCAGTATGTCACCATACCAGCGGTGAGCTCTTACCTCGCCTTTTCATCCTTACCTTTACTTTAACAAGAACTTCAGGAATTTTCATTCCTTTGAACAAAAGCTAAAGGCGGTTATTTTCTGTTGCACTTTCCTTAAGGTTTCCCTCACTAGACGTTATCTAGCATCTTTGCTCTATGGAGCCCGGACTTTCCTCTCGTAATTTCTTTCGAAATTTACCAGCGACTATTTAATTTGCTCATGCTTAATTATAACATGTTTGGATTGACTTGTAAAGGAAAACTAAATCCATTCACCGTATTTTTTTATATAAATTTTCTTTGCCCAACCAGCAACTATGCAATATAATATAGGCACTCCTAATATAATTGAAAAATATTTTGGTGCAAGAGCTGTTAATCCAATTGCTTTGCCTATAAATGTAAATGGTACTATCATTGCAATTATACTAAGTGCAATTGATGATATATATACAGCTTTTGATGCATGGCTTTGCTTAAATGGTATTTTTGCTGTTCTAATAATATGCATTCCTACTAAATTTGAAACTATACTATACGTAAACCAAGTTGTTTGAAATACAGCTACTTCATGTGCTTTAAATACAAACCATATTAATGCAAATACAATCAAATCAAAACATGAACTTAATGGTCCCATAAATAACATAAAATGTTGTAAACCTTTTACATCAAATTGTTTTGGTCTTCTTAAATATTCTTCATCAACATTATCTAATGGCAATGTTAATTGTCCAAAGTCATACAATAATCCTTCTACTAAAAGTTGTATAGGTGTTTCTGGCAAGAATGGAAGCAATATACTTGCAATTATAACTGACATTACTTCTCCAAAATTGAAACTTGCAGCAAGTTTAATATATTTCATTAAATTTGCATAGGTATGACGTCCTTCTTTTACTCCATCAAGTAATACATGCAAGTCTTTTTCTAGTAATATTATATCAGCAGATTCTTTTGCTATATCAACTGCAGTGTCTACTGAAATTCCGACATCTGAATTTACAAGTGATGGACTATCATTTATTCCATCTCCCATATAGCCTACTACATTTCCGTTATCTCTTAGTAATCTAACAATACGTGCTTTTTGAATAGGAGAAAGTTTTGCAAATATATTTGTCTTTTTCAATAGTCTTTTTAAACCTTGGTCTGCTAATTTGTCAATTTGAGCACCTGTAACAATTCTGTTTGATTTTATTCCAACTTTATCACATACACATCTTGTTACTTCAACATTATCTCCTGTTAGAACAATAACTCTTATTCCATTTTTTCCAAGCTTTTCAATAGAAGATTTAGCTGTTTCTTTTGGTGGGTCAAGGAATCCAATAAAACCAATAAGCACCATATTTTTTTCATCGCTAACATTAAATTCCTCTGTTTTGTTTAAATCATTTTTTTGACACACTGCTACAACACGAAGTCCTTGTTTATTTAATTCTTTTGTGATTTTTTTAATATTCTCTTTTATTGAATTTGTAATTGGCTCGACTTTTCCTTTATAGTCAACTAATGTACATATGTTTAAAATTTCTTCAACTGCACCTTTGGTAATTAATTGAGTTTTAGTTCCATCATTCACTATTATAGAAAGTCTACGTCTTGAAAAGTCAAATGGTATTTCATCCACTTTTACATATTTGGTTGATATTTCATCTAAACCATGTTCAATTCCACGTTTTATAACGGCTTCATCTATATTACTTTTTAATCCTGTTTGAAAATATGCGTTTAAAAAAGCATGTTTTAATACTCTGAAATCTTCATTTCCCATTACATCTAAATATTTTTCTAATACAATTTTGTCTTCTGTTAAAGTTCCTGTTTTATCTGTACATAAAATATTCATTGCACCAAAGCTTTGGATTGAATCTAATTTTTTGACTATTGTTTTTTTCTTAGACATCTTCAAAGCTCCTTTTGATAACCCTGATGATAAAATTACAGGCAATAATAATGGTGTTATACATATTGCAATTGCTACCGCAAATGTAAATGATGTTATAATACTATGTTTTTGAACTGTAAGTAAAAATACAATAGGTATTAATACAAGCATAAATTTTATTAATAGCTTACTAATATTTTCTATTCCTTTTTGAAATGCCGTTTTAGGTTTTCCTGTTGTTAAAGTATGTGCAACCTTTCCAAAATAGGTATTGTCTGCTGTTAATACTACTATTCCTTTTGCTGAACCACTTATTACATTTGTTCCCATAAAACATATTGTATCTATATCAGAAAGACTTTCTATTGTTTCTTTTTCATCTAGCTCTGTATTCTCAAGTTTTTTGATTGCGTCTGATTCCCCTGTAAGTGTTGACTGCCCAACATATAAGTCTTTTGATTCTATTATTCTTAAGTCTGCTGGTATCATGTCTCCTGCTGAAAGTATTACTGTATCTCCTGGTACTAAATCTTTAAATGGTAACTTTATCTTTTTTCCATTCCTTACAACTGTTGCCGTTGTTGATACTAATTGTTTTAACTTTTCTGCTGCCTTATTTGAGCGATATTCAGAAAAGAAATCCAAGAATGTACTAACTGCTACTAAGACTAAAATAACAATTATATTTGCATAACTTGGTACTTCTGCTAAATACACATCTGTATATATTAATATTAATGCAATTCCTATTAATATGCTATTAAACGGTGTAAATAAACTTTTTAATAAATAATTATACCATCTTTTTGGCTTTGATTGGGTTACTTCGTTTGGACCATATCTATGTCTTCTCTGTTCAACTTCTTCGTCTGTTAATCCACCTTCTTTTACATTGAATTCTGAAATAATTTTTTCTTTAAATGTTTTACATAAATGCCCATATATTTTCTCTGCATTTACATCTTCTCTTTTGTCATTTGCCATTTTTTGCTCACATTCCTTTCTACTTTTATTATACATTTTTTATTGCTTTTTTAAACATAAATATAATACCACTATGAATTTTATAATTCAATATTTTGTATAGAACAAATAAGAAAAATTGAAAATTTTTCTTTGATTTGTTCTCGCCCGATTTGAGTTTTCGACTAAAAGGAGAAAATCTCAAAGGGCTAGCGATTGTAGCTTTTTATATAATAGGGAAGTATTACTTTCCTATTATATAAAAAAGCCCATGAAATTATTAAAATTTCAAAAGGCTTTTACTTATTGTATAAGTAATTAATTAATTCACTGATTACAAAATAGGATTTTTAATTCATTAGAGTTTACAAGATAATTATATTCAGTACTTGTATCCTTTCGATACTGAACTTTGAAAAAATCCAAAAAGTCCTTTTCTTGTTGGTCAAGCGTTAATGAAATAGTACCTTCTTTCGCGCTTTTCACTCTTTCATAAAGGTGTTTTGAAATATAACAAGAATAATTCATGGTGTTTTCCTCCTTCTTCTGTTCAAATCTTATACAATAGGTATCAATAAATAAATTACAGGAAATATTATATATTTGTCTATTTAAAAAGTCTGCCGAAATTTGTCGAACATATAATTTTTTTATTGACAATTCTCTTTTCCCACAATTTCTTCAAATACCTTTAAAATCTCATCAGTTAAATAAATTGCACCACAAGGCTTCAATTCTTCATTAATTTTTACCATAACCCTAATATTATTTTGTTCACCATTAAAAAATTTGATTGCTCCTCTAAGTTTAGCTTTTTGTTCTTCTGTAAGATTCGTAATATTAAGTACTAACATATTAGGCTTACTCTCTTCAAAGTTTTTAATATCATTTGCAACTATCTTTGTTGCATCGTCTTCTCTTATACTTAATCTTCCGTTAATAATAACAATATTTTCTTCAACTAATATATCTTGTGCTTTCATATATGTTGGTTCAAATACTATTATTTCTGCCGAACCATACAAATCTTCTATTGTAACAAATGCCATTATTTTATTGTTTTTAGTATATTTCTTTTTTACTGATGTAATGATTCCAGCTATTTTCACTTGTTGACCATCTTCAAATTTGGTACTTTCTTTTACTCTTATTTCTGTGTTTTCTTCATTTTGAGAAACAGTTGAATTCATCTCATCTATTTCTCTCATTTGAAGTGAAGATATATTTGTAGTTGCAATTATCTGTTCTCTTATTTTTTCGAGTGGATGTCCTGATATATAAATTCCTAACATTTCTTTTTCAATTGAAAGTAATTCTCTTTCGTTTAACTCAGGTCTTTCCATAAAATTATATTTTATTTCATTTAGGTTATTTTCTTCTTCATTATTTTCACTTCCTAAGTCAAACATTGATACTTGTCCATCCATTCCTTTTTTGTTATAAGATTGTATTGTATCAATTATTGTTTCAAAAGACGCAAGTAATGTTGCCCTTGTTTCTGGAAATTCAGTAAATGTTCCTGCTTTTATTAAACTTTCTATGCATTTTTTATTTACAGATTCTTCTGACATTCTTTCACAAAAATCTGTAAAGTTTTCAAATTTTCCATTTGTTTCTCTTTCTTTAATTATACTGTCAACCGGCTGTATTCCAACATTTTTTATGCTACCTAGTCCAAAACGAATCATTCCATCTTCAACAGTAAATTTTCCAAAACTTTTATTAATATCTGGTTTTAATATCTCTATTCCCATTCTTTTGCATTCTTCTATATAATCTGGTATCTTATCTAGATTTCCTAAAAAGCTATTTAGCATTGATGCCATAAATTCTGCCGGATAATAAGCTTTTAAATATGCTGTTCTGTAAGCCACAAGCGCATAGCAAGCCGCATGCGATTTATTAAAAGCATATTTTGCAAATTCAGACATTTGGTCAAAAATAGTGTTTGCGACTGTCTTATCAATACCGTTTTCTTCACATCCGAATATAAATGCTGTACGCTCTTTTTCCATTACATCAAGCTTTTTTTTGCTCATTGCCCTGCGCACAATATCCGCCCTGCCATACGAATAACCTGCAAGCTCGCGGAAAATTTGCATAACCTGTTCCTGATAAACCATGCAGCCATAAGTATTTTCAAGTATAGGCTTTAACTTATCGGTTAAATACTTCACCTTTTCAGGATTATGCGAATTTTCAACAAAAGTGTCAATTTGATTTGCAGGGCCGGGGCGGTAAAGTGAAGTAGCGGCAATTAAATCTTCAAGCCTTGTCGGCTTCAAATTCATAAGCATACGCTTCATTCCGCTTGATTCAAACTGAAATACACCCTCTGTCTGCCCATTTGCAAACAGCTTGTACACTTTTTCATCATCAATAGCAATATTGTTTATATCAATACCGGCAGATTTACTTGCATTATCTATTACAGTAAGGGTACGAAGCCCCAAAAAGTCCATTTTTAAAAGCCCGAGTTCTTCAAGAGAAGTCATAATATACTGCGTTACGGGAACACCGTCATTAGTAGCAAGCGGAACATACGAACTGACCGGGTCATGAGTAATTACTACACCTGCCGCGTGGGTGGATGTATTTCTCGGCATACCCTCCACCTTTTTTGCGGTTTCTATAAGTTCGTTTATCTGCGCATTTTCTTTCATAAGGGATGAAAGCTCTTTTGATTTATTTACAGCCTGCTCAATAGTAATATGAAAATCATTTGGCACAAGCTTGGCAACAGCGTCAACAGAAGCATAAGGCATACCCATCGCCCTGCCTACATCCCTGATTGCAGCTTTAGTGGCAAGTGTACCGAAAGTAACGATTTGTGCCACATGGTCTGCACCGTATTTCTGCGTTACATAATCAATAACTTCGCCCCTTCTGACATAGCAAAAATCTATATCAAAATCAGGCATTGATACGCGCTCCGGGTTTAAAAATCGCTCAAAAAGCAGATTATACTTCATCGGGTCAAGATCGGTTATTTCCATACAATAAGCCGCAATTGAGCCTGCACCCGAGCCTCTGCCCGGACCTACGGGAATACCCTTACTTTTTGCAAATGAAACAAAATCGGCAACGATCAGATAGTAATCCGTATAACCCATTTTTTCAACCGTTTCAAGCTCATAATCAAGTCGGTCATAATATTCTTTAGGCGGATTTTGCCCGTATCTTTTTTTCATACCCTGCATACAAAGCATTTTGAAATATTCAAAATGGTTCATATTATCGGGTGTTTCATAATAAGGCAATTTCGTATGCCCAAATTCAAAATCAAAATTGCACATATCCGCAATAATTTGAGTATTATCAATTGCCTGTGGAGTATCGGCAAAAATTTCACGCATTTCCTGTTCGGTTTTAAGGTAAAATTCATCTGCGTGAAATTCAAGCCCAGTATCATCACCGATGGTTTTATTGGTAGCAATGCAAATAAGCACCTGCTGTATTTTTGCATCTTGCTTTTCTATATAATGAACATCGTTTGTAGCAACAAGCGGTATACCCGTTTCCCTTGAAATACGCTTTAACCCTTCACATACTATTGCCTGTTCGCTTATTCCGTGATTTTGCAGTTCAAGATAATAATTTCCCTGCCCGAAAAGTTCGTTATACCACTTTGAAATTCTAACCGCTTTATCATAATCTTTTTGAAGAAGAGCCTGCGGCACTTCACCTGCAAGGCAGGCCGAAAGGCATACTAACCCCTCGTGATATTTTTCAAGCAGTTCGTGGTCAATCCTCGGTTTAAAATAAAAGCCCTCGGTATACGCTTTTGATACCATTTTAATAAGGTTTTTATATCCCAGCTCGTTTTTACAAAGCAGAATAAGGTGATTGTATTCCTTATCAAGCACCTTGTCTTTATCAAATCTCATTCTCGGTGCAACATAAACTTCGCACCCGATAATAGGCTTAATGCCCTCGTTTTTACACGCTTTATAAAAATCAACAGCCCCGTACATATTACCGTGGTCGGTAATTGCAAGAGACTGCATTCCAAGGCTCTTTGCACGCGCCACAAGTTGCCTGATACGGCAAGCACCGTCAAGCAAAGAAAACTCTGTATGTGTGTGCAAATGAGTAAACATATTATCTTCCTTTTTTATAATTCCTTAGCTATTTCTACTATTTTTTTCAGCCTGTGATTAACACCGGAGCGTGAAAGCCCGCTGATTTTAGACAGTTCTGCAAGCGACGCTTCCGGATTTTCCTGCCTTAAAAGTGCCATATCTTTAAGGTCGGGTTTAAGGAAATCCAAACCTTTTTTCTCCTCTATTTTTTCAATAGCCGCGCTCTGTTCCCAGCTCGCTTTAACAGTTCTTTCTATATTCGCCGTCTCACAGTTTGCCGTTCTGTTAGCCTTATTTCTAAGGTCTTTCACAATTTCAACATTCATCATATCAAACATTGATGAACTCGCACCCATAATATAAAGGCAATCTTCAATAGCTTCGCTGTCTTTAAAATATACTATATTATACCCTTTTCTGTTAGCTGTTTTAGGGGAAAAGTCTATTTCTCCCAAAAGAGTAACAAGACTTTTTGATAAATTAAAAAAAGGAACCGTAAATTCCAAATGATAATCTTTATTAGGGTCTGAAACAGTACCGCAAGATAAAAATGCACCCGCTAAAAAAGCCTTTTGGCAATTTTCGCAATCAAAATTAGAGTGATTTATTTTCAAACTGCCTTTGCTTTCATGGCCGAAAAAGCCAAGCACTTTATCGCAATTCGATTTATCGTTTATCATAACGGTATGACTTTTACCAAGCGGTGATGTTTTAACTTCGCATTTAATATTGCAATACTTTTCAACAAGTTTTGAATATCTGACTGCGATTTCTTTATTTTCGGTTTGAATTCCGACTCCGTAACTCGAAAAAGTTTTACCGAAAATGCACATTCCGTAAAGCATTGCTTTTTCGCAACAAGTACTTTCATATTCAATTTTTAATAATTCGCTTTTTACCTGCTGTGAAAATGACATTAACATTACTTTCTGTTTATATCCCTGTGACTTACTGTTACATTATCCCATTTTTTTGAAAAATATTCTTTCAACGCTTCCGCAAATGCCACACTTCTGTGGTTACCGCCCGTACAGCCAATTGCAAAAACGATTTGGCTCTTGCCCTCTCTGATATAAAGAGGATTAAGAAAATCAAGAAAATCAATAAGCTTTTTAAGTAATTCTTTTGATTCGTCAAATGAAAATACAAAATCGCTTACTTCTTTATCTAACCCTGTTTTATTACGCAACTTTTCATTCCAATATGGGTTTGGCAAGCATCTTACATCAATTACAAAATCTGCAGAATTAGGCACACCGTATTTAAAGCCGAAAGACATACAGTGAATATTCATATACTCCTTGGCATCCCCCATAAGAAGTTCTGTAAGCCTTGCACGAAGCTGGTGTGTATCAATGCTTGATGTATCAATAATATGGTCTGCCTTAAGTCTTAACGGAGCCAAAATCTCCCTTTCATAATCAAGAGCATTTTGAATATTACCGTTAAACTTATCTGCAAAAGGATGCTTTCTGCGTGTAAGCTTATATCGCTTAAGCGCTTCGGTATCATTTATATCGAGGTATACGATTTTACAAGTGTAGCCATACTGCTCAACACTATCAATACTTGCGATGATTTTTTCAAATACATAGCCTGACCTAATATCTACAACCATTGCAACCTTTGGATAGTATTCGCTGTTATTTGCAAGTAGCGATACAAAGGTAGACATAAGCTCCGGCGGCATATTATCAATACAATAATATCCTGCGTCTTCCATAAATGCCATTGCCGATGACTTACCTGCACCGCTTACTCCTGTTATAATTATAAGTTCTTTACTGCTGTCCATATTTTACCTCTTGATTTATTTTGTAACTCTGATTTCCATTTCAAGCTTTACGCCTTTTTCTTTAAACACCGTATCACTGCAATACTTGCACAAATCAAGCACATCTTGGCAGCTTGCACCGCCTTTATTTATAACAAAGCCCGCGTGCTTAACGCTGACTTGTGCGCCGCCTACGCTTTTGCCTTTGAGTCCGCATTCTTCAATAAGAGCGCCTGCAAAGTACCCCTCAGGTCGCTTAAAAGTTGAACCTGCCGACGGATATTCAAGCGGTTGCTTATCCCTTCTTCTCCTGATAAAGTCATCCATTTTAGCCTTTATTTCGGCACGCTCGCCCTTTTTTAGTTTTAAATAAAGACCTGTAATAATGCAATCATTATCATAATACACACTGTGACGATACGAAAGTTTCAGTTCATCCTTTTCAAGTGAGCCGACATTTCCGTCATTATCAATATGCTCACATTTATAAAGCACATCTTTCATCTCGCCGCCGTACGCACCGGCATTCATAAATGCCGCACCACCTGCCGAACCTGGAATGCCATAGGCAAATTCAAGCCCCGAAAGTGAATGTTCATAAGCGAAGCGGCAAAGTGAAATCAGCTTTGCACCCGCTTTTGCATATATAGTTTCATCATCAATAAGCCTAATATCTGAAAACGGCTCGCCGAGTATTAAAACGCAA
>ERZ779896.2166-NODE-2166-length-14114-cov-17.501600_pt1 | contig 14114 bp, 15 predicted proteins | sample MGYA00511067_ERZ779896 | MGnify/ENA primary metagenome ERZ779896 (study PRJEB29588, sample SAMEA2161597) | human gut metagenome | biome: human gut; feature: human-associated habitat; material: faeces | place: Denmark | collected 2008/2010 ...
CATTATGAACATACGTTACCCAATATACGAGGGAGTTTATCGAATACTTACGATATACCGGGCTGTTGCTTCATGAACTTTTTATGCCTTGTTTTATTTAGTTTGTGTAAGTTTTGTGTGCTTTAAAACAATGTTTCACCATATACAATTGACTAACAAATTATTTAAAACTTATGGCTACAATAAAAACTGTCTTGGTTAAGGGGCGGTGTAACGGCAGCGGTGATTATCCGCTGGTCATACAAGTGCTTCACAAGAGAAGGAAAAAGGTTGTTTATACGGGGTATAGTATCTGTCCGGCACAGTTTGACTCCCATAGCGGTTCTGTACTTCCCGGTAAGGGCAAATACGATGTGGCGGTTGTCCGTTCTATAAATCGTAAGTGCATGAATATCTGTAAGGCTCTGGCCCATGCGGTTGCCCTCCTGGAGAAAAGGGACGGCGACTATGATCTGGAGGATATCTTCAGGCTTTATGAGACCCGGTCTGGAAAGGTCGGACTTTACGCCTATTTCCGGGAAATGATAGATTCCCTTTCCCGGAACGGGCATAAGGGGACGGCCCGGGCTTACTTCTCGACGCTTCGCTCGTTGCAGAGACATTTGGGGGAGGCGGATTTCCCTTTCTGCAAGTTTTCTCCCCAAATGGTGTCGAAGTATCACAATGGCCTTATACAATCCGGCATGTGCAAGAATACGGCTGTCTTCTACATGCATAATGTGAAGGCCGTGTATAAAAAGGGATGCCGGGAATTCGGTCTGGACTTTTCGTTTCCGTTTTCGAATCTGAAGCTCAGGACTGAAAAAACGGTGAAACGCAGTCTGTCCATGAAGGATATCCGGGCTGTCTCCCGTCTGGAGTTGCAGGACGGAACGCCCGAATCTCTGGCAAGGGATCTTTTCATGTTCAGTATTTATACCCGGGGGATGGCGTTTGTGGACATAGCCTTTCTGAAGAAGGATGATGTCTGTTATGGGGAAATCCATTACCGGAGATGCAAGACGGGACAGTACATGCGGATTGGCATCAACAGACAAATCATGGATATCTGGGAGAAATACAGGGAGGTTCCCGGCAAATATCTGTTTCCATTGATCCAGCCTGAGACTGACGTGTATGCCAGCTATAGGAGGTCTTATCATAAGATGCGTTATGCGTTGAAAAAGGTCTCCCGTCTGGCCGGTACCGAGGTTCCCTTACGCTTTCATGCCGCTAGACATTCATGGGCCATGATGGCTCTTGAGAGTGGTGCTCCCGTCAATACCATCAGCGAATGTCTGGGGCATTCTTCGGAAGGGGTCACACGTATTTATCTGAGGGAGCTGGACAGGTCCGTCCTGGACAAGGTCAATGATCTGGTGGCGGAACAAATCGGATGATACCATCTTCTGACTTGAAAAGGCAAATAATAGGGCTGAAAGGGCAATTCTTTTTACTGTCCTACGGGCTATTTTTGCAAAAAATATATTAATTAATAATTACGTTAGTATAATGAAAGATCAAATTCAACAAATCGAAGAATTGTATGCCTTGTTTGTCAAGGATGCCCGGGGTCAGATGGAGCATGGCAACAAGGCCGCCGGGACGCGTGCGAGAAAAGCCTCTCTGGAATTGGAAAAACTTTTGAAGGATTTCAGAAGGGAGTCACTTGTATGCTCCAAAGGATGCCGGAAATAAGATTTTCCTGCAGGTTGTCCCTGAAAAAGTGGTGGATCCGTTTTTTCAGGGATATCGCAATTGGTATGGCATATGTTTCTTACTGTATGCTTTTATGGTTAAGTTAGTACTTGCAGAATTGAGGGCATCAGAGAGTTTGAACATGTATCTTGCGGCAGCAGGATGCATAGGGTCTTTGGGAAATTCCTATTGGACAAGGAGACATGCCGCAAGAGGGCTGATAGGAGTGTGTATATACGTATTTTTAGAAAACTATCACTGTCAGGTACAAAATATGAAGCAATATTTTTTTTTGTAATATAATATATATATGTTTAGGGTGATATTTCACTCTCCCATATAGAGAGTGGAAATGCAGTTAAACAAAGAGAGAGGACTTGTCGGTCCTTTTCTAATTCGCTGCAAAAATAGTGGATATTCGCCGATTGCAAGACCGCCGTTCGGCTCTTTTTTTTTACCATCCGGCTCAAAAATATTTTAACCCTCCTCGAATTCTTTCAGCCTGTTAATCATCTGCTTTCTCCAGTTTCCCGGCGAGCATCCCAGATTCCTTTTACAGAATTTATTAAATTGTGAGAGTGAGGAAAAATGCAGTTCCTCGGCAATCTCCAATAAGGGAGAGTCCATGTCGACAAGCTTGTATTTGATCATTCCGACCATTTGTTTCTGCATCCACCGGCTTGCCGGCTCGCCAAACTCCTCTGCGAATTGCCGCTTGAAGGACGACAGGGACATCCCGCACAATGTCGCCAGCTCTTTGACACTGGTAGCATCCCTATAGTTTTCCAGCACTCTGCCATTAAATCCCTGAGCCTTTCCGAGCACTTTATACAAAAAAGCCGCCAGTTCTTTTTTAGTATAATAGAACCGCAGCAGCCAAAACATTTCTTTCAGTTTGATTTCATGCAAGTGAACGCAGTTGGCACCATCTTTTAAATAAACAGAGACCAGATGGAGAAATATCCGGAGCTCCCTCCTGATTTCAAGCGGACATCCGGGAGAGTCCACCTGGTCTTTCAGTCCGGCAAGCTGCAGCATGGAGACTTTCTCACAGCCCTCCATCATATTTTCAAAATGGGCGATAACCAGATAACTGTCCTTCAGGGAATAAAGCTTGCATAAATTACCCCGCTGCACGCATAGCATCCGCCCCGCCGTCAGGGAGGCATCAACTTCATTGCACAAAACATGAACATTCCCTTTTAGTACAAACAGAATACTGTTTCTTAGGGCTTCCTCTTCATAGACCTGACCGGCATTCAAACTATAATGCGAAAAACCTTCCAGCACGCATCTGGAATAATTGAAACACGAAGTATGTTCCTCCAAATAAAATAGTCCCATGTTTCTGTTATTTTATATAAGAAAACAGCCCTACAAGTGTGTCTGAAAGGGGTATGCCAATATTTTACATGTAAAAAGATTATCGGTACCGTCCTTTCACAACTAACAGGGGGTGTTTCTGTCATATTATTACTGCTTTTCCACTCTCTATATGGGAGAGTGGAAATTTAAAAGACGTGATTTATCAAATCAAATTTGTAAAAATGAGTATATGAAAAAGAATCTTTTTGTATTATTATTTTTGGTCCTGCCTGTGTGTGGCGCCAGGGCTTCTGAAATCGCCGACAGTCTAAGGTGTACTGTTTATTTTCGTGTGGGCAGTTCTGTTCTTGATCTGTCTTACCGTAATAATGCCGCTTCGCTGGAGGCTCTGGTCACCTCCCTGCGTCATATGAACAGTGACAAAGTGGCTCTCAATAGTATTTGTATTGTTTCGGGGGCCTCTCCCGAAGGTGGAGATGTGTTAAACCGTGAGTTGTCCCGGATGCGTGGAGTTCGTCTGCAGGATTACCTGCAGGGCCGTTTGGGCTTGTCTGAATCCTTGTATAAAATATCTCCCGTGGGAGTCGATTGGGAGGGGTTGGCCTGTTTGGTGGAGGACTCCGATATGCCTCAAAGGGAGAGGGTGCTTGAGATATTGAGTGATGATCCGGGTGTCTCTTCGCAGGAACGTCGTCGTCGCCTGATGGAGCTGGATGGCGGACGCGTATGGCGTTACATGAATAATTATCTGTTTCCCGACCTTCGTGCAGGGCGTGCCGTAGTCAAATGCGAGGTGGTACGGATGCCTGAGGTACTGCCTGCCGATACGGTAGTGCTGCGTGACACCCTTATGCTGCGTGATACGGTGACACTACGGGATACGGTCTTGTCCGAACCGTTACGGAAAGTTTCCAGGCCATTTTATATGGCGGTGAAGAGCAATCTGCTTTATGACGCTTTTCTTGTCCCGAACGTAGGTGTCGAATTCTATCTGGGCAGGAACTGGACGGTGGGTGCGAACTGGATGTATTCCTGGTGGAGCCGTGACAGGAAGCACCGCTACTGGCGGATGTATGGCGGGGAAATGGCGGTGCGCAAATACTTCGGCGGTGCCGCCGAGAGGAAGCCGCTGACGGGGCATCACTTGGGCGTGTACGGCCAGATCTTTACTTATGACTTCGAAACAGGCGGGCGCGGTTATATGGGCGGTAAGCCCGGAGGCACACTTTGGGACAAGATGAACTATGCTGCCGGCATAGAGTACGGTTACTCTTTGCCCGTCGCACGCAGGCTTAATCTTGATTTTGTAATCGGCCTCGGTTATTGGGGCGGTACCTATTATGAATATTTGCCCATGGATAATCATTATGTATGGCAGGCGACCAGGCAGCGCCATTGGTTCGGCCCGACGAAGGCCGAGATCTCCCTTGTGTGGTTGCTCGGGCGTGGGAATAACAATCAAAAGAAAGGAGGTGTACAATGAACCGGTATTTATACATGCTGTTGTTCCTGGCAGGGACTGTATTGAGTTCGTGCGAGCATAAGGACTTATGCTATGACCACCCTCACGGTGTTGACATGAATCTGGTTTTTGACTGGAGGAACGCTCCGGATGCCGATCCGGAACGTATGATGGCTTACTTTTTTCCTGTCGGTGGCGGGCAGCCCATCAAATATGAGTTTATGAATAAGAACGGTGGAAAGCTTGAATCTCTTCCGAGCGGGACGTATCGTGTGTTGTGCATGAACAGCGACACAGAGAAAGCTCTGATTAAGGGTGAGGGTGCGTATGATACTTTCGAGGTATTTACCAACTCCACTTCATTGCTGGAAGGGCTGGGAGTAATGGTTGCCACGGAACCTGTCCGCGCCGGAGACGAGTCTGTGGTCGCGACTCCCGACATGATATGGACGGACCGTCTGGAAAGCCTCACGGTTTCCGGTTCGGACGGGGGAGGTACCATCACGCTTTACCCTGCGGAGTCTGTCACAAGGGTCAGTTGTGAGATTCGTAATGTGCAGAACCTGAAACATGTGACCAATGTCAGTGGTTCGTTGTCGGGAATGTCCCAAAGCTATTTTGCCGGAAAGGACAAACTCTCGGGTGTACGTGTGACCCATCCTTTCGCACTTTCCAAAAGCGGTGAGAAAGTGATTACGGGTGAATTCCTTTCCTTTGGGCATTGTCCGGATACGGATATTCAGCACCTGCTCACGGTTTATGCCGTTCTTGAGGACGGAAGTAAATGGTTCTATGAGTTTGACAAGGACGATGTTACCCGGCAGATTCATGAATCTCCCGACCAGCGTCACATCCATATTGTTTTGGATGGACTTCCTTTTCCGAAACCCATTACCGGCGGTGACGGGGGGATGTATCCCACTGTTGATGACTGGTTTGATGTGAATGTCGATATAGATATGTAAATCATTTTTTTCTTCTATCAAAAGCAGAGCGTATAGAAGTAATCATAAATAAATTATCTCTTAAGTTTAACTATTTAATTTTTTTACAATTATGAAAATTAAAACTTTGTTTTTGGCCACTGCGGCATTGGCCGCCTTGGCATCGTGTTCGAATGATGAGACGGTAGATGTCAATCAGGGAAGTGGCATCCGCATGAAAGCTTTCTTGAATAAAGCTACCACTCGTGCCGCTGAAATGGATCCTGCCGGAATAGCAAAAGCGGGTGGCTTTAAAGTACATGCGTATTGTGCTGCCAACGCAGGATTTAACTTTATCGATGTGTTTAAAAACACTGCTGGTGGAGCCGGTGACTGGAACAGTGACAACAAACACTATTGGCCGTCTGATGACTCTGTGATGGAATTCTTTGCTTATGCTCCGACTACTACCGTAGCGGCAGCAGATGGCAAGACTATTCCTGATTATACAATCAGTGCCACTTCTGCTAAAAATCAGACAGATTTGGTTGTAGGGTATAATAAAGGTAAAAAATCTCTCAATGAGGGTGGCGGTCTTGAAATGAACTTCCGTCATGCGTTGTCACAAGTTGTCGTAAAAGCCAAGAACTCTAACGCTAATATGAAAGTCGAAGTGATTGGTGTGAAAGTGGGTTATGTAAATTCAAAAGGTACTTTGACTATGCCGACTGCTGCAACACTGAATGATGGAAGTTTACTGCCTGTGGGTAATTGGGCCAGTCAGGCAGATATACTTAACTATACTGCCGGTTCGGCTGACCTAACCACTGCTGTAGGCGGTACTGTTGTTGAGTTGGATGGTACTGTTAAGGATCTTCAATTTGATGAAGGTGGTTTCATGCTTTTGCCGCAAACACAGGCCGCATGGAATGAAAAGGCGCAAAATGATGCTGTGGGTGCTTATCTGGCTGTGTTGTGTAGAATCTCTCAAAACGATGGCAATGGCAATTTTAATTTGCTTTACCCGAAACCTGCTGATGTTGCTGCGGGCGAGAATTATGGTTATTCAGCCGTGCCTGTTAAGATGGAGTGGGAGCCGGGTAAGAAGTACACTTACACTCTTGATTTCTTTGGCAATGGCGGCGGTGGCCAGGTTGATCCTGACAAACCGGGTGGTGGTGAAGATATTGTGGGTGGTCCGATCAAATTTACCGTTACTGTAGATACCTGGAATGATGTCAATACTGATATTGAACTATAATATCTTTATCAGTTGATTATTTACATAAACTGGACAATAACATATATTTTTTAATCAATCCAAATACCGGGAAGAAGGAAGATGCGGAGCTTCTTCCTTACTTCCGGTATTTTTTTTTACAATTATTCCGATAAGGTTGTTATGTAAACACTTTTTTCTCTTTTGAAGTGCGTGGCTTCTCCGGAGAACTGGATGACGTTCATAGTCGTGAATGCTATTGTATTGCCTGTCAAACAACCGCAAGCGGAATATCCGTTGAGTGTTCGTTTCTTCCATGAATGAGATATAAGATGGAGGGAATTTTGGAAACAACAAGGAAAAGATATTATCAATGACAAGAATTATAAAGTAAAAACTAGATATTACATATGGTAACAAAACATTGTCTCAAGAAGGTTATATTTGCTGCTTCTATGCTGGTTTCGGCTGTTGGATGCAGCGATGATGAACTCGCTTCTCCCTCCCCTTCGGGTAGCGGCTTGTGTTTTACTGTTGAGGAAAGTGATGTGAGGGAGGATACCCGTTCCACTATCGGAAACGGAAGTATACTTTCTTCCAGTGTCACTCCGGTTGAGACTGCAGGGCGGACATTATATTTGCATGCTTGCGAAATCGCAGGCGTCGGGGAAGCCTGTCTGGGCGGGGATACTCCGGTAACCCGTGGTGTGCCGGTCACCGATATGAAGCACTATGAGGAATTTCTGGTGTCTGCCGCTTTCTATCAAGAGGGTGGATGGGACGCCGATAGCCAGACTGCCAACTTCATGTATAAGGTTCCTGTCAGCCAGTCGGGTTCGGTTTGGTCACCCCAATCTACTTATTACTGGCCTGGGAAAAATTATAAGATGCGTTTTTATGCCTATGCTCCGAAAGATGCGGAATTCGAACTTTCAGAGCAGAGTACTTCTATCAAAGGGGCGTTCATCAAGTATGAAGTTCCGGCAGATGTGACCAGACAGAAGGATCTGCTTGTTGCCAAAAGCGACGAATATCCTGGAGATTCTAAAAATCCCATAAACTTACAATTCAAGCATGCACTGACCGCTGTAAAATTCGTTGTCGGTAATGACATGAACGCCGGTACTATAAGGAAAGTTGCCTTGCGGAATATTCATTCGGCTGGAAAATACTATATTGAGAGTGGGGAGACGGAGCTCCTTACCGGAACCGGGACGGTGAAAGATTTTGAGCGGATACTTGAGAAGCATGTGGATAGCAACCCGGGAACGGCCATTACGGAGGATTCCCTGACCTTTATGCTGCCCCCGCAAGAACTTCCTGACAGTGCCCTTCTTGAAATCGTATTCGCTGATGATGGTGGTGAGCATACACTGGGTGCCAGTCTAAAAAAAACGATATGGAACTCTGGTACGACAGTGGTGTATAAAATCTCGACAAGTTCAATCAGTTGGGATTATTTTCTGAATGTCTCGGGACCTGATGATTTCAACTACTCCGGGGGAACCCGATCATATAGTGTTACCAGTTATAAACAAAACACTCAGGGAAAGGAACTGCCTGTCGCGTGGAGTACGGAATATTCCACGGATAACGGACAAAACTGGACTGAAGATAAGCCTGCCTGGCTTACCGCTTTCACCATGTCCGGTGAAGGTGGAAAAGAAAAAAAATTTTCTGCGACGGTTATTGCCCAGACCGGCATAGACTATAGTTCTCATACGGAGGCTCTACAGGGTGCGCCGGTCAAAGGCTCTGAAATAACGCCATACAATCTTTCCAACAAAGATGGTGGGATAGAGGTACAAAATACCGCCAACTGTTATGTTGTCAACGCTCCGGGATACTATTCTTTACCTTTGGTATATGGGAATGCCATCAAGAACGGTTCTACAAATTCCTCCGCTTACAAATCTAACGCGACAGGGAGTGTCTTGAAGAACTTCATAAATCACCTTGGGAATGCAATCTCCGATCCCTACATTGCCAACAATTCCGGCTGTGATCCGTCTAAGGCTGAGCTTGTATGGCAGGATGCTCCGTCTCTTGTTAGCGATATCCGATATAATCCTGATAATAATAATGGCAATATATCTTTCAAAGTTGATCAGGCCACAATCAGGCAGGGCAATGCCGTCATTGCCATCAAGGATGAAAACGATCAAATACTCTGGTCTTGGCATATTTGGGTTACCGATGAGATTATGAACGAGAAGACACCTACTGTTACGCTAACCAATCACGACAAGAATACATTTCAAATGGTGTACATTGCTCTTGGCTGGTGTGATGCCTGTACAATTAATTATGCTGAACGTATTTGTAAGGTGAAATTTATAGCAGGAAACCAGAGCCAGATAATAACTATCAAGCAAACTGCCGCTAACCTAACGACTAGAGTTGGCAATTGCCCCTACTATCAATGGGGACGTAAAGATCCTTTCCAACCTTCAGAGGGGGGAAGCACTGCTAACAAAACGTGGTATGACAAAGATGGTACTTCTTTCACTACAAGTCCTGCACGAAGAGATCTCTCTAGGGGAGCTGCTTGTATAAGAAATTATATTCTCAACCCCAATGTGATGCATAGTGATTATTATACGGATTATGACTATAATAACCTATGGGATGCTAATAATTCCACAGCTACCAGCTACACTAATAATTCGCCTGTTAAAACCATCTATGATCCTTGTCCTTTCGGTTTCAGGCTTCCTGCGGCCAAAGCTTTCACTGGATTCACTTGGACAGGTGGGCAATCAAATGGTTCAAATCTAGTTTACGGTTCTTGGAGTGGTGATGGATGGAATTTTACCGTTAACGGTAAAATATTCTTTCCAGTAACTGGAATGCGTGATAAAACCGGAAATGTCATATCCACCTCTAAGGGACAATATTGGACGGCGGCCCCGGCTTTAAATCAAAATAATTTAGCAAGATGTGGTTACTGCTTGATTTTCACCAACTCTATGGTAGGACCAATGGAAGGACAGTATCGAGGGATGGCGGGTGCCGTGCGTCCATCCAGGGATTAAGGAAAGTGCAGTGAACATATTGGTTTCATTTGATATATTTAGACATGCCCTATTGTTTTAAGATTGCAGAGTTACACAACTAACGAACCTGTCAATTTTTGTAGATGCTAAAATAAAAAAACTACAAAGCCTTCGTGGAATTAAAGAAACAGAAATTAATATTTTTATTATGAGTAAGCAAAAAAATGTATTGATTTATAATATGTTACGTGTTGTTTCCGTACTGAATCCCATCCTGTTTGTTTCTACTGTCATTGCATGCTTTTTGGGAAATCGTTTTATAAACATGGGAGAGTATGACATTTTGATTCTAATGGCGATAGCCTGTTGCTACATCATTCCTGCCGGGATGTGTCTTATAGAAATGGCAAGGAGCACCTGGATACTGACCAAAGAGCGTGTGGATATCGCCGGTTTGGCGAAGCATTTGAGCGTGGTGTCATTTCAGGCTTTTGTACAGTCGGCTGTATTGTTGCTGGGCGTTGTCATACTTGAGAGTATATATAAATTTCATATTGCATTGGATGCACTGCTCGCGGTATTCCTTGTCGTACTGATAGGAATCATTATCGGAGGATCACTTAATGTATTCATTAAAAGGGTCTTGTTGGCTGGGAATGTGTCCGATGTCCATGCGTTGAATAGAAGAAAGAGTATTAGAAGGTCTCTGATGATAACAGGCCTGTTTTATTCAATACTGATTCTGGTTGTGCTGTTTTTTATGTTCATTGAGCATATGGTATTGACCGGTGTCATGTGATTCAATTTAATATTTTATTAATTATTTTTTTACTAACAATGAAAACAAAACAGAAAAGAATGATGTCATTGGCGTTAATGACGGTTGTAACACTTGTCGGATTATCAAGTTGTGCCACCATGTCCAGTCAGGCGGGTGTGGGAACTATTTACATGAACACGAAAATGAGCGAGCATGTGACCTCCAACCCTTTGGGCTCCAAAGTCGGCACAGCATCTGCCAGCAATGTACTGGGACTGGTCGTGACAGGCGATGCGTCCGTCGAGACTGCGGCCAAGTCTGCGGGCATAAGGAAAATCAGTCATGTCGACTGTAAAAAGAAAAATGTCCTGGGATTATTCGGCAGCTATAAAGTGTTTGTCTATGGTGAGTAAACTTAAAAACGATGCACCCTTTAAGGGTGCATCATTCTTATTTCCAAGAATATGAAACGATTGTCCTTTTTTATAATGTTATGTGTCTGTCTTGCAATAACGGCACAGAATCCGGACCGCTTCTGTATACAGACGTTGCATCCGGAGGGGGTATTGTATTTTGTACTTCCACGTAAAATGCCTGAAATGAACGGTATTTGCCGTAAGCCTTTGTATTATGATTATACTTATCTGGATGCGCGTGATTCAGTCTCATTGTTGATGACCGTAACTGCCGGCAGACCTCTTGTGGTGGACTCCCTGCAAATCACGACTTCATTAAAGGAATACAGACACCGGCTGGAACGGATTTATTGCAAACCGGTCAAACGCGGGTGGGAATATCGCTTTCAGAGTACAATCGGCTATAAGGAATGGGAACGTATGTATGGTGAGTCCGAACCGTTTATTCTGACGTTGTTTTCCACAAAAGAGAACCTGCGGCTTGATTTCTCGGACGTTCCCCGCAAATGGGAAAAGATAAGGAATGATTTCATTGATTTGCAGACTCTTATTCAATTGAACAGGTGAGTGTTTTCTTCAGGGCTTTCAGTGGTGTGGCAATACCGCATGAAACGGGAACAGAGTCTGGAGAGACCGCCTCATTTTTTCAGATATGGAATCTTTCCTCGTCAGTTGGCAAAGCCATATTGCTTTACCTTATATCCCCCTGTTTCTAATGGTGTCTTTGTCACTCCCCTATCTTACAAGTATTGTGTATGAATCTTCATAAGTACCTGTTTCTCCTAATTCCGTCGGGGTATGTTCTTTATTCATCTCAAATGCGGGCGTAAGTTCATTATGGAAAACAACTCATGTAACATGCGGAAGGGGTTGCTTTGCGGAATGCCCGTGTATCCTTTTTGCTGTTTCTCTCGAGAGGATGTACCGTATCGAGGGATGGATATTGGAGAGGATAGAGTGGAATTAAATCCATGGCTGTAGAAGACGCCTTTCCCCTCACTTTCCTTTATACACATCAGGAGATGTCCGCTACTTTCTTGTCATCGTTTTTGGGGCTGATTGCTTCCAATAGAAAGTGACAATCAAACCGGGCCGTTTATTGGTCCGGACAAGATAATTATTGCTTCATGAAAGGATTATTTTTATTATTAGTATATTTTCTTATCAACAGCCTTGTTCCCGTATGGGCGCAAAATAAAGCGCAGGACAGCCTGTACCGAAAAAGTAAAATGATATCGGATGATAGCTATCGTTTGAACTTTACGGAGGTGTTGGTTCCGGCCACAATTGTAGGAGCGTCAGCCATGTTCATAAACGACGGATGGTTTTCCTTACAGAAGGAAAATGTCCAGGGTATTCTTTCTGCAAGAGGAAAAAACAAGTTCAAATTGGATGACTATATCCAGTACGCTCCAATGTTATTCCCATACGGATTGAACCTGACGGGTATGAAAGGGAGGCATACGTTTAGGGATAGGACAATAATTCTGGCAATGTCCTATGCAACTATGGGGATTCTCGTCAATACGATGAAACTTTCTTTCAGAGAAAGAAGACCGGACAGTGATACCCGGAATTCCTTTCCTTCGGGACATACCGCCACCGCATTTATGGGGGCGGAGTTTCTTTATAGGGAATATGGGGACGTGTCGCCCTGGATCGGTTATGCGGGATATGCGGTGGCTGTCACAACCGGATATCTGCGAATATACAATAACAGGCATTATTTAAACGATGTGATAGCCGGCGCCTGCGTTGGAATTTTAAGTGCCAGAATAGCTTATTGGATATATCCGAGGATATTTAAAAAGAGTAAAAGTGGCAGACATATAACCGTAGCAGGATTACCATATTGCTCAACAGAGGGATTTGGACTAAATCTGTGTGTGTGCCTTGAGTGATTTTGGGATGTTTTTTTCAACATATCAAGAATGCATGTCGAAACAGACATCGTTTTCAGTTGAAAAATGGGGGGGACGGACTGCCGGCCACGGATAATGTGTCAGTCTGTATGTAAGACCAAGAAGATTTGACGAGGGGGCAATGATGACGTGAAACCTCATTCCGGATTGCTGATGCCGTTGGAACAGGGAGGCTGTCCGCAAGGATTGACATCTAATCCAAATATGTCCGGTAGTGACAGTAGCGCTAATGAGTAAATGAACAGGTTTCGGGGCGGCAAATTTTTCTGTCATTGTTTTTAATTCTTATTCATATATTCCTAAAGCCACTGTCGTTCACACCGTCAGGTGCACTGAAATCATTAGAACCAAGCATTTTAGTTAGATATGTTATCTGTCTGGACGAGGATATTTTGTATGCTTGGAGTGACAATGCACGCCAACGGATGACTTTAATTCTGAATGCTTTGTCAAGTGTGGAAATGTGCTTTTATTTGCTTTGTAAATAGTGAAATTATAAATCAAATTGTTATGGAATTAGTTGTTATAGAGAAAAATGCGTATTTACAGTTAAAACTGCAAATAGAGAGTTTATCCGTACAGATCGAATCCGTTAGAAAGAAAATTGGTCCGGTTGAAATGGAAAAGTGACTGGATGCCCAGAAGGTCTGTCTGGCTTTGAATATCTCCAAACGAAGTTTGCAAAGCTATAGGGAATACGGGATTATTCCATGTTCTTGTATAGGCGGCAAATATATGTATAAAGAGAGTGATTTGGCCAAAATATTAATTCAAAAAGAAAGATAACATATGGACGGAGTAATCACAAAGCAGTCGGAAGAATACATAATGATGATGAGGATGCTTAAGAAATGTTCAAAAGAGATACTTGAATTTCAGGATTTGCCTGTTCCTATAGCCGGTGAGGTCTATATGACCGGTGAACAGATATGTGGCATGTTGCATATATCAAGCAGAACTTTGCAAAAGTTACGTGATGAAAAGGGGATAGCTTATACTGTCATAGGGGGTAAGTTTCTTTACCCTCTTTCTAAATTGCAATTGTTATTGGAAGAAAATTATAGAAGTTATGTTCGTTAAATCAAGTGTATAATTTGTATTTATGCCATTTTTTTACTACCTTTGTAAAAGTAAGTAAGAGTGTAACAGGAAGAAAGTTGCAGCATATACGCGGTGAATTATTCGGTGTCATTAAAGTTGAGACTTTAGGTAAGATGCTGATAATGAGTAGAGAATTTGAATGTTAATCGTTCCCTGTCTCTCCGCTGGAAAGAATTGTAAAACAAAGAAAATCCCTGTAAATTAATACTTTACGGGGATTTTTTATTTTTTGATGTATAGTAAAAATAGGCATATCAAGGGTCAACGTAAAAACCTGAGGGATTCATAGATTAAGCATAAATTTTAGTCAGT
>ERZ779896.2173-NODE-2173-length-14075-cov-3.423252_pt1 | contig 14075 bp, 11 predicted proteins | sample MGYA00511067_ERZ779896 | MGnify/ENA primary metagenome ERZ779896 (study PRJEB29588, sample SAMEA2161597) | human gut metagenome | biome: human gut; feature: human-associated habitat; material: faeces | place: Denmark | collected 2008/2010 ...
CAATCAGATATTCCTGCGCTTGACCAGAGCTGTCGCTACATCTTGTAGCGTGCTGAGTTAAGTCGATAAGCATTTAAAGAAAAATGGGCCTTCAACCGAAGACCCAAAAATTCACACTAGAATTATAACACATCCCGATTCTACGGTCATCAGCAAAGACCTGCCATTTCGTTTGCGCACTTTTGCCATCCTATTTACAGAATCGCCACGGATTCCGTAGTACACCTGTGGCATGTGAACAACAGGGACGGCAATGTGAGGGAATTAAGTAATCCCAAAACTACGGATTTGGCAACCTTAAACGGAAAAAGGAGCCTGAATGTTTTTTATTAGTTGTTCCTCACTTCGCTCGGATATTTTATTCTGGGCATACATACTGGGGCAGTTCACGGGCTGGTGGCTTTCTTTAACCAATGAAAAAAGCCCAGCAAAAGCTGGATTTTTCGACAGGCTGAAATAGAGAAGTGCAGAAAAAAGTTCTGCACATCCTTATTTGTTTTTATGGACTTTTTGTCGTCATGGTTCGACGGAATTGGCATAAAAGATAGACGGTTCAAGGCAAATCAAAGGGTGCTGTTATGTATAAGTGAACAGTTGGATCTGCAGGCAAGCAGATAAATATGCGTATACTATTTACATGGAACCTTTGGTAATCGATAAAATAGTAAATGAAGAAAGGTGAAGGGGGCATCAACACTGATGCCCCCGGTTTCTGTTACCCGTTAACGTTCTTCCAAAGAATATTGAGTTCTGTAATCGACCACCAGTAACTCGATCTCGAACTGTCTGTGATAGATATTCTGACATACTGAGCGGTTTGAGGAGTGGATGGAATCAAAACCATTTTAGCCCCAAAGCCAATGTCTACATTATTAAGAGTGACTTGCGTGTAATTGATTCCATCAGAAGAGATTTCGACTTTATATCCGCCGGGATAATCACTTCCGTCATGGATCATTTCGATTTTGTCAAAGTTTTCGCTCTGACCAAAGTTTATTGTAATACTTTGTCCAGATGCTTGACCTGCTCCAGTACTCCATCTGGTACTGCTGTCCCCATCAATCATATACCCAACAGGATTATATGGATCACTGGAGGTGTGTGTTGCCAAAATAGTCCAATTTGTGCGATCAAGTGCAACATACGGATAATTTGTGCTGCCATCGGCACGAGCAGATACAGTATTGATTAGGGGCTGATTTGCAGAAAATCCCCCGTTGCATTATTGGTGGAATCGCCATCTACGAAACGGTCTGTAACAATCTGATAGATTACATCCGTGGACATGCTGGAGTAGTTACCTACACTACCGTCAGTTGTTCTCGTAGTCGCCTGCGCCTGAATTGGCAACACAGATACCGACGAGAATACAAACAGCAATGCCAGCAACACTCCCAACAAAGAATAGCTAATCTGCTTTTGTTTGTTCGTTCTCATAAGTTGGTCCTCCTATCTTTATTTTCACCGGTAAAGTGGACGGCGTAATAAAGATATGTCCACAGCGCCAGTGTGATTACTTATTGTTGATCTGCTGGCACACTTAGAGAAGTTCTAGTGCAAAGGGTAGTATCGGGTTCTATGGGATTTTCAACTCATATTCATCTTTGCTTGTAAACAAAAAGCGTAACGCAAGCGTTATCCTTTAACAGATCCGGCAGTCAGGCCGTTGACAATATGCTTGACCAAACAGAAGTAAAGGATGACGATGGGAATTGCGATAAATACAGAGCCCGCAGCAAAACGGGAGAAGTGTGTCTCCGGCAGGTTGAACAGACCCACGGCCACTGTCCACATATTCCTGTCTTTCAGCAGCAGTTTCGGCAGCAGCACATCGCTCCATGGCCATGCAAACTGCGTCAGCACCGTGTAAACCAACATAGATTTACTCAACGGCAGTGTCACTTTGGTAAATACCTGCAAGTTGGTGGCACCATCCAGTCTCGCCGCTTCGAAGATGGTGTTGGGAATGGAATCAAAGTAGCCCTTCTGCACCATGTAGCCTAGAGGCGCCGTGGCGGAATAGTAGAAGATCAGAGATTCAAGCTTATTGATAAGCCCCAGCTGGGTCATGATGATGTAGATTGCCGTCATACCCATAAATCCAGGGAACATGCCCAGCACCAAGGTGGTCTTTTTGATGGTGTTTCTGCCCTGAAAGCGGAACCGGGACATAACATAGCCAGTTAGCAGAACAAGGACCGTGCCAAAGAGGGCACTACAGGCGGCAACATACAGGGTGTTGAAGAACCATGTCTTGTAGGGATAGAGGCGGTTCACATCATCGGTAAACAGGTCGATGAAGGTCTGGAAGCTGTACTCCTGCGGAAAAAAACCTTTGAAGTCATACAGGCTACCGGTTTTGGACAGGGATGCCAGAATCAGCCACAGGCATGGGAACAGAAAAATCACCGACATGACGATCAAAGCAAGGTAAGTAAAGAGATTGTCCGCAGCGCGGCGGGGTGTTAATTTCGTCTTTTTCATTGGAACGTATCCTCCTGCTTATAGGCTGCGGAGCGGACGTAAACCATCAGGGACAGGCTTGCGGTAATCAGGAAGATGATCAGGCTGATGGCAGCACCGATGGAATAGTAGTTATTGTCCACCGACAACTTGTACAGCCAGTTGATCAAAAGGTCCGTGTCGCTGGCAAGGAAGTAGTCCGCATAGTTGGAGATGACGCCCTCCCGGAGGAAGAAGAAAATACCGAAGTTATTGAAGTTGCCTACGAACTGGCTGATCAGCACCGGCGTGGTGGAAAAAACCACAAAGGGCAAAGTGATCTTCCTGAACTGCGCAAAGCCGGAGGCACCGTCCAGCGATGCCGCTTCATAGAGGTTTGTGTCGATGTTGGAAAGAATACCCGTGGCCATCAGCATGATGGAGGGTGCTGAGATCCATATATTCACGAACAGGCCAATGCTCCTTGCCCACCACTTGGCAGAAGCGTCATTGGTCAGGAAGAAGATCCGCATGAGCCCCGCCTGATCCAGATAGTAGTTGATGGGTCCGGACTGGGAGAACATATACTTGAAGCCCAGCATGGAGATGAAACCAGGGATGGCATAGGCCAGAATCGGGAATGCCCGCCAGAATTTGGAGCCCTTGACGTTGCGTTTGTTTAGCAGCAGCGCCATACCCAGGCCAACAATGAAATTAAGCGCCGTGGAGCAAATTGCCCAGACAACATTCCAGCCTAAAATCTTGACGAAGGTGCTTCCGATCTTGCCAAGGCTCAAAATTTTTTTCCACGCGGAGAAGGACCAGTTTGCCAACCTCGGATAGACCACGTCTCCGCCCAGGTCCGTAAATGCGATGAGGATCATAAACACGATGGGCAGGATGGAGAAGATGGACACCCCCACCACCGGCGCAGTCAGGGCGGTCAGGTGGAACTTATCGTCTGCCGCTGTCTCCAGCGTCTGACGGAATTTGTGGATGGACTTTCCCTGCTCTGCCTGCCGGGCGGTATACACGGCATCCTTCACATTGGTCACATAGAGTACCACCGTGAAGATCAGGATAAAGATGGAGAACAGGCCAAGGATCAACATCGTAAGACTGTTATCGCCTGGGATTCCCAGCCACAGATTCTCTTCATTGGTTCCCAGCGTAAAGAAGCCAATAAAATCTGCAAATCCTGTTGTGATGAAATAGGTAAGGATCAAGCCGAAGCAGGCTAAGTAGAATAACCCCTTGACGATCTGCCCGTAGCAGAGCTGCCCCAGGCCCATGACGAGCATGGACAGCTTTACCTGCCAAGGCGTCCAGCGCAGGAACTTTCCCACATTCTGGATTTTCTGTTTCATAAAGATCACTCCTTAAGCAAGCGTCTCAATGGCATCCCGAATTTGGGTCACCAACCGCGCCAGACCCGCCTGAATCTTTTCATCGGTGTCATACATCTGTGCCTCTCCCCGTTCTGCACGGTAGGGATCCGTGGACAGGTCGATGAGGAAGGATTCGGCAGGTGTCCAGAGCTGGCCGATCTCGGTAATGGCGGGCATGACGCTGATCAGTCCGCGGTCCAGGCGGTCAAAGAGGATGCCGACAGTTGCGTCGGCCTCGGAGATCGTTGCCGCTGCGTCTGCTCTTGCCGGAGCCACGCCCAGGTATTCATTGCGCAGAACTGCCTGCTCATAGGAGGTGGCAAACTCAATAAAGGCCAGGGACGCATTGGGGTAATCGGTATAGGCAGAGATGCCATAGCCGTTGATACCGCCCATCATGGTCATCTCTACCGTCAGTTCATCCATATTTGTGATGGTATCCTGCCAGTTGTCAGCGGTCAGGTCGGCGCTGACAGGCAGACGTGGGACGGTGATCATCTTCAGGTCGGCCACGGCTTCCTCCTCCGTCCAGTTTCCGGTGGAAACCATGGCGCGGATAAACATCCGGGACACATCGGGGGTAGTGATGGTGCAGAGCATAGTGCCATTTGCCAGATACTGATAAGCAGCGGACGAGAAGGCAGTATCAAGTATTTCCGTGTTGTTCATTTGGCCTGCCCACTGCTGGATCATTCGTGCACCTTTGTAGGATTCACCGGAAGCAAGACCTATATCGCTGGCATCGGTACCGTTGTTCCCGAAGATATAGCCGCCATAAGTGAAGAGATAGCCGCTCATAAAGTAGGTGTCCACGGTTTCGTCCAGATAACCATACTTTGTTTTTTCGCCGCCCTCTTTACACAACTCGGAATATGCATAAAGCGCAGTATAGGTCTCAAAAAAATCAGGGGTGCCATTGCTATTGATATCCCACTCTGTTTCCCAGTTTTCCGGGAGCATGGATTCGATATAGTAGAGCATACCGGACTGGACATTTAGCGGAATGCCACAGTAGAAGGTCTCGCCGTTTATATCGGTGGCGTAGGCATTCCATGCGTTCTGAGGGATCTGTTCGTAGCATTCCATGTCATAGATGGGCAAGGGCAGCAGGTGCTGATTATCGGCGTACTTCATGAGAATGTCGTTGGCCTGATACCACACGTCGGGGCCGTAGCCATAGGGGCCGTCGGTGGCAAGGTCGGAATACTGGTCAATGTTCATACGCTCAGCCGAGATTCCCTTGTCCTTATATGCTTCGTTGAAAGCATTGATCAGCTGATCCACATAGCCCAACTCCACGGCGGTGTCGTTTTCCAGAACCTTAATAACAGCGCCTTCCTCCAGCTCTCCATCGAAGCGGGCCATGACCTGCTCATACAGATCGGAGGTCTCCACATTGTTTTCGGAAGCGCTGTTATCACCGCAGCCGGAGAGCAACGCCAGCATCATAGTTAGCACCAACACAGCAGAAATTATCTTTTTCATTATCCTTTCCTCCTGTCACATGATGATTTCAAATCCATAGGCTTCCAGGCCTTTGTTTACTCTGGGAGTGCCGTTTACGCGGAGCTTTATAGTTTGCTTGTCCGCAGAACGGGTAAATGTAATGATCCCATCCTTCTCTTCAACGCCAAAGTCACCATCCGACAATGCAGGCCCCTTTTTCAGCTTCATCAACTGCTTGATCAGGTTTCGAGTATCCTTGTCCCAGTTTTCCTCATTCCACTCAAAGGTACGACGGCAGTCGGGATCGTAACCACCCTCCATGCCAATCTCATCACCATAGTAGACGCAGGGAATGCCGGGATTGAAGAACATGATAGCCGCTGCAGTACGGAACCGCCCGGCATCTCCCTTTACCCGGGTCAGGAAACGGTCGGTGTCATGGCTGTCCAAAAGATTCAGCATCTTCTGATTGGCTGCAATGCTGTAAGTATGGTACAGACGCACGATCCTGTCACGGAATAGTCTGCTGTCGATGGTATGAAATGCCAGCAGATCCAGACACGCTTTCGTCACACCGTAGTTCATAATACCATCGTACTCATCGCCATTCAAGTAACGAACCGCTCTGTGCCAGTCCTCTCCAATAATAATGGCTTCCGGGTTCTGCGCCATAACTGCATCCCGGAATGCGCGGAGGAACTTATGGGAGATTTCATCAGAAACATCCAGCCGCCAGCTGTCTGCACCGTAGTCACGCATCCACATGACAGCTACATCTGAGAAATAACGGATGACTTCAGGGTTCCCGGTATTCAGCTTCGGCATGGCTTTGACACCGCCAAAGGTCAGATAACTCCCATCCTCTTTCCAGAAGAACCAGTCATAATAGGGGGACTTCTTGCCTTTTTTCTGCGCATCCAGGAAGAACGGATGCCGGCACGAACAGTGATTAAACACTCCGTCCAGCATAACCCTTATGCCCAACTTGTGAGCGTCTTCGATCAAGGATTTCAGGGCTTCATTTCCGCCAAAGGCTGGATCGACAGTCTCGTAGTCTGTAATCTCATATTTATGGTTTGTGGGAGAGCAGAACACCGGGGTCATGTAAAGCACATTGACACCCAGATCCACCAGATAATCCAAATGCTCCCGAATGCCGATAAGGTCACCGCCATAAAAACTTTTTGGGGTCGGTTTTACACCCCATCGGGTGTTCACATAGCTGAAATCCTTATCGGAATCACCAACAGCGAATCGCTCAGGAAAAATTTGGTAGCAGCAGGCAGTCTTGACCCACTCTGGCACCGTCATGGTATCACAGGCAAACTGGGATGTGTACTGGAAGAAGCTGAAATATCCCAGTGTGTGGTCATAGGAATCAGTCAATCCTTCTTCAGAAAGGTATCGGATCTTCCCATCCGTACAGGTTAGCTCAAATATATAGGAAAAGCGGGTGTCCGTCAAAGGGATGGTCACACTATAATATTCTAGTTCAGAATCTGTATGTGTGATTTTCATTTCTGCCTCGTCTCGGAACTTGTGCCACATATTTTTGTCGCAATTGTAAATCAGTTTGGAAGAAACAATCATTCCCTTCTGTACCCGAAAACGCAGATGCATCTGGCCGTTAATAGGGCAGGCATCTACCGTTCCGGGAATATGGGAAACACATAAATTCAGCATATTTTACCTCGCTTGACAGCTCTATTCGGATGTGTTAAGATAATTCTATGAAAAAGAAGTACACAATGAAGGATATAGCAAAAGAGTGTGGGGTATCCAGTGCAACCGTTTCCTATGTCCTGAACGATGTGCCTAATCAGTCCATAAGCGCAGATACCAAGAAGCGAATCCTGCATGTGGCAAACATGGTTGGCTATGTATCCAGCGCCAGCGCAAGAGCGTTGGCTACGGGTAAGACCAACAACTTTGGTGTCTATGTTCCCCACATTGGGAACAGCACCCACAAGCAGAGATTGCTCCAAGCCTTAGCGGAGGAGGCCGAAACGGCTGGCTACCATTTGGTTCTGCTCACCGGAAAATGTCTGAAACAGCAGGTGACCAATGTGGACGCGGTTTTTGCCATTGATATTTCAGAAGATGATTTCAGAATACTGGGTGACAACAGTTTTGTTCCTTTACTATATCTGGATGGACAAATTCAAAATGATCTGTTCTACTGTGTCACTTTCGATGCTATGAAGATTCGGCAGCAAGCAATGGAGCAGTACGGATGCAGTAAGGTAATCCTTGTATGTGACGAAATCAAAAGTCGAGATTACAAGGTGTATCTGCTTGATTGCTTTGATGCAGTGGTGGATGCCGATGCCGTCGCAAGCATATCTCTAGATGCCGATACAGCTCTCTTGACAAATCCTACACTGGATTACGGTGCTTATGCCCAGGCGGCTGTTGATGCCGCACTGAAGGCTATCTCCAGAGATGAAACACCCACAAATCATCATATTCGAGTTTAACAGACTAAGAAAAGCGTGCCGATGGGAAACCCACCGGCACGTTCGGTCCATACTACTCTACAGTAACAGCACCAGTCGCGGGATCAAAGGTAATGGTATAAGTACCAGGATCAACAGTAACATTGTCCATGCCTTCAGCACCGAACCAGTTCTCGTTGGCAACCTTGCCGCCGCAGCCGTATGCGACCTTGAAGGCAACCTTATTCTCTGCCCAGTCAACGGTCTCATCCTCGGTGAAGGTGACGGTCAGCACGTACTTGCTGTCCTGCTCGGTCATCTTGTAAGCAGTATTCTCGGCATTGGCATCCGCAGCCCAACCGGCATTGCCACAGGTACCGACAACATAGTACGCAGGTTCTTCCGCAATGATCTCGTCCTTCAGAACAGGCTTGCCGTCAACGACTTCCAGTTCAATGAAGAACATGTAGTGGCCTTCCTCCAGAACGATGTTCTTGGAGTTGTTCTCACTAGAGTACCAGCCATCCATCGCTGCATTCTTAATTCCGAACTCACCGCCGCCAGCGGGAACATCGGCTTCGCACCACCAGATCAAATCGTCGCCATTACGCTGCATATCCTGACCGGACCAGTCATTGAAAGAGGCCCACAGCTTCATATCATAGGAAAGCTCTGCAACAGGCTTTTCATCTGCATCGCCCAGCCGCTCATAGGACAAGGAGCACAGAGACAGGGTCTCGGCATCAGTTTTCAGAATTAGACGATACTTACCATCTTCCAGGACCTCAATGTTAGCCCCAGAATCAAAGGCGTTTTCGCCGCTGCACAGGACGGCGGATTCGGTCTTATTTGCCAAATGACTGGCATCGATACTGTTGTCGTTATCCCAAACATAGCCCTCACCAATGACGGCGATCTTAAAAGCATCGCCAGCATACAGGTTTACATCAATGTAGAAGGTATTGAACTCACCTTCCATGGGCTGCAAGAGGTAGTCATTCTGGGGCCAGATTTCACCCCAAGCATTATCAGGATAGCCAGCCAGAGAACCTGCCAACATCCAGGGGCGCTCATCCACAACGCTCGACTGCCACGCTACAAAAATGGCAGTATCTTCCGTAATAGGCTGAGTAACATCAAACTCAACTTTCAGAGCAGGGGTCGCGTAGTAGCCTTCGATAATATAGCCTTCCTTTGTCAGTTCGGGCATTGCCACAGGTTCTCCGTCAGCAACTTCCACTTCCTGCAGCACAGTCGTTCCATCGCCCTCATAGAACGTGACCTTCCAATTAGATGCGGAAGGATCGGGTGTGTTGCTGCAGCCGCAGGCAAAAACCACGGTCAGAACCAGCAGGCAAGCAAGCAGCACTCTTGTCAGTGACTTTTTCATAATTTTCCCTCCTGAAATATATAGTATACTTACTTTCGGCGGTCACTTAATTACTTAACCGCTTAAGTATTGTCATTGTAGCACAAAGTTTGATACCATGTCAAGGATTCTTTTGATATTTATGTCAGTTTTTTAACCTGTTTTGATCTGCTTTGGGAAACGGAATTTCTATGGAATACAGCCGCGCAAATCATGTTATATGTTGCGAGCGGCAAAGTTGGGACGAAAAAATCGTATCTCGTAAAATCTAAACGGTTTTCCATTGCTACGTAGGAATGACATTTATTCCAGAATTTTCTGCAGCATTGGGATTGGGTAGGTGTTTCATATGTCCAATCTTTGGATATCAGTGAGGAATATCCCAGTCATAACAAATATCGGCTTTGACATGCCGATACTCTGTTATATCGGACGACATATTCTGCTACAGATTCTTTTTCTAATTCTTGCGGGATGTGTTTGCTTAATTTATAATTTGTTACAAAACAGTAATGGCAGGATGGATGTTCCCCTCCTGCCATTGCTGTTTTTAAGAATGTGTAACTCTTGCAGAAATCCCCCTTGACAAATCTCGTCTCAATGGAACTTGGTGTGGAAATGTGGAGAAATTGTGATATAATACCTATATAATGGCAAATGAAGCAGAGGTGATTTGTGCAATGACACGATTTCGGAATATTTCGATCCGCAAAAAGATCTTGGTTTCCATGCTTGCATTTACCCTAATCCCAATTCTGTTGGTCTCAATTGTAGCAATCACGATTACATATAAGACCATGCGGGATCAGTTGATTTATGACCATCGGATGAGTAGTGGTTGGCTGCAGGACCGACTGGCGGTAGAAAATAGTGATATGATGGATCGATTTTATGAATTTGAGGTGGACAAGGATGTAAAGGCGGACATCCTCCGCTGGTGTACGCAGGATGGAAGTCTGGATTACTCTGCCCGGTGGCGCATCATTACGGTTATGAATACGGTCATCAGCATGGACAGCAACATCAATTCCATCGAATTGTTCAATATGGCGGAAAATGAAGTGCTGATCGCGGAACGCTCCGGAGCAAGGGTCGATGAAAGCGGGGAGCGTCTGACACAGTGGGAACAGCGCGGGGATGCACTGCAATCCAATCAGGCGTTTCTGCGCAGCGGAAATGAGATCCTGGCCTGCCATCAAATCCACCGGTTCGATGACAAGCAGCCGATCGCCCTGGTGGTATTTCATCTGCGCCCCTATCACCTGGAGGGCATACTGGATGAAATAAAAACCGTTCCCGAAGAGACGATCCTGGTGTTCAACGACCAGAATGAAGTGATGGTCGCAGACTATGGCACGGACTGGAACATGGATACAGGTCTGGTAGAGGGAATTCGCAGGGAGCTTGCGGAAGGAGATCGCAAGGAGGCTTCCTACGATGACCAGTTCTGGTTTTACCGGTCTGTCAGCGGCGGGAAAATGCAGATTCTCCTGACCATCCCCAATCAGACCATCGTGGACGCACTGTTCCCAACGGTGGCGAGCAGTATTTTTGTGGCGATCATCGCCGTCCTGGCCAGCGTCGTCTGCTCTGTTGTGTACTCAAAAGCGATCAGCAGACCCATTCGGGATCTGTCCGAGGAAATGAAGACCATTACGCTAAACGAATACTCTGGCAGTACCCTGGAGAGCAGAGAAGACGAGATCGGCATCTTGCAGGATAGCTTTAACCACATGATTACCCGGAACAAGGAACTGATTGCTCAGCAGTATCAAGCGAAATTGGAAAAGCGAAATGCTCAGCTGCGGGCACTTCAGGCGCAGATCAACCCGCATTTCATGTACAATACCCTTCAGGTCATCGGCGGCATGGCCTTGGAGAAAGATGCCCCGGAGGTCTATTCAGTTACTTTGGCGTTGAGTGACATCATGCGGTATTCTTTGAACTTCTCCAAGGAGATGGTATGTCTGGAGGAGGAAGTGGAATATCTAAAGAGCTATGTTATGATCCAGAATGAGCGTTTTGGCGGCAAGGTTCAGCTGAAACTGGATCTTGAACCGGGTACGCTGAAATGTCTGATTCCAAAATTGATTTTACAGCCGCTGGCAGAAAACAGCTTTGAGCATGGTCTCCTGGAAAAAGCAGGAGATTGGATATTGACGGTTGAAAGCCATATCACATCAGATGGTGAACTTTTGATTTGCGTCAGAGATAATGGTATTGGATTTGATTCAGAACGCCTCAAACAGATTAGAGAAAAAATTGAAAATGATACAGTTAAAGCATTGAGGTCCGGATCCCATATTGGCCTGGCAAATGTTCATGCCAGAATCAAACTGCGCAGCGCAAAAGAAGGTCATGGCGTATCGATCGACAGCAGTCCCGAAACGGGCACGACTGTCAGTGTGCGGATGCAAGCCCTATATGAAGAGGGGGAATAAGAATGGTGCGAAAAGTAGTAATCATTGACGATGAGCCCTGGACGCGTGGCGTTGTCATGAAACTGGCTCAATGGAATCGGCTTGGGCTGGAAGTGGTCGGTGAAGCTGCAGACGGTGAAACAGGCTTGGAACTGATTCGAAAAGTGCTTCCGGACATCGTAATTACAGACGTACGGATGCCACGAATCGGAGGAATTGAACTGGTGCAGAAACTGCGTTCTGAGGGTTTTCAGATCCCGATTTTGATTATCAGCGGCTATGATGATTTTGCTTATGTTCGGAGTGCCTTGAAATTGGGGGTAACAGATTACCTTCTGAAACCTATCAAAGCGCAAGAATTGAATCAGCAGTTGCAGCGGTGCATAGAAATCCTGAATCAGGAAGAAATAGTCAGACCGAAGACGGTCATGGAGGCAGGCTTTTTTGCAGATGGGTGGGAGAGAGAATACTACGACATACGCAGCAAACTGGAAACAGCTCTGAAAGTGGGAAACTATGAGGTTGTCCGTCAGCAAATGGCACAGCTCTATAATGTGGCCAGTAAACATGAAGGAGAACAGCCTCCTACCGCCGTTATGATCGGTATATATTATGCAATGCTATTTGCGCTGCAAAAGCATATCGATTCTGTTGGTGCAAATAGAGAAGATGTGTTTGGTGCCAAGAGCCCGTCGTTTGTATTCAGTCAGGATAATACGCTGAGGCAGATGATAGACTTTATTCAAGACCTTTACTGTAGTGTAATGCGCTATCTTGAAAAGCAACAGCAACAACGGAGCAGACTGAATATTGATGCGGTATGCAGATATATTCAGGGATGCTACATACATGGTGTAACGCTGGAGCAAACAGCAGATGAATTTCATGTTACGAAGGAATACTTAAGCAAAGCGTTTAAGGCGGATCGGAAAGAAGGTTTTTCGGAGTATGTGACCTCCCTCCGCATGAAACGAGCATATGAATTAATCGTGGAATTTGATACGCCGCTGAAAGACGTAGGTGCCATGGTCGGATATTTTGATTTGGCACATTTTTACAAAACCTTTAAGAAACATTTTGGCAAAACGCCGGGAGAGGTTCGTGAGAGTTTAAAAAAAGACAAAACAACAACTCCTTAGGTGAAAATGCTATTTTCTTTCACTTCTGTTATACTGTCATTGTAGCAAATCCACCAAACACATTATGAGGAGGAACAACAATGAAGAAGTTATTGGCAATTATACTGGCTCTGTGCATGTTTTTTTCCATGGCTGCATGTGGCAGCAAGCAGGCTGAGAGTACGGAAGCTGCTGGACCAAGCCCGCTGTACAGAATTCCGGCGCTACCAATGAGGAACCCCGTGAAGCAGAACTGAACATCATGATGAGCTTCCCGCAGTATATGGATCAATGGGAAACGTATGTAAAGCAATTTGAAGAGAAGATGCTGGCCGAAGAGAACATTAAGGTCACCGTCAATCTGGAAATGCCCAGCTCCGATCAGTACGAGAGCATCCTGCAGGCTCGTCTGAGCGGTGACGATGCTCCCGATCTGTACACACTGCACTGCAACAATCTGGCTACCTACAACGACGCAGGTTACCTGTATGATCTGTCCGGTGAGCCGCTGGCAGACGTTATTTTCGATAACGTCAAGGAAACCGTTACCATCGACGGCAAGCTGCTGGCAGTCCCGATCGAGAGCCAGGCATGGGGCGTCCTTTACAACAAGGCCATCTTTGAAGAGTGCGGCCTGAAGGCGCCTGATACACTGTCTGATTTGGAGAGCATCTGCGAAACCCTGAAAGCGAAGGGCTATACCCCCTTCATGCTGGCGTTCCAAGAGCAGTGGGTACCCCAGCTGATGACCGGCCTGACTTTGGGCGACATCGTTTCCGGCAAGCTGAACGACTGGCTGGAGCGGATGTACAAGGACAAAGGTTCCTACGAAGAAGTTCGCGAGATCTTTGATGTCATCGACCTGATCATGGCCAACGGTACCGACCGCGCCATGGAAGAGGGATCCGAAGCCGGCGCTGCTGACTTTGCCCTCGGCAAGGCTGCCATGTTCGTTCAGGGCACCTGGGCTTCCAATACCATTATGACCACCAATCCCGACATGGAGCTGGGCGTCTTTGCGCTGCCCATCAACGAGGATCCCAACTGCACCCGTGTCAACCTGTCCACTTCCACTACTCTGGGCGTACATCCTGACAGCAAGGAACTGGATCTGGCGCTGAAGTTTGCAAACTATGTGCTGGATGCCAAGGATTCTTCTGCACTGTTCCAGGCATGCTCTTTCAATCCTCTGGCTGACTGCCACGACTATGAGGCATATTCCTGGGTTGCTGATGCCTCCGCCTATGTTGCTGCTGGACGCGCCTATCAGGATCTGGTTCTGCCCTCCTCCGTTACCGACGAGCAGGGTCGTCTGCTGCAGGAGTACTACGTTGGTACTGTGACTGTGGACGAGATCATTGAGCGTTTGGATGCTGCTTTCCAGGCTGCCAATGCACTGAACTAAGGAACCTCTGAATAAATCGTCTGCGACTGTGAGCGGATCTTTTCCGCCCACT
>ERZ779896.2174-NODE-2174-length-14074-cov-8.099222_pt1 | contig 14074 bp, 14 predicted proteins | sample MGYA00511067_ERZ779896 | MGnify/ENA primary metagenome ERZ779896 (study PRJEB29588, sample SAMEA2161597) | human gut metagenome | biome: human gut; feature: human-associated habitat; material: faeces | place: Denmark | collected 2008/2010 ...
CTATGCTCTCCACGCCTTTCTGCGTTACGATCTTCGACGTGTCGAATCTCAATCCGTACGTTTCAAGCAGCTTTCCGCCCTCCGCGTCATAAATTTCCACCGTGTAAGCGTCTGCTCCCGTATAGGTAGGAATGTTTGCGATCAACTTATTCTTTATCGTGTTATTTGCTTTATGCAACGCTTCCCCCCACGTCTTATCAAAAAAGCCCGTCAGCGTCGCGCTCGCTCCTCCGCTGTATTCTTTCAAATCTTCGCTTTTCGCTCCCGAGGCCGTTATTACTCCACCGAACGCAAGCGCGGGTTTGATTTTGAAATATTCCGCCTTGTCCGTATTCGCGCGCGTATAAACCGTAGATTTGTTCACGCTTATCTGCACCGCCGCGCTCTTGCTCTCCATAAAGTCCAGCTGCACCAAATTTTCCGCTCCGTTTTCGCTCAATGCTTTTCCGTCCAGATTGAAGGTATAGCCCGTCGTTCTTTGCAAGTATTCAACGGTACACGTCGCATACGCTTCTGCATTATCCCGCGACGTCGCTTTCACTACGATCTGCTCACCGAACGCCGCCACGTTCTCCACCACCGCCGTCAATGCTCCGTCCGCGCTCGGCGTTACCGTCGCATACTCTGTTACCGTTTTTCCCGTCGCCCATTCCGAGCTTGCGTTTTTGAAAGCAATCGTCCAATCCACCGCTTTATTTGCCGCATCCGCAGGCGTGATCGTTGCCGTCAGTGTATAGGCGCTTTCCGCCAATGGCGACACCCCGTATGCCTCATACTCGCTCGATGCAAGTTTCACCGCCGCAAGGCGGATCCCGTGGCTCACGCCCGCCTCCGTGCTCACTTCGCCTCCGCCGCTGCTGTCCTCGCCCGGCTTTTCTTCTCCGCCAGGCTCTTCCACTTTCGGCTCCTCACCCCATTTGTAATGGTGCTGCAACAATCCCCCGCACACGCCGCCCACAAGGATCAGCGCCAATGCTACCGCGATCCCCCCAACGACCTTCTTCACTTTGCTTTCGCCTGTCTTTTTTACCGCCATTTTATTCTTTCTCCTTTTTCCCGTTTCCGGGTTTTTTTTACTGTTTTTCTTCCTCCCTCCCGGCAGGACGAGGAGGAAACTTCGCCCTGCCTTCGTGGAAAATTAAGAGGGCTTTTTCTTTACTTATCAGCCCTTTGGTAGCGGGACTCACGCGCCCGCTATACGGTAGCCGTAACTCTCTACTGCTGGTTTTTAGTGTACCTTCACTTGGGGCGGGACTTGCGGCGCCCGCTATGCCGGTTAAATATGATAAGGAAGTTTTTGTATAAGCTGTTTTAATTTGCTTCCCGCGCTTTCCCCTCCGGCTCGATTGCCTGTTCCAGACATCTGATCGCCTCCGACAGCCTCTCCTCCGCCTGCGTCAGCGCGTCTAACCTCTGCACCGCTTTCGCTCCCGACGGACTGTATATTTTTCCTGCGCTTAATTTTTCGATTACCTCCGCCGCTTCGTCTATCTGAAACAAAAGCCGCGTGTCCTCCAACTGCAACCGATCCCGCAAGACTTCTGTTTTATCCCGCCTCTTCATTCTCCGCCTCCTCGATCGCTTCCTTTATCGCTTCGATTGACTTCGTTAGATCCTGCACCTCGTACCAATACGCTCCCACCTGCACGAACGCCCCATCTTTCGTACTCTCTTTCATATCCCGCAACACTGCCGCCGCGTATCTCAACTCCGACAGCTTTTCACTCCGTCTCTTGCGCGCGGGGACGGAATACTCTTCATATTCTTCCGTGCCTTCTCCCTGCGCTTCCCGGATTCGTTCGATTAAATACGCGATTCCAAACGCCATCAATACACCCAGCAACGCCGAAAACATTACCAAAATTATTGAATCTCCGTTCATTTGCTTTCTCCCTTATTTCCCGTATTTCTTTTTGCCGTCCGAAAACTTCACTACTTTTGTTTCTTTTTTGCCTGCTTCCAAACCGACAACCTTAACTTCCGGGCTGCTATATTTCTTTCGCCGCGGGCGAGCTCCTTCCGGCTTTTTTGTCTTTTTGGCCGTCGTTGCCTTTTCTCGCTCTGCCGTGATTTTTACTTTCTTTTCCACCGGCGTCGCCGCTGCAAATTGCTCCGCTTCCGCCTTATTTCTGAATCCGCGGTATTTCTTTATCTCATGTTCCTTGTGTAATACCCAGAAATTTCCGCTGGCTTCCTTGATTCGCCTGTTTCCGGCACTTTTCTTATTTCCCTTGCTTTTTGCCCCCGGACTTTTCATCTTTTTTTCCTCCCGCTTGGCAACTCTTTCCTTCCGCTCTCTCCCGCGTCGTAATACTCAACCTCCACATACACCCGAAAAATTGTGTTACTTCCCCGGTTTGGATAATTCCCCGAAATACTCACGCTTTTCACTCCGCTTTCCTTTTCAAGTCCTCGGTAATATTCCCGCGCTGCTTGGCACTCTGCTTCCGTTCCCATTACTCGAATTTTCATTCCCGTCCTCCGACCTCTCTTTTGCCTTCTGCGTCCCGTTTTCCTCTCCGCGGGTGATTCTTTGACCTCGACCGCTTTCGCTTCGTCTGCCCTGCGCTGGCGGCGTCAAAATGTTTGAAAATCTAATATTTTTAGGTTTTCGTTTATATTATAGCCGATTAATTTTAGATTGTCAAGACTTTTTTCTAAAAAAATTAGATAATAGAGTAAAAAGGAGGTTTATATGCTACGAATAAGAGAACTTCGATTTCCAAGGCTAACCGCTGAGGGGTTTTACCCTTGTTGTGTTTTTATTATAACACCATTTTTTGAAGTTGTCAAGAGTTTCAAAAAAATTTCAAAAAGAAAAAGCAAAATACCTGAAAGCAATTTATCCAATTCCCAGCAAGCTTATAAAAAGGGGTAGTGATGAGGGTAAAAGTATTTTATTAAAGATTTCTGTAAAAAGAAAAAAGCGAAAAAACAATGCTAAATCACTGTTTTTGCGCCTTTTTCCTGTGTTTTTGGCGCAGAGAAGAGGATTTGAACCTCCGGTAGGTTTCAGGCCTACACACGATTCGGCGTCGTTTTTTACGTCCTCGCTCTGATCCAGACCGCCGGGCGGGGGATTCACTATTTATCAGCTTTCCCGGCAGCTTCACCGTGGCGGCAGCTCTCCCCCGCTGACAAGCTCCAACACCGAGAAAGCCGCGAGCGGCTTTCCGTTTTCCTTCTACCATATCCGGAAGCCCGCTCGCCGGGGTTTCCCGTTTCTATAATTCCGCTTTTCCCTCTTTTTGCGCGGTCTGGGCGCCCGCCTCCGGCGCCCTCGCGCTATATTATATATTACAAACATATATAATAATGTATGTTTGACTGGGGCATTTTTCAAACTTTTTTGGGGCAGTTTTTTTCGCCGGAAGTTTGCTTTTTAACCGAGTTGCCGGACATGAAAAAAGCGCCCGGCTAAATCCTGCCGAACGCTCGTTTTGTTATACGACTATAAGCGCGGATTTCTCCACGCTTCTTTTTTCTATCCGATTCGCCTACTCCTTCCGCCTTGCCCCGTTGTCATGTCGTCCCTCCTTTGGGATAACAGTTACATTGACAACCGTCCGGCTTAAATCCCGTATCTGAACATTTCAGGCACTTATATCGCGGCAACAGATCCGCCTCCGTCATGTTCAGCCCTTTCAATATCTCCCGCCTTTCTTTTATTAGTGCTTGCTTTTTGATGAGTAGCGACGGCAGCGTTACCGGCTCGAAGATCTCCGCTTTCGCCTGCGCTATCTCCATTCGAGAAAGCTCGCCCGTGATTTCCTTAAATCTCGGCTCCCTATTCGCTTTCAAAAGGTACTTATCTACACGCTGCTGCGCTTCTTCCCGCAGCTTTGCATAATAGCTTTCCCGTTCCGCTTTGGCGTTCGCTGCCGCAACCTCGGCGGAAACAAATGGCTTTTCCCCTCGCTTCGCTCGCGGTTTCTTCAAATACTTTTTGTATTCGTAAACAGCCCGATTGACTTCATAACCGCTTAAATTATACTTGCTTTTCCCTTTGTTCTCTTTCGCTCGGTAAATCAATCCCGCTTTCATCAGCGCACGAAGTGCCTTTTTTACCGTCGTTTTACATATTCCCAAATCCCGCGCGAACTGTCCCGCCGAGCCACGACATATCCCGCCGGTTTTCTTATTCTCGCATGCCGTCGTAATATGCGCCAGCAATCTGATCTCCGAAGGCGTCAGCTTCCGCCATTCTCCGCATACACAAATTTCCGCCGTATATAAATACTGCGGGATATTGTCATAACGCTTGCCTTTGAGTTCTTCTATGTATTTATAAGCCGTGCCGTCCTGATCTCGCTTTACACGCTCGATCTTCTTTGCTTTGCATAATTGCTCTATCGCGCCCGCGATCGTAGCTCTTGAAAATCCGAACTCCTCACGGATTTGCTCGTAACTCAACCGACAAACCGCCTCGGGATCGTTCGTATGCGAAAAACCGTAAATCTTTCCGGCAACGGACACCGCGGAAGGCGTCAGCTTCTTTTTTCCCTTTCCAGGGGAATATAACCGCGTGGGGACGCGGTTAAAAAGCCCGCGCTTTGTTTCCGGCAATTTAATTTTCAATACCGTTTCCGCCATTTCTTAACCTTCCTTTGTCCTAAACCTCGTTACCCCAGCAATCCCAGCCTTCCGCCGAACGGCGGGCAAACAGCTCAATAGCTGCCCCCCCCCCCGACGAGTTTCCGGATTTTTTCCCGCACTTCCGTAGGCTTTTCCGAATGTCTCCCGCGCGGCGAAAATATCAGTTGACTGATTCCCGCGCTCTCGCGCTTCGGGTGTCCCTTCGTCGCCAATAGGCAGCACTCCGTATTTCCCCGCGTCCAATACCCCAACCCCAACGCACACGACTTTTCAAATAATTCCGCTGCCGTCATGATTCGGTATTCGTTCATCTGCGTCGAAGGATTTAACTTTATCCATTGAAAGGCGATCGTCTTATACTCAAAGCCCCACAGGGGAATTAATCGCAGGGCGTCCTCTATCATTGGATATGTAGCCCACATAAATAACACTGCGTCTCTTTCCGCCAATGCCGGAACAGGCAGCTCCGCAAGTTCTGAAAACGTCATTGTCGGATAATGATTTTTCGCCGCTCCGAGCCGATTTCCGCATTTATAATCCCACGGCGGATCCGCGTATATGATTTTATACCGCTTCTCCGGATTGTATATATCTACTTTCACTTTGCTTGTTTCTCCGGCTTTTCCTGCGTTCTTGGCTTCCGTGACCGCACTCGAAACCCGCCCGCCTTCTCTGCGTTTTCTAACGCCGCTTTCAGCTCCGTCCTCTGGCTCATTACCCGCGACGGATCCTCCGCCGGCTCCCGCACAAATTCGCTTGCCTTACGCAGCAGCTCTTTATATGCCGGATATTTCCCCGGCTCCTCCGGTGATGGCGCATACTCCGAAAGCTGCGTCAACACATTTTTTACCCACCACCGGAAAAACTCTATTTCTTCCCGCACCACTGCCTGGTAGCAATATATCTTTATAATCCGCGCAAGTTCTTCGTAACAGTCCTTTTCTGTCAGTGCCTTGCTTTTCGGCTTCAATATCTCTTTCATCCTCCCGCCTCCGTTCTATAATCCCCTACAACTTCCGGCGAGGAAGGATTAACCGACAGTTTCCCGCCTTCTTTCTTGATAAAGCCGTAACGGATCAAGGCTGATACGGCATATTTCACGCCGTTCCAGCTCATGCCCACTTCGTCCGCTATTTTCCGATAGTCCACGACTTCCGCGCGGTCTTGGAGTTTATCTTTCAGGCATTGATACACCCGCAGCGTCGCTACCGTCAAATGCGTCGTGCGATTGGTGCAAATCGTGATCGTTTGTTCCATTTCTCGCCTCCTTTGGCCGTATTCCGGCCTGATTTTTTTGTTAAAATCTAAATTTTTTTGCCAAAATCGGGGCCGTGAAGAATCCCGCGACAAGCGCGGAATTCTTCAAGAAATACGGCGCGCCGCGGCTTAATTTTAGCCTCCCCGCCCGCATGACGTTGCCCGGCGCCGTTGCCGGCCGCCCGTCGGCTCTGCGGCCGTCTCCCCCGCCCCACGGTGCGGGTACATACGTCCGCATTTCCGTCGGTCTGTCCGTCACCGTCTTTTTTCCGGGCAACGTTGATCTGGTCGTGTTTGCCCCGGCTCTGCCGTCTCCCTTCTCCTTTTGCGCCTTCGGCGCCGCTGGATAAGTGAGAGTTCCCCCGCGCCCGGCCTCGGCGCTTTATTCCGACCGCGCGGTTATTCATTGCATACCTGCCCCGTCCGTTTTATTTTTGCTTTCGTTCGGGATATTCCCGCGGTTGCCAGACGTATTTCACCCCGACTTCATCGCGGTATTTCTTCCGTTTTGCCGCTTCTATGCTGTTATCCTCGAATACCTCGAAAATTTGGTCGTAGAAATGACTTTTTACTTTCTTCATTTCTTCACAGCTCGGATGCAAATCTTTGTATTGCTCAAAATCGTTTAACCCGTATTTTGAGCGCTGCACCTTTTTGTCGTAAAACTCTTTGATTGCGTCCGTCGCAAACCGCGCCGAATAATCTTTTTTCGTTGATAAATAATACTTCCCTTTGTCCGTCAGTTTCTCGTCCGTCATTCCGTTCGATACCCGCAACATCGACGTATATACCGAATACTGATTGAATATCCGCACATAGTGGTTGTTTATCAGACTATATACTTTTTTCAGCAGATACACAAATAAAGTATTATCCCCGCGCAGGTTTCGGATCCGATAGTAAACCTTATCGAAAAACTTCGTCGCTATCAGATACGCCGCTTCTTCTATCAAGAAGCCCGGCATTACGATTTTCGCCTCCGACGTCTTTTTGATCATGATAATGTCGCAAAGGTCTTTATCGTCAGCGGCCAAGGAATCCGGTCTTTGGTCGTCCAACAACATTCTGAAATAAGTATAATTGTCTATTGTTGCGACATGGCCGTGCATTTTGACATCGAGCTCGAACAGGTCGTTATGTTGATTACAGTCCGGGGAATCCTTTTTCCCCGTTCTCGTGTGCTGGTTCCCGCGTTCTTTCGCGTGTTCCATTTCTGCCGCTACTCCGATTTCAAACCCGTCTTTATACGGATCGCTTTCGCCTTTCAGTTTCCCTAATCTCATGGAATTGTAATCCAGAATATGGCAGTATTCTTTTTTCAGTTCTTTTGCACTCCGACTGAAAAAGTCGTCGTCAAACAAAGGAAAATTTCCGTTATCTATTCTTTCCGTGTCCGTCCGGATTGCATAATTCGCCACGATCAACGGCGTAGGCGCCGCGTAGATCCAATAACTTTGCGCATAGTTCTCCAAACTCTCGAATATGTCCACCATATACAGATTATTGTTATATTCCAAGCCGTAACGCTCGAAATCATAACCGAAAATAAAATCCTTTCGCGTATGGCGGTTACGTTCTTTCAAATATGCTTTTTTCTGTTCTTTGCTCCACTCTTTCGGAAAAACATATTTTTTTGGGAGTTCCCCGTATATGTAGCCGTATCTTTCGCGGAGGTTCTTTAAGAGTTTGTTTATTCTCACTCCGCCTATATAATCGGAATTTTCCTCAAAGCCGTTAAACAGCTCTTTCAGCCCCCGAATAAATTTTCTCACCCTTGCCAGCGTCGGCAAAGTCCCGTTCGCGATTCCGTATTCTATTACCTTTTCAAGATTTATCCAAGGGAAAAACGGAAATTGTAAATCCCGTTCCCGCAGCTTCTCTCTCGCCTTCTCTCGGAATATGGCGGCCTGTGAAAGTGCCATGCTCGTGATTGTGGTCGTCTTTTTCGCACGCTGTTTCCCCACCACGAACAGCGCGCCCGGGTGCGATTCCAGAAAGTCCCGGTCCCGCGCTTCGTAACCACGCAGCCGCTGCGTTCCTATGTTCTTTCGAATAGCGTCGAAGATCAGGAACCCGACCACCGCCCAGCTCCACCACGGCAGAAAATCGATTGCCACCGTCAGATCCATCGCCAGCTTTGCAATCTGCGTAAAGATTCCCAATGCGTCAAAACTCACCGCGAAATAGAACACGAACGCAAAAAATTCCATGATAATCGTCAATACATTCAGGTTATACGACCAGATCAACCCTGCGGCCAGAATATAGCCTCGGCGTTCGTTCAGGAAACCTGCATAGCTTTTGAAAAATGTTTTGCACCTTCCCCACGTCGCCGCTTCGATTTTCTTATAAACCCGCAGCGGTTTCGTGTCCGCGTTATAATTATTGTTCGGCTGTCTGTATGCGCTTTTGATTAAAAACCACAACAGAATAAGCACCGGAAGAATCAGGATCGCCGCTTTGGCGAACGTCGAAAGCCCCTTCAACAGTCCCGTAAAAAATGCCTCCGCGTTTTCTTTGGAAATCAGGGCTTTCCCGTAGGCTTTCAGGCCCGTTATAAACTCCGAAGGCTGAAACGGTAATACTTCTGTCGCGTTGTTCGGGATTTCCCCCACCGTCGGGGTGATAAGCCCTTCAAAGCCTGAAAGCTGCGTGAAATAGTACGCTACCGAAAGCCCGAAGTCCTTAAACGCCTGAATCGTCCGGAAGAATACCGCGCGGAAATAAAAAACAGAAAACAGCAACGAGCCGACCAATACCGCCGCGCTTACGATATGATAAATTGTCCGGCGGTCTATTCGCCCTCTCGTTTCCTTTTCCATTTCAGAATACCCGCTTAAACGTACTTACCAGATACAGCACTGCCAAGATTATGGCCACATATATCACGATTCGCAGTATCAGTTTTAGAATTTTCAACATTTTTTGCCCTAACCTATTGACTTTTTCCGATTTTTTGGGTATAATAATAGTAGTTCCTTTGGGATAGCTCTTTATAGAGCCTTGGTTGAAATACCATGTTAGTATAGCGGGGCGGGGAACTGCCCCGTTTTTATTTTCGCCCTTTCAATTCTCGCAACTTCTTTCGGTTGTCTTTTCGTTTGATACTATCTTTTTTGATTTGATTAACATCTTTTTGCGAAACATCTTTCTGCGGTTTATTAGGTAAAAATTTTTTTCCGACTTTAATAGGTTTGTTTTCATCATCTTTTGTTGCGACAAAAGGACGGTATTTCGATTTTCCCTGCTGATAATCGGGTAAAGCTGTTCCTTGCTTTGAGGTTGTCAACTTCACCACTGCAAGTTCATCAGCTCGGTTACTGTCCACTACTACAACTTTTCGATACAGCCCCTTATTTTCATAACCGGGTTTTCTGTATTTTTCTTGTCCTTCAAAAAATCGGAATTTTTTGAGAAACATTTTTCCGTTTCGGTTTTTGACAGTTTTTCGTTACCGACTTTACTGCGGTTTGCCGTTGCGATTTTATAGTTTTATTCTTACCCGCCGCTTTACTTGCGGCGGGCTTTTTCGCGTTCTTCTCCTCGCTCATTTTTTCGCCTTCGTGCTCGATTTCTTTTTCTTAGCCGGTTTCGTTTTCTTCGCCGTTGCCGTCTTTCGCTTCGGCTTTATGATTCCCGATACTGTCAAAATTTTATATACGCCCGCTATAAGCGCCGTCACCGCTAAAATTCCCAACGCCGCGCCTCCCAGGATCTTCAACCACTTCATGGCATTCGACCCGTTCAGCTTATCCCACGTTTTCTTGATCCATTCCTTCGCGTCGTTTAATGCGTTCTTGATCGCGCTGTCCGTGTCTCCCGCGTCGTCCGCTCCGTTCGTCGCCAGGTATGCGTTATCGCTTGTTCCGTCCAAGTAAAAGAAATAACTGTAATACATCGCGTTGTCGTCGTTCACGATCTCGCAGAACGACATTCCCACATACCCCAGCACAGACGTAATCACGCCTTTCGTCGTCAGGTTATCGAAAAATTTATACACCCCCGACCCGCTTACTTGCTTACCCTCGAAAATCGTCATGCACCCGTCCCCGGTGTTGTTCTTGAACCAATAATTAAGATCAGACACCTGCTCCTTGAATACCGCTACCGAGAAAAAGCCGTACAGATTTTCTCTCGTCACGTCATTCGAGTATTTGAAATAGTGTCTTTCCGGAGTATTCAAAAACAAAATAGACCAATCCTGCCCATATTGCTTACACCAATCCGAATAAGAGGTCAGCGGGATTTTGATTTCCAGCATATTCCCGTCGTAATCGATTTGTTTCAGCGCCGCATGCGAATACGAAAGATCTGCCGTATATGTAGATATCCCGTCGAATTTCACCGTTATCTTTTCCACCGTCGCCAGACCTAAAATATCCAAACTTTTAAGACCTAAAATTGATTGGATATCTTCATTCGTCAATGCGTAGATATCTTCATAATCTTTGACCTTGACCGTTCCCGAAAATACTTTCTTTTCTGCGAAGCACGGTTTCGCGTCTTTCTCGCCGCTCTGGATCCGCTGGTCCGCATAGTTTTCAAGGTAATTGATTTTTAAGTTCCAGCTGTCCGTATAATTGATGACGATCGGCAGCACCTCTTTTTCCGTCGTACTCGTCCGCACTTCTATTTTTGCGTTTCGGTAATCCTCCGCGTTCGTCACCGTCAGCTTATCGGGTTTGGAGGTGGAAATTCCTTTCACTCGATACCCCGAAGGGATTTTACCCACGAAATCCCCGCCCGTGTAGTTTAAGCTGCTATGATTGAGCGCTTTGAATATAATTTCGTTGTCGTAGTTATTCGTAATCCCGAAAAGCGTATTATACGTATATTCCACCGTGATTTTACAGGTATGTGTTTCCGAATCATACGCGCTGTATTCCTTGCGTATCGATACCGGAATATAATACTCCGCTCCGCCCAGAAAGGCGGGATTTATTGCTTCGTTTACGATTTCCCCGTAGTCTGTCATGAAATTCGTGAAATTGCAAGTCACGATCTCACTATACAGTTTCACAATCGGCGCAGACGTTTTCCACGTTTCCGAGATCTCCGTTCCGTTCAGCGTCAGCTCCGCATACTCATACGTCAGCGTGTATTCCACGTCCTCGATAATCTCCGCTACGCCGATTAAAGAAAGATTCACAAGCTCGTTTTCTTTGGAGTTCGGGAAGGTTACGATCAGCGCCTCCTCCGTCAGCTGTGTCGTCACGCCCTCCGGTTTGCCCGTGATCCGGATATTTTCTTTTCCGAAATCGAAAAGCCAATTGCAAGAATTGTGCAGCTGCTCCTCGATGTCTGCAAATCTGAACGTCAGCGTCGTGCTCGTAGCCCCTGCTACCGCTTCCGCCGTGTAATAGTCTATCGTCAGATTGTTCGCCGGATCGTTGTTCGTCACCCGCAAGGACAGATCCTTGTACTGAAAATCGTTGTATTTTACTTCCAGCGTTCCCTTTTCCGTCGTCGGGTTATAGCTGTACTCGAAATCCCGTGCCTGTAAGATGATCCGCTCCTGCGTCGTGTATCGATACCCGTCGCGCCAAAAATCGCCCGTATAGACCGCGTTGAAATCCGCGATATTGCTAAAATCCGTCAGGCTGTATAGCGTCGATACCGCAAGCGTTTTATTTTGCGCATACGCGCTTTTCAGATGAAACGTATAACTCTTTTCCGTCAGCGTCGCATAGTCCGTCAATTCTTTGTATTTCAACGTCACGGAAATCTCGGCTCCCGAGGGCTTGATTCCCAGAATCGTCTGGATCCCCGAACGCTCCGCGTCCGTCAGAGGCTCGCTACCTTCCAGCTGCGTCATTCCGATGTTCCAAATCGAATTTTTGTAATACCCCGAGGATTCCGCTACCGTTTCCGCCTGTTCGTTCGCAATTCCCGAACTCCCTGCGTAATCCCGGTCAAATTCTACCGTGTACGTAACCTTTATCACTTTCGCACGGTAATAATATTCCGTGTTCAAGTCGGAAGGAATCGCTATCGACAGCACGCCCTGCCCGCTGCTTAAAAAGCCGCTGCCGAAAGTATAGTCATAGCTATACGGCGAATATAACGGATCGTTATTGGACGGGAACGACGCGCCCGGTGTGTCCGGCAGATAATCCGATTGCTCGATATGGTAATACACCACCTCACCGCTTCCCGCCGCGCTCGTAGAATACGTAATCTCTAAAAGATAATCCGTATAGGATCGGCTGCTCGCCGTTCTGCCCTGCTTCAAATTATTCAACGCCGTGCTTCCCACTCGCACCGAAAAAGAGATCGTCGGATCCTCGTACTCCGACGCGCCCGGAGAGATTTTCTCAAAGCTGAATCCGATTGTTTCCGCTGCCTTCGCCTTTATAGGCTTATATGCGCAGAAAAGCCCGATCACGAACATCGCGCAGGCTGTCAAAATCGTCAGTATTAGCTTTCGTTGTCTATGTAGCGTTTTCATCTCCGTCACCTTCTCTAAAATACGATCTCACCCGGGGCAAGCTCTATTTTCTCCACCCCCACGCTTCCCGGCTCTTTCACCGAAAATCCGACCGTCAGCGTTGTTTTCCCGCTTCGTATTTCCATTCGGAATTTATCTCCGCCCGGGATCTCCTCCGGCAAGATAATCTCTTTTTCCGGCCAGATGTCTTTCAATGCTTTTTGGATTCCGCCCGAAATCTTGAAGCCTTTCTCCGTTTTCTCGATCTCGAATACTTCCGTAAAATCTTCGCCTTGCCCGCCGTTCGCTCCCGCTATATCTTCCACCCAGCTATATTCTTCTCCGTCTACCGTAAAAGAAAAATCGCTCTCCGCGCTTCCTTCCGCATAGATTTTTACTTCGTATTCTCCCGGCGCTTTTACTTCGATTTCCGTTCCGCTTTCTATTTCCAGTCCTTCAAAATCTTTCGTGATTTTTGTTCCGTTATACCTCACTGTAATCTTATTCCCGAATACGTTCGTTAACCGCCCTAAAAGGCCGAGCGATAGTATCAGTAATATTATCACCAATATCACCATTACAGCCGTTTTTACTTTACTGCTTCTTTTACTCATTCCCTCGGTCTCCCTTCTCGTTCCTTAAAATTTCAATGCTCCTTTGTCCAACTTACTTTTTGCACTTGGCTTTCTTCTGCTATGGTTATTTGTATCTGCGTTTCAAAGTTTACCGTCCCGCTTTGCTCTGTATAGAATGAATAACCCAGTATCAGCGGATCCGACGGCATTTCCAGCAGCATTCTTATTATATCTGCTGTTTCCCATTCATTGACTTGCTCTTCGCTTACCGGCTCTCCGGAGATATACACTTCCCGACCGTTCTCCGGATCGTCCATAAATAGCCTACGGTCAAAATATAGGCTATACCCGTCTCCGGCATTTACTATTAAGTGAAAATCTATATTTTCGCCTGTACCTTCAAAGAAAAATGTATAAGTTACGTCCAGACTTATTGTCGGAATTTCCGCTTCTATTGTATATACTTCCGACAATCTTGCCCCGAAATCTATCACTCCGCCCGGTCCGTTTCCCCCCACTTCTGTTTCAAATTCGACTTCCGTCTCTCCGCCTTTTACACACTCAATCTCTCCGATCGTCAGATACGGTTCTATAACCTTTTGGATATAATCCACCGTACATTCCGCACTTGCCGACGGATTCCCTCGGCTCGTTACCGTCACTTTGATTTGCTCTCCGAACTCGCCTAAATTCGTCACCAACGCTGTCAACGCTCCGTCCGCGCTCGGCGTTACCGTCACATAATCCGTTACACTCTTCCCGCTCGCCCATGCCGAGCTTGCGTTCACAAACGCGATACTCCAATCCACCGCTTTATTTTCCGCGTCCTCCGGCTTTACCGTTGCCGTCAGGGTATAGGCGCTTTCCGCTTGCGTACTTACCCCATTTTCCGCATACTCCGCACTCGAAAGTTTGCTCGCCGTCAGCTGCATTCCGTTACCTTCGCTCTCGCTAATAATTACCCCCCCCCGTCTAATTCCGGAGGAGCTTCCATTTCAATTTTTTGTGTTCCCTGTCTGATCTGTTCTACCACCCGGTAACACCCGGCGCCGATTCCGGCGCCGAGTATCAACGATAACAGATTCGACACGATTCGCGTTTTCTTATCTGTCATTTCCCTGCTTCGCTCCTTTGCTTAGAATACGATCTCCGTTTCGTCGATCTCTATGCTCTCCACGCCTTTCTGCGTTACGATCTTCGACGTGTCGAATCTCAATCC
>ERZ779896.2185-NODE-2185-length-14025-cov-5.690122_pt1 | contig 14025 bp, 10 predicted proteins | sample MGYA00511067_ERZ779896 | MGnify/ENA primary metagenome ERZ779896 (study PRJEB29588, sample SAMEA2161597) | human gut metagenome | biome: human gut; feature: human-associated habitat; material: faeces | place: Denmark | collected 2008/2010 ...
CTCGCCCTTCTGCTGGGCGTTGTGGGCCAGATTCACCACGGCGGTTTTCAGCCCGGAAAAGCTCATGTCCAGCGGCGCACCGTCCACATGGGCACGGGGCAGGGCGTACACGCCGCCCGCCGACTGTTGAGCCAGCTGATCCATGGGCTTGCCGCCGGGGTAGGGGAGACCCAGCACACGGGCGGCCTTGTCGAAGCACTCGCCTGCCGCATCGTCACGGGTAGCGCCCAGAACCTGCATGTCGGTGTAGTCCGCCACATCCACGATCAGCGTATTGCCGCCGGAGATGGCCAGCGCCAGAAACGGCGGCTCCAGCTCCGGAAAGGCCAGATAGTTGGCGGCGATGTGACCCCGCACATGGTGCACCGGGATCAGCGGAACGCCCAGCGCCCACGCGGCGGATTTGGCGAAGCTGACGCCCACCAGCACCGCGCCGATCAGGCCCGGCGCGTAGGTGACGGCCACCGCGTCAATATCCCGCTTTGTCAGTCCCGCGTCGCGCAGCGCCTGATCCGTCAGTCCGGCGATGGCCTCTACATGCTTGCGGGACGCGATCTCCGGCACCACGCCGCCGTACAGGGCGTGCATGTCCGCCTGGGAGAGAATGGCGTCGGCCAGTAGATGGCGGCCATCCCGCACCACCGCCACGGCGGTCTCGTCGCAGGAGGATTCAAAAGCCAGTATGTTCATGCGTTCCCCTCCTCAAAGTCCCGCGTCAGAATGAGAGCGTCCTCTTTCGGCAGGTCGTAGTAATTGCGCCGCCGTCCCCGCTCCGTAAAGCCGAAGGACTGGTAGAGGGCGATGGCGGCGGTGTTGCTGGGCCGCACCTCCAGCGTCAGGAACGCCAGATGCCGGCCCGCCGCGAAATCGCAGAACACCTTCAAAAGCTTGGCGGCGATGCCCTGACGGCGGTATTCCGGGAACACCGCCACGTTGGTGATGTAGCCCTCGTCCGCCGCCACCAGCAGCCCCGCGTAGCCCACCACCTTTCCCGTGGCGGCATTCAGCGCCGTCAGGAAGGCGGCGCACTGGTTCTCTAGCTCCTCGGCCAGCATGTTCCGCGACCACGGGCGGGAGAAGCACACCCGCTCCAGCGCCGCGATCTCGTCCAGATGATCGGCGTTCATGGGCACGATCGATATGTGTATTTTTTCCATAGTTTTTCCTTATCCTTTTGCTTCCAGCCAGTTTTTACCGCTGTGAGCCTCGGCGATCAGAGGGACGGACAACGCCGCCACTTGCTCCATCTCCTGTCGCAGCAGCGTTTCCACGGTTTCCCGCTCCGCTTCCGGACACTCCACGATCAGCTCGTCGTGTACCTGCATGATGAGTTTGGCCTGCAAATTTTCACGCCGCAGGCGGTCATAGACCCGGATCATGGCCAGTTTCATCACGTCCGCCGCCGTGCCCTGAATGGGCATGTTCAGCGCCACCCGCTCACCGAAGGAGCGCTGGATAAAGTTGGACGACTTGATTTCCGGCAGCGCCCGGCGGCGGTGGTACAGCGTCTCCACATAGCCCTGCTCTTTCGCCAGCGCCACGATATCGGTCATGTACTGCTTCACGCCGGGGTAGGTGGCGAAGTAGCGCTCCATGTAGTCCTTGGCCTCCGCCACCGTCACGTGGATATCCTGACTGAGGGAGAAGGCGGACATGCCGTACACGATGCCGAAGTTCACCGCCTTGGCCCGGGAACGCATCTCGTGGGTCACCTCCGCTTCCGGCACGTGGAACACCTTGGCTGCCGTGACGGTGTGGAAGTCCGCACCGGACAGGAAGGCCTGCTGCATGGCTTCGTCGCCCGCCATGTGGGCCAGCAGCCGCAGCTCGATCTGGGAGTAGTCCGCGTCCACCAGCACATTGCCATCCTCCGCCACGAACAGGCGGCGAATTTCGCTGCCCAGTTGGGTGCGGGTGGGGATGTTCTGCAGATTCGGCTCCGTGGAGCTGAGACGGCCCGTGGCTGTGGCGGTCATCTGGAACCGGGTGCGCACCCGGCTGTCTGGCGACACCGCCCGCAGCAGACCGTCGGCGTAGGTGGATTTCAGCTTCGTATACTGCCGGTACTCCAGCACGCTGCTGACGATGGGCGCTTCGTACCGCAGCTTCTCCAGCACCTCGGCGTTGGTGGACCAGCCGGTTTTCGTTTTCTTGCCGTGGGGCAGCTGCAATTTGTCAAAGAGGATGATCCCCAGCTGTCTGGGGGAGTTGATGTTGAACTTCTCGCCCGCCATGCCGTAAATGGACTGCTCCAGCTTCACGATACGCTCATGCAGGTCGATGCCGAACTGAGCCAGCGCGCATTCGTCGATGCGGAAGCCCGCCAGCTCCATCTCCGCCAGCACCCGGCACAGGGGCAGCTCCATCTCGTGGAGCAGCGCCGTCAGGTTCAGCTCCTCCAGCTTGCCGGGCAAAATCTCATACAGGGCGGAAACGGCGCTGGTATAGCTGCACAGGGCGGCTTCCTCCGTGGCGGCGTCGCTGAGTGGGGCGAAGGCGTCCCTGGCCAGGTGGGCCGGGGCGGGCAGCTCCGCGCCGCAGTAGGCCACAAACAGCCGCTGGAGGTCGTATCCTCCGGCGGTGGCGTCCAGCAGGTAGGCAGCCAGCGCTGTGTCGAAGATAAAGCCCTCGGCAGGCAGGCCGCGCTCCAGCAGGGCGTAGGTCATGTCCTTTACGTTGTGGGCCACCTTGGGGATATCGGCGGAGAACAGGCCGCGCAGCAAAGCGTCCCAGTCGCCGTCGAACCGGTCAGTCCGCAGGATGACCGTCAGGCCGTGGTGGTCGTCGATCTCACATTCCACCGCCAGCGCCCGAAGATCGTCCAGTCCGTATACTGTCACGTGGGGCACGCTGCGCCACTGGGCAAGGAGCCGCGCCGCGTCGTCATCGGTCTGGGGCACCTCGATCATGACGGAATAGTCCTCGTCATGGACAGGGGCGGCCGGTTCCGGTGTGGGAGCGGCAGGGGTCAGGTCGTATTTCTTGATAAGCTTGGTGAATTCCAGCTTCATGAACAGGTCGTACAGCTCAGGCCGGTAGGGTTGGCGCAGGGCGTCCTCCGGATCGAACTCCAGCGGCGCGTCGGTGACGATGGTGGCCAGCCAGTAGCTGCGGCGTGCGGATTCCTCGCCCTCCGCCAGCTTCCGCAGAGCGGCGGGCTTGGCTTCTACGTCCGGCATGGCGGCGTACAGCGCGTCGATGCTGCCGTAGTGCTGCACCAGCGCCGTGGCGGTCTTTTCGCCGATGCCCGGCACGCCGGGAATGTTGTCGCTGCTGTCGCCCATCAGGGCCTTCAGGTCGATCATATGGATGGGGTCGAAGCCGTACTGCTCCCGGAACAGGGCGGGGGTCATGTCGGTGGTGGAGGTCTGGCCCATGCGGGAGGTCACCAGCTTCACGCGGGTACGGTCGGTGATGAGCTGCAGGCTGTCCCGGTCGCCGGTGACGATGACGCACTCCCAGCCCCGCTTTTCGCAGCGGCGGGAGATGGTGCCCAGCAGGTCGTCGGCCTCGTAGCCCACCATTTCGTAGCAGGGGATGGACATGGCGCACAGCACCTGCTTCATCACCGGCATCTGCTGGGCCAGTTCCTCGGGCATGCCCTTGCGGGTGGCCTTGTAATTGGCGTCGGCCTCGTGGCGGAAGGTGGGCTCCTTCCGGTCGAAGGCCACGCACAGCGCCTCCGGCTGCTCCTCGTCCACGAAGCGCTGGAGCATGTTCAGGAAGCCGAAAATGGCGTTGGTATACAGTCCCTCCCGGGTGGTCAGGGGCTTCACGCCGTAAAAGGCGCGGTTGATAATGCTGTTGCCGTCAAGAACCATCAGTTTCATGGTCGGCCTCCTTGTGGGGTCAGATTTCACAGAATATCTTATTATAGTCTATTTCCCGGCAAAACACAACCTCCGGTCTTGACAGTTTTTGCTTTTGTGATAGACTGGAGCATGTTCACACCTATTTAACATGTTTCGCAGCGGAGGAGCGCCATGGACAAGCTTGCCAGAAAAGTGGATATCCATCACGCCGCCATGCAGGGCAGCTATTTCGCCGGATTCTCGGCCATCTGGGGCTTTGGGCCGGTGCTGCTGCTGTATCTGGGGCTGAGCAACAGCACGCTGGGCGTGGTCACGTCGCTGGCGCTGGTGCTGCCGCTGCTGCTCCAGCCGGCGCTGGCCGCCCTGTCGGACGCGGACAGCCGGTGGACCAGCCGCCGTCTGGCGCTGGTGCTGTCGCTGCTGACGCTGGCGGCGGCGGTGGTCATGACGGTGAGCACCGGCAGCAAGACGGTGCTGGTGGCGGCCTACGCCGTGATCGGCGTACTGCTGGTGAGCACCTCGCCGTTTTTCAACAGCATGGTGATGGAGTATCACCTGCGGGGCGTCAACGTCAACTACGGCCTCGGCCGGGGCACCGGCTCCACCACCTACGCCATCGTGGCGCTGCTGCTGGGCTTCGTGCTGGAAAAGCGTGCGCCGACGGTGATCCTGCCGGTACTGCTGGCGGCGCTGGTGCTGCAGATCATCGCCGTCTGGACGTTCCGCTATCCGCTGCCGCCTGTTCCGGCGGCGCAGGAGGAAGAGCCGCCCAAGGTGCTGGGGCTGTGGGCGCTGCTGAAGAAGTATCCGGCCTTTCCGGTGATGCTGATGGGCTGCGCGCTTTTGCAGGGCGGCCACAACGCCTGCAACACCTATATGATACACATTGTGGACAAGGTGGGCGCGGGAGAGAGCCTGATGGGCGTGGTGCTGGCGGTGTCCGCCTTTATGGAGCTGCCCGCCATGACGCTGTTCTCCCGGATGCGGCAGAAGCTGTCCCTGCGGGGCATGTTTTTGCTATGCGCCGCCGCCTTTGTGGCCAAGGACGTGCTGTTCCTGCTGGCCAGGACGCCGACGCTGCTGTACGTGTCGGCGGCGCTGCAATTTTTCGAGTTCGGCGTGTTCCTGCCTGCCACCGTGTACTACGCGGCGGAGACGCTGGACGCCGCCAATCAGGCCAAGGGACAGGGCCTGATCCACATTTTCTCCAACGGCGTGGGCCCGGCGGTGATGACCGCCGTCAGCGGTACGCTGGTGGATCGGGTGGACGTGAACGCCATGCTGCTGTTCAACGCGGCTGCTGCCGTGGTGGGACTGCTGGTGGTGGCCTTTGCCACGTCCGGGTATTTTGACAAGAGGAGCAAAGAAAAATGATCGGTTCTTTTCTGACGGTGGGCGAGCAGGTGCTGATCCTGTTTGCCTTGATGGCGGTGGGCTTTGCCCTGGGTAAGGCCAAGCTGATGGGGGACAAGGGCAGCCTTGCCATGACGAATCTGGTGATGTACGCGGTGTCGCCCGCCATGATGGTGGTGGCCTTCCAGCGGGAGAAGGACACGGCGGATCTGCATAACTTTCTGGTGTGCCTGCTGCTGGCGGTGGCGGTGCATGCCGTCAGCATTCTGCTGGCCTGCGCGGCGCTGCGGGGCAAGGACGGCACCTGCGGGGTGCTGCGGTTCGGCGCGGTGTTCTCCAACTGCGGCTTTATGGGCTATCCGTTGATGACGGCGCTGCTGGGCAGCATCGGCGTGTTCTACGGATCGGCCTACGTGGTGGTGTTCACGGTGCTGACGTGGACAATGGGCGTTTATATGATTACCCATGACACCAGTAAGCTGCGGCTGAAGTCTATCCTGCTGAATCCCGGCGTGCTGAGCGTGGCGGCGGCCATGGTGCTGTATCTGCTGTCGGTGAGCCTGCCGGAGATCGTTATGACGCCGCTAACGTATCTGGCCAATATGAATACGCCGCTGCCTACCATCGTGGTGGGTTATCAGCTGAGCCACGCCAATTTCCGCCACGCCTTTGCCGACCGCCGATCCTGGACGGCGCTGGTGCTGCGTCTGGCGGTGATCCCGCTGCTGACGGTGGGAGGGTGCTATGCCCTGCGGGTGGACAGCGCCGTGGCGCTGGTGACGGTCATCGCCGCCAGCACGCCGCCTGCCGCGCTGCTGAGTATGTTTGCCCAGAAATTCGAGCGCGACACCCGGCTGGCCTCCAGCGTGGTGTCGGTGTTTACCGCCCTCTCCGTGCTGACCATCCCGCCGGTGGTGGGACTGGCCCAGCACCTGATGGGGTAAGAGCTGCGTTACAGAACTGCTTGACACCGGAAACCATGCGGGTTTCCTGTTAGCTTGTCAAAAAAGCATAGCCTTTTTTGAGAAGATAGGAATTGCTTCGACCTGCGTTTTGGGGATGCCGGTGCAACAAAATATGGCGACAGGTCTGCGAACGGGACGGCATCTGGTACGTGGCCGAACAGGGTGAGATCTGGTATCCGTGGGACGGATGATATCGGTGAAAAAAGGGGGCTTCGGCCCCTCTTTTTTTATTCGGAAGGGGTGCGTCTTAATAAAACCTTAAACCTCCCCCTGATTGTTTCTTAATCCGGCGTTTGTTACCATAAGGGCAGAAAGAGAAGAAAGGACGTGCCTTTATGGAGACCACGCTGCGCACCATCAACGCCGTTATCTCGGCGCTGTTTTTTATCTGCTATACCTATCAGTTCCTCTATATCCCGCTGGTGCTGGCAAAAAAGCCCAAGCCCCTTACCGCACCGGACAGGCCCCATCGCTACGCGGTGCTGATCGCCGCCCGGAACGAGGAGAACGTCATCTCCGGCCTGCTGGACAGTCTCCGGGCGCAGACCTATGACATGTCTCTTGTGACGGTATTCGTGGCGGCGGACAACTGCACCGACCGTACCGCTGCCATTGCCCGCGCCCATGGCGCGGTGGTGTATGAGCGGTTCAACCAGCTGAACGTGGGCAAGGGCTACGCGCTGGACTTCCTGCTCCAGAACATCGGTGCGGACTATCCGGAGGGCTTTGACGGCTACTTCGTGTTTGACGCCGACAACCTGCTGGCTCCGGACTACATAGAGCGGATGAACGAGATGTTCTCCAACGGCCACCAGATCGTCACCAGCTACCGCAACAGCAAGAATTTCGGCGGCAACTGGATCAGCGCAGGCTACGCCCTGTGGTTCCTGCGGGAGAGCCGCTACCTCAACGGTGCCCGTAACCGGTTGGGCAGCAGCGCCGCCGTGGGCGGTACGGGCTTTCTGTTCTCCCAGTGGGTGCTGGACGAGAGCCACGGCTGGCGGTTTTATCTGCTGACCGAGGATATCGAGTTCTCTGTGTATCACATTCTCCGGGGCGAAAAAATCGCCATCTGCGAGGACGCCGTGCTGTACGACGAGCAGCCCACCGGCTTCCGCCAGTCCGTGCGGCAGCGGCTGCGCTGGGCCAAGGGATACCTTCAGGTATTCCGCCGGTACGGCGCTGATCTGCTGAAGGGCGCGGCCAAGGGCAGTTGGAGCTGCTTCGACATGTCCATGTCCATCCTGCCGGCCTTCATTCTGACGGCGCTGTGCCTGCTGGCCAACATCACCTTGTCGGTGCTGGGACTGATGCAGGGAGTGGGGGTATGGTTCGCCATGCGGTCGCTGCTGGAGTGTATGGGCAGCATCCTCGCCACGCTGCTGGTGTTGGGCGGCATTACCGTGGCCACCGAGTGGAAGCGCATCCATGCCCCAGCGTGGAAGAAGATCGCCTATACCCTGACCTTCCCGCTGTTCATGCTGACATACCTGCCCATCTCCATGGCGGCGCTGTTCATGAAGGTGGAGTGGAAGCCCATCCACCACAGCGTGAACCTGTCCTCACTGCCCTATCCTGCCGCCAAGAATTGACCTTGTGCAATCGGGCGGGAGGGGGTATGATAGAGATAGACCAAACTTACTGCCGCAGGAGGACACACTATGTACACGATTCTGGTGGTTGATGACGAAAAGGATATCGTTTCCGCCCTTGAAGTATACCTGAAGGCCGAGGGCTACCGGGTGCTGTCCGCCGGCAACGGCAAAGAGGCTCTGTCCGTGGCCGCCCGTGAGGATGTGCACCTCATCCTCATGGATATCATGATGCCTGTCATGGACGGCCTGACCGCCATGGCCCAGCTGCGGCAGACCAGCAATGTGCCGGTGATCCTGCTGACCGCCAAGGGTGAGGACACCGACAAGGTGCTGGGCCTGAACGTAGGGGCGGACGACTACATCACCAAGCCCTTTAATCCGGTGGAGATGCTGGCGCGGGTACGCTCCCAGCTGCGGCGGTATTTGCAGCTGGGCGGCGGGCAGGTGCGGCCCAGCACGCTGGTCATCGGCGGCATCTGTCTGGACGACAACGCCAAGGCCGTCACCGTGGACGGCGACCCGGTGGCGCTGACACCGAAAGAATACGATATTCTCCGCTTCCTCATGCAGAATGCCGGGACGGTGTTCTCCCCCAGCGAGATCTACCGCCGGGTGTGGGACGATGTGCCGCTGAACGCCACAGGCGCTATCGCCGTGCACATCCGGCATCTGCGGGAAAAGCTGGAGATCAACCCCTCGGAGCCCCGGTACATCAAGGTGGTCTGGGGCAAGGGCTATAAAATGGAGGGAACCCTCACATGAAACGACTTCTGGATAAAACATGGGCCAAGCTGACGTCCTTTTTCCTGACGCTGCTGTTCGGCACCATGACGGTGCTGGGCGGCCTTGGCGTCGGCATTCTGGTCAGCTGCGACGTATTTCTGGATGGCGGCGCGTACATGCGGGAAACGATGTATGAATCACAGTGCAGCAGCGCCATTCACAACGCCTACTACTATCTGCGAGGCACGATGGCCAACGCCGGCTTGCTGGCGGATGACACGCCTAGCACGGATACCTCGTCGGATACCACGACCGGCGGCATCACCGACGAGGAACAGCAGCAGGTGCTGGACGATCTGCCCCGCGCCTTCTCGGAAAGCTTCTCCCGTGAGGACACCGACTGCCATCTGGCGGTCATTAACAAGGATACCAGAGAGATCACCTTTGAAAACTTTGAACTGACGGACAGCGACAAGCCGCTGTACTCCACACAGCGAACCTTTACGCTCATCTTTGCCGACGGGACGAAGGAGGAGCTGACCATCGCCGCCGACCTGCTGCCTGCGGATGAATTCCCCGGCTATTCCTATCTGGTGATGACATGGCTGCTGGAGCACATCGGACTGACGGTGTTCCTGACGGTGCTGTTTCTGCTGCTGACGCTGCTGTGCTTTGGCTTCTCCATGGCCTCCGCCGGACACTGGGCGGCCCATGAGGGCGTCCACCTGACGTGGCTGGACAAAATCCCGGCGGATGTGTGGCTGGTGGCGTTGATATGCGCGGTTTTCGCGGGATGGGATGTTTTCTACGAATTGGCGTTTGCTGTGTTCTGCGCGGCGCTGGCACCGGTGCTTCTGCTGTTCCTGTGCGCCTTTGCAGCCCAGTGCAAGGCCGGGACGGTGCTGCGGGGTACGCTGATCGCACGGGTGCTGCGGCTGCTGTGGCGCATCATCAGGGCGGTGGGTCGGGGCCTGCGCCGCACCGTTGTGGCACTGCCCCTGATCTGGAAAACCACGCTGGTGACGCTGGCGGTGTTCTTCGCGGAGATACTCTACGGCTACGTGGACGGCTTCTTTGCGGTGATGAAGCTGGTGGAGTTCCTTGCCATCCTGTATATCGCTCTGAATCTGCGCATTCTGCAGAAGGGCGGCGAGAAGCTGGCGGCGGGAGATTACTCCCAGAGCATCGACACCAGACCGCTGATCGGCGACTTCAAGCGCTATGGCCAGCGGATGAACGAGCTGCGCACCGGCATGGAGCGGGCGGTGCGGGAGCAGACCAGGGCCGAGCGCATGAAGACCGAGCTCATCACCAACGTGTCCCACGATATCAAGACGCCACTGACCTCCATCGTCAACTACGTAGACCTGCTGCAAAAGGTGGACGTTCAGCCGGAGACGGCGCGGGAGTACATCGCCGTGCTGGATCGCCAGAGCCGGCGGCTGAAAAAGCTGACGGAGGATCTGGTGGAGGCGTCCAAGGCGTCCTCCGGCGCGCTGCCGGTGGACGTGCAGCCTACGGATGTGGCGGTGCTTTTCGACCAGATCGTGGGCGAGTATCAGGAGCGGCTGGCCGGCTGCCGCCTGACGCTGGTGGCCCGTCCGCCAGAGAAGCCCGTATCCATTCAGGCCGACGGCAGGCTCCTCAGCCGCGTTATGGACAATCTGGTCAGCAACATCTGCAAGTACGCGCTGGAGGATACCCGCGTTTACGTCGCCGCCGCCTGCGATGAAGAAACCGTCACCATCAGCTTCAAGAACGTCTCCCGCGATGAGCTGAACATCTCTCCCGATGAGCTGATGGAGCGCTTTGTCCGGGGCGACGCGTCCCGCCATACCGAGGGCAGCGGTCTGGGCCTGTCCATCGCCGGAAGTCTGGTGCAGCTGATGGGCGGCACGTTTGACCTGTCCATCGACGGCGATCTGTTCCGCGCCGATATCACCTTGCCACGCGCGTGAATTTCCTCATAAAATGTGCCGGGAGTCTCACAAAAGAGACTCCCGGCTGCTTTGTTTATGTTGACAAAAGGGGAGAACGTTGTACACTGGTTGTATATACAACGATGTAGATGCAACTTCTTTTGAAAACCGGAGGTGCTCATGGATATTACAGAGCGGAAGATCACAAAAATCGCCCGCGAGGCGGAGAGGCTGGTGCTGCGGACGCTGCGGGAAAAGGACGTGGGCACGGCGGAGATCGACCTGATCCACGCGCTGCGCCACAATCCCGGCTGTACACAGGCGGCGCTGGCGGAGCTTCTGCACGCGGACAAGGCCGCCATCGCCCGGCGGACGAAAAATCTGGAGGGGAAGGGGTATCTCGTCCGCCGTGACGCGCCCAACGACCGGCGCAGCCAGCTGCTGTATCCCACGGAAAAGGCGGAGGGGCTGAAGGCCTCCAAGGCGGAGATCGAAGCGTCCTTTTATGAATACCTGACCGGTACGCTGACGCCGGAGGAGGCCGCTGCTTTTGCGGCGGCGCTGGATAAGCTGTACACCGCGTCCAAAGAGGAGAGCCGCGCGGGCTTTCCGCACTTTCAAAAAATGGCGGGAGGCGAAGCGGACGATGCGGAAGAGTAAGACGTTCCGCCCCCGACCGGATCGGCTCCTATTTCCGCATGGAGTGGCTTTCGCTGGCTCTTGTGACGGCCTCCGGGTTGATCTATAACGTGGGCCTGCTGGCCACGCCGTGGTTTGAGGGGTGGCTGACCCAGTGCCTTGCGGATATTCTGGGTGGCAACGAGACCGCCGCCCAAATGGCGGTGCTGGTGCTGGCCTATATCGCGGTGACGCTGCTGGTGCAGGCGGCGCGGTTCATCAAGCGGTTCTATGTCCGCCGCTTTGCCAACAACATCAACCGCCGGATGAAGGGCGTCCTGTACGCCAATCTGGTGCGGCAGAGCCGCGTCGCGCTGGAGCAGGAGGGCGCGGGCGAGCTGATGACCAAGGCTATCTCCGATGTGGACGACTGCGTGGAGGGCATGCGGAAGTTCACCACCGAGATCTTCGATACCGGCCTGCCGCTGACGTTTCTGGCGGTGCTGCTGTACTTCGGCAGCCTTGCACTGGAGGAGGTATTCTCCTCGGCGCAGGAGAGTTTGCTGGTGCTGTTCGGCCAGAAAATGACCCACGCACTGCGCTCGGAAATGTCCCGGAAGCTGACGCGGCTGCCTGCCGGTACGCTGGCGGGCCAGAACCCCGGCGAGGTGGCGGCCCGCTTTTCCGGCGATGTGGACACCGTGGAGGCGCTGTTCACCTCCGGCATCATCAGCATGGTGGCGGACGCCTGCCGCATTGTCTCCATTCTGGCGGTGATCGCGGTGAAAAACACAGGTCTTGCGCTGGTTCTGCTGCTGGTGCTTCCGCTGTTCGCGGTCTTTACCCGCCATGTGCAGAAGCGGATGCTGGCCGCCCAGCTGGACAACCGCCGCGCCGTTGCCGCCGTGTCCGGTCAGGTGCCGGAGACGCTGCACAATATCCGCACCATCCGGGCGCTGGGGGTGGAAGATTACATGGAGCGCCGCTACGATCGGCGTATTTCGGACGGCTACGCCGCCATGGAGCGCACGAACTTCTACGACGCCATCTATTCGCCGGTGGTTCTGGTGCTGAACGCGGCGGTGGTGGGCATCGTGATGCTGCTGTCCGCTTCCGGCAATGCCACAGTGCTCACCTTCTTCGGCATGTCGGTGGGCACCTCGGTGGCCGTCATCAACTACATCTCCCGCATCTTTGCCCCCATTGAGAGCCTTGGCATGGAGATCCAGACCATCCAGTCCGCCATGGCAGGCGTCAAGCGCATCGACGCTTTCCTCAGCCAGCCCGAGCGCGCCATCCCCCCGGAGCGGAAGGACGCCACCCGGGGAGATGTGGAGCTCTCCCATGTGACCTTCGGCTATGGGGAAAAGCATGTTCTGAACGACTTCTCCATGACCGTGAAGCAGGGCGAGCAGGTCACGCTGGTGGGCCGCACCGGCGCAGGCAAGAGCACCGTGTTCAAGCTTCTGCTGGGGCTTTATCGTCCGGAAGCCGGTACGATCACCATTGGCGGCGTGGACGTTTCGGCCATTTCGGATCAGGAGCGCCGAACCTGCATCAGCTGTGTGGAGCAGCACTTTTCCCGCGTGCCGGGGACGGTGCTGGATCAGATCACCCTTGGTGACCCGCAGATAACGGAAGATATGGCAAAGAACGCGGCGCACCTTGCCGGGATCGACGCGGCTATTCAGGCATTGCCGGAGGGCTACGCCACGGTATGCACCGAGGGCATGTTCTCACAGGGCGAATGGCAGCTTCTGTCCATCGCCCGCGCCGCGGCGGCGGACCCGGCGGTGCTTCTGCTGGACGAGATCACAGCAAATCTGGACGCCGAGACGGAGGAGCGCGTTCTGGAAGCTCTGCGCCGCGCCTCTGAGGGGCGGACAGTTCTGTCCGTTTCCCACCGCGTCTATGAAAACCTGGGTGGGAGGACGGTCGAGATCAAGCCGCAGGGGCAATGAAATGGAATTTCAGGGAGAAACGGCGCAGGCAATGACCGGCGGGAGCCGCCAGTCTCTCCCCGTCACAGAGAAAAACCGCCCTCCTGACAGTTACTGATGGCAAATGCGAAAAATGTCTCCTTTGCGATAGCCGCAAAATAGCCGGTCTGCTCGTACTCATGCGCATAGTGCTTGGCAATGTGTCCCAGCGTCTCCTTAAGCTGAAGCATTGCAGCAAATTCATGCTTGCAGGGATAGCTGCAATAGCAGTCGCACAGGAGATTACGAACCGTGCCGTTCTGATATTCAAATTCCACCGTATATGCCCGGGTGCCCTCCACGATAGCGTAGCCCTTTGTGCCATTCAGGCAGAGATAGCGCACCCGATTTTCTATGTAGTAGTCGTGTCCCCGCTCCGCAATGGCATTGGTGATCTTCATTTCCTCCAAATGCTCCAGAGAGAAGGGGAAATCGTCGTTTCCGCTGGCAAATTCCTCGCCTTCGCCGACGGGTGCCCGGAACCAGCTTGTTACTTGGGCGGCGGGGAGAGCAGCGGGGTCGAAGGTGATAAAATGGGAAGCGGACATGTAAAATCTGCCGTGCACCCGGGTATTTACCTGGAAAATGACCTTCTGATATTCGGACAGCCGAATCCTGAAATTGTAATTCACGCTGGTCACGATGCCGAGAACCCCTTCCAGCTTGCCGCTCACATAGACCCGGTCGCCGGCCTTCAGGTTGAACCGGTCGTTGTAATAGGCGAGCGACCTTCCGGTCTCCGGAAAAAAAACCTGCACCACAGACTTCCGGGGCGCGGCGCTGACCGGTTCTGCCTCCCGCACTGCCGAAGTTTCCTGTCCCTCTTGGGACGCTCCGCCAAAACCGCTGATCGTAAAACGCATAGTTTTTCCTCCATCCATAATCTTTTTTGGGTTTCTGAGAGGATTATACAATGCGATGTGTCCAATAAACCGGACTAATTCAAGTAAAACACACGATAATACTAAAAAAGGTAGAGCAAAAGAGCAGCGGCAAGCCGCCTGAACGAGAAAGCCACCTCTCCCTTTTCTCCCTCGCTGCGGCTATGGAAACCGTGGAAA
>ERZ779896.2193-NODE-2193-length-13980-cov-2.462693_pt1 | contig 13980 bp, 9 predicted proteins | sample MGYA00511067_ERZ779896 | MGnify/ENA primary metagenome ERZ779896 (study PRJEB29588, sample SAMEA2161597) | human gut metagenome | biome: human gut; feature: human-associated habitat; material: faeces | place: Denmark | collected 2008/2010 ...
CGGGTAAGTTCCGTTTCGGGAAGGTCCTCGCGCGGGGCGGGGCCGCATGAACCGAATCCGAGAGAGAAATCAACGAAAAGACCGGAATGGGCAGCATTGCCCGCGCAGAAGCTGTTCACGCGGCGCCTGTCGTAAAGCAGCCGTCCCAAATCAATTTCGGTGATAAGCATATCGTTCGCGTAGTCAAAAGGCGCTTTTTCGGCAAGCAGTGTGCCGTTTTCGTAAGCAAAGCAATGCCCCGAAAAGACCATATCGCTTGTTGATTCACCCTCACCCGCGCCGCAATAAAGGTACGCGCAAATGTTTTTTGCGGATTGAACTTCCGTGATGCGCTTGCGGTAATCCGCCTTGCCGATGATTTCATCTCCGGCGGAACAGTTAACGATCACGAGCGCGCCGGCAGCGGCAAGCTTATCCGACGGAGGGGAAGCAACCCAAAGATCCTCGCAGATTTCAATGCCGAAACGGAAATCGGGATAATCCGTGCATGAGAAGATGCAGCCGTCGGGATTGAAAAAAGTCTGCAATGAATCAATATAAGGCGCGGCGGCGCCGAGTTCCGTGCGCGACGGCACGGCAAAATGCCGCAGCTCATAGAACTCGCCGTAATTCGGCATGTGCGTTTTTGGAACGACAGCAAGAATAACTCCGCGGGATATGACAACGGCGCAGTTGTAAAGCTTGTCCGCGCAGCGAATCGGCGCACCTATGACGGCAGCAAGCCGAAGGTTCGCGGTTTCGCGTGCGATGCGGAGAAGCTCGGTTTCAACGCTGTCCAAAAGCAATTCGTGCATGAAAAGGTCGCCGCAGGTGTAGCCCGTCATTGCAAGCTCGGGAAATGCGGCAAGCCGAACCCCGTGTGCCGCGGCGCGGTGCAGCGCGGCAATTATAGCATCGGCGTTGGCTTTCGGGTCTGCAAGCACAACTTTCGGTGAACATGCAGCAACTTTGATGAATCCGTCCTTCATATTTTTTTCTGCCCGCCCGCACCGGTTCGGCATCGGGGAGCGACCTTTCAATTTTTTAAAATTTTATAACTGTTTTTAAACATTTTGCGGTTTTTTCGCCCGCGAGAACATCACACGGCAGTTCCCTGCGGGCAGACAGAACTCCGCGAACCGCTGCATCCGTCCCGCAAACGTCGGAAGGTTTTGCGGACCCGAAAAGTCGGCTTGGAGAACAGTTTGTGCAGCTTTGCGGAAAATAAAACTCTTCCACCAAATACATTATAGCACATCGGGGCTGAAATGATAGCCCCTTTTCGGGAAATGTTCGATTTTTTTTCGATTTCCGCACACAAAACGCTGACCTGAGGAATTTTGGAAAGAAGAAATAAAAATTTTGCATTTCAAAACGAAAGGAAAATGCTCAAAAAAAGTCCGCCTTCGGGAAGGATCCTTTCCAAAAGGCGGAACAATTTATCTGAAAACCTGCACGCGGCAGGTTGTTTCGATATTGCACCCCGCTTTAATGTGCGGCGGTGCGTTTTGGTTGTTCAAGCATAATCAGCGACTGCATTATTCGGCGGTTTTTGCCGTGCTGCGCTGGCCGAGAGTTACGGAAACATCGATTTGCGAATTGCTGCGCAGAATGGTGAGCGTTACGGTGTCGCCGACTTTGAACTTGCTGACAGCGATGTAAAGTCCGTCGGAGCTTGAGACCGTGTCGCCGTTGACAGCCATGATAACATCATCCTTTTTCAGTCCTGCCTGCTGAGCCGCACTGCCGTCTTCAACGGATACAATGCAGGGATAGGTGTAAGTACTGGTGAAGAATCCGTAACCGGAGAGGGAAACATCCTGAGTGGAGACACCGAGATAGGGACGGCCGACAACAAAGCCGTAATCCATAAGGTTGCCGATAACTTCACGGGCAAGCGTGGAGGGGATTGCAAAGCCAAGGCCTTCAATACCGCTGCCGCTGCTCTTTGCATTCACAATTCCGATGAGAGTGCCGTCCGATTCACGGAACAGTCCGCCGCCGGAGTTGCCCCGGTTGATTGCGGCATCTGTCTGGAGCAGGGTCATGGTCACGTTGTCAATGGTAATGCTCCTGTCAAGGCCGCTGATGGAACCGCGTGTGTATGTGTTGGAAAGCTGGCCGAGTGCGTTGCCGATTGCAAACACGTCTTCACCGACGCTGAGCGTTGAGGAATCGCCGAATTTGGCGTAAGAGAGATTGTAGGCATTGATTTTGATAACCGCAAGGTCGGTCACGCTGTCGGTGCCGACAAGAGTTGCTTCGTAGTCATTGCCGTTGTCAAGGTAGACGAAAATTTTCTGTGCGCCCTCAACAACATGGTTGCAGGTCACGATATAGCCGTCCGCCGAAATGATGACTCCGGAGCCCGAACCTGCAAGCACACTCTTGTGCCCGCTCTGCGCCGTGACGTCGATGCTGACAACGGAGGACATGCAGTTTTCAATGGTTTTGTATTCCGAATCGGGTCGAGCCGAACTGCCGGCGTAAGAAATCTTGTCAGAAGGAAGGTCGCCGGTCTTGTCGCCTGATGAACCGACGGTGCCGTTTGAGCCGGAAGGTGCCGATGTTGCTTGGACGGAAGCGTTCTTTTCGGTCTGTGAGGCAGAAAGCGAATTGTTGATAAACCTGGCGCCGGCAACGATACCGACGGTCAAAAGGGCAACTATGAGAAGGCACGCAACGGCTGCGCCGATGGGCATCCTGATTTTTCTTTTCTCTTCCATGATGTTACACTCCTTTAATTAATAATGATAGTTTCTGTGAAAAGAGCTCGGAGTAAACATTGTTCATGCTGCTCCGCGGGTAAAACCCGTTGAACAGTCCGCCGCCGCATCCCTGTCAGAGCACCCTTGCGGGGCTGCTCGCCGGCCCGATTCTTTTCATGCTCCTATTATAACACGCGAATGCGGCAATTTTGGTTGCCTATCGGTGTATATTGCCTGACAGAATATGTACCTATTTTGTCATTCGACGCGAATATGCCGCTGATTGACCGAAAAAAGAATATTGTGACAAAGTGCACATCTCGATATGTCAAATAAAAAAAGTACTTGAAACTTTGCTTAAAAGGCAATATAATATAAATGCACCAACCAACAAAGGAGCGTACAAAGTACTATGTCAGTCAAACAGCAGATACTGATTTGCGATGATCAGCATATCATTCACGAAACACTCGGCGTCTACCTCAGAAACGAGGGATTCGAGAGCATTTCGGCATTTGACGGCGAACAGGCGATTGAAGAATTCAACCGCAAAAAGCCGAACCTTGTTATTCTTGATCTCATGATGCCCAAAAAAAGCGGAATGGACGTTTGCCGCGAGATTCGCCAGAACAGCAGTGTTCCGATTATAATGCTGACGGCGAAATCCGAGGAGATCGACCGCGTGCTCGGGCTTGAGCTCGGTGCGGACGATTACATTGTAAAGCCCTTCAGCGCGCGTGAAGTTGTTGCAAGGGTCAAGGCCGTTCTGCGCAGGTATTCAATGCAGGAAACGGAACCCGCAAAGATTCTGCATTACGGAAACCTTGAAATCAATATAAATAACTACGACGTAAGGCTGAACGGCGAAAGACTGCCGCTCACCCCGAAAGAAGTCGAGATCCTTCAGCTGCTTGCCTCACATCCCGGAAAGGTTTTTTCGCGCGAAAAGATCCTTTCAATCGTATGGGGCTATGAATACTACGGCGATACGCGCGCCGTTGACACTCAGATTAAGCGCATTCGCCAGAAGCTGCAGTCTGCGGACGATTGCGGATGGGAGATAAAAACCGTTTACGGTGTCGGCTACAGGTTTGAGGCATACGGCGATCCCGATGACAGACAGGACAACGAGGAACGCAAAAAACTGCCCGAAACGCCGAAGGCATACGATTTCGTTGAAGAAAAGCCGACGGAATGAAACGGACAGATTTTGCCCTTTTGAACCGTTTTGCAAAAATGAAAATGAACTTCAGGGCGAACCCGAAAGGCTGAAACGCTGCGGGTTCGCCTGCTGATGTTTTTTCCGAAATGCGTGTGCGGCGGGTTTCAGCACGGCCCCGCAGAAAACGAGAGATATGAAAAGATCAAGCCTGTTCAGAATAATTCTTTATATTGTGTGCGCAATCACGGTGCTGCTCGTGATACTTGTTGCGTGCCTTTTTTCCGTTGTCGGGCATGAAATGTACGCCGGAATGAAAATTGACGAACTGAAGCCGAAAGCGCAGTCAATATCGCAGCGCGTGACAAAGCTGTATGAATCAAACACGGACAAACGCACTCTTGCGAGGATGCTGCATCTCGGCGAATTTTCCGCATCGGATGCAACAATTTACATAATCGAACCTAACGGTGCGGTTGTTACAACGGCAGAACAGGATGAGTACGACCAAAGCGTTGAAACCGTCCGCCGCTGCTTCCAAACGGTCATTCAGGGAGAAGAAATTGCTCTTCCGTCAACCGATATAGGAATTGTTGTCGGCACACCGGTGTATTCCGATTCGGGTGATATAATCGGTTCCGTGATACTTGTTGTCGGTTCAAAACAGGCTGAAAGCACGCTTGCAAAGCTTGCGGTGGAACTCGGCCTTGCAATGCTCGGCATTGCACTTTTGATGCTTATTCCGATAGTTATCATATTCAGCAAGGTAACAAAGCCCATTCGGCACGTTTCAAACGTTGCGCTGCAAATGGCGGGGGGAGACTTGACCGTTCGCGCCAAGGAAGAGGGAAGCAACGAATCGCGTCACCTTGCGCAATCGTTCAATATTCTTGCGGAAGCTCTTCAAAACAATATTGACAGCCTTGTTGTTGAGCGCAACAGGCTGCGCACCGTGCTTGACGGCATCGGCGAGGGCATTATTTCCGTGGATAAAACGGGCGTTGTCACGCATTACAACTCCGCTTCCGTGCAGCTTTTGGGCGGGAAGGAAAATACCCACCCCGCAGCGGCGGCCGGTTATCCGAAAATTGCTGCCGTGGCGATAGAAGCTCTTGATACGGACGAAGTGCGCAGCTGTGATTTTACGATCGGCGAAAGGATGCTCCGCATTGCGGCAACCCCGATTCACGAGGAGAACGGTTCGCTTTTCGGTGCGGTTGTGCTGATAACGGACGTTACCGAAAGCGAGAGACTTGAACAGACGGGAAAGGACTATGTTGCAAACGTCAGCCATGAGCTGCGCACGCCGCTTGCATCCATTCGAAGCCTTGCGGATGCGCTTAACGACGGAATGGTGCAGGATGAAAAAGACAGAAAACGTTACTACGGCTATATCCTGCGCGAATCGATACGCCTTTCAAACCTTATCAACGACCTGCTTGAACTTTCAAGGCTTCAGAGCGGCGGCGTTGCGTTCTCAAAGGGACGGGTTGAACTTTATGAAATTGCATACGATGTTGCGGACAGGATGAACGATGCGGCGGCACAGCGCGGCAAAAGCGTGCGGCTTGAAGCTCCCGAGGGCGAATACTATGCGTACACAAATGCCGACCGCATTGAGCAGGTGCTCATAGCATTGGTTGACAATGCGATAAAACACGGCACGGACGGCTGCACTGTCAGCGTGAACCTGTTTGAAAATGCGGAAAAGAATCGCTACGAGTTTGTTGTCAGCAATCCCGCGGAAGTCGATCCTGCCGACCTTGAACATCTGTTTGAACGATTCTACAAAGCGGATCATGCGCACACGGGTGACGGCACCGGACTCGGCCTTGCGATAGTTTCAGAGGTGCTTAACCTTTTGGGCGAAAAAATCGATATCGAGTATGAGAACGGAATCATTGCGTTCCGTTTCACGGCCGAAAAATGCAGCACGCCGAAAAAACACCGCGCCTTGCAGAAGGCGGAGAATAAAAATGAGGACGGGGAACCGACGGCCTGAGACGGAGGAGTCGGAACGGAATGAAATGATTATTTCGGATATTTCATCGGAAGAAACAAAAATGCAGACAGAGGGCATTGAATCCTGCGGACTTTTTGTAAACGGCGGAAAATCATGCAGGCTTTGCCCGCTTGAGTGCGGGGTCAACCGTGCGGAACATGCGGGCGTATGCGGTGTGGGCGGATTTGCAGCGGAAAGCCTCGGAAACAGGAACCCGTACGAAACTGCGCTCATTGCAAGAGCGGCGCGGCATTACTGCGAGGAACCGCCGATTTCCGGCGCGGAAGGCAGCGGCGCGATCTTCTTTTCGGGCTGCAATATGGGCTGCGTTTTTTGCCAGAATATGGACATCAGCCAATCTGCAAAGGGCGTTGTGAAGGATGCGGGGGAGCTTGCGGACATAATGCTGCGCCTGCAGGAACTCGGTTCGAACAATATCAATTTGGTCACTCCCGCACCGCATGTGCGCATGATTGCAAAAGCCGTTCCGCTTGCACGGATGCGGGGATTGCGCATTCCGATAGTTTACAACACGAATGCTTACGAAAAGGTTGAAGCTCTGCGCCTTATGGAGGGGCTTGTTGACATCTATCTTCCGGATTTGAAATACGTAAGCTCCGTCGCCGCAAAAAAATACAGCCGAAGAGAGGACTACTTTTCCGCTGCCGCTGCCGCCGTGCGGGAAATGCAGCGTCAGTGCGGGGTTTTGCAGATCGATAAGAACGGAATTGCAAAGCGCGGAATGATCGTTCGCCATCTTGTTCTGCCCGGTTCGGTGGATGAAGCGCGCGGAGTGCTGGATTTTATCAGGGAGAATCTTCCTCTCGAAACACATATTTCACTGATGAGCCAGTATACACCGATGTTTGAGCTTCAGCCCCCGCTTAACAGAAGGCTCCTGAAGCGCGAATACAAAAGGGCCGTTGATTATGCACTTTCCCTCGGATTCGAAAACATCTACACGCAAAGCCTTTCATCCGCAAGCGCGGAATTCACTCCGGAGTTTAACGGCTTTTTCGAGTGATATGCGAGCGGAGAGAACGCATTGCGAATATAAAAAGCAAATAGTAACTGTTGTATACTGCCGTGAATGCGCATGACGCACACTCGCGGTTTTTGATTTCTGCGGAATGCAGGCGGCAAAAGGCGCATAAACTGCGGCATGAACGGATTTCAAAAAACGATTGCGGCTGTGCTGCTGGCGGCCGTGCTGCTGTTTATGATCTATCTGCCGAAATGTGCGGGAAAGATGCTTGAACGGGATCAATATCGCGAATGGCTCGAACCGGAGGAGGGGGAATTTTCGGGCGTTATAAACGTTTGGCATGTTGTCGGATTCAAGCCGTATATGGGCAGTGTGGGAGCATGGCTCAAAAAAATTGCGGACAGAGCGGAACGACGGCATTTCGGTGTTTATTTTGAGGTTGAATCGATTTCGGAAACGGAAGCGGAAGCGAGGCTTCAAAACGGAGAATTTCCGGACGTGATAAGCTTTCCTGCCGGTTTTTTGAACGGCAGGGAGCTTCGAATCATGAACGGAACCGAGATTTTCGGTATCGACGGCACGGCTGTGGATTTCGGTGACGGATACGGAGCCGGGGAGCTGCCGGCGGGCTTTGACTGCGGCATGGACGGGCGGACGCTGCGTGCACTTCCGTTTGCGGCGGGCTGCAAGCTTGCGCTGTTTTATCCGGAAAGGGTTACTGCGGCGGAAATGACCGAAATACTGAAACCTATTGCGGAGAACGGCGAAAGCAAAGCCGATGCCGATTCTTGTTCAAACGACGGATTCGGAACCGAGGCAGGGAAGTTTGAACGGAGCAGCGTTGATGAATTTAAAAAGGGCAAGGGGGATTTCTGCATCGGTGATGCGCGCGCGGCGGGAGATATGGAAAGACTTGCTGCCGCAAACAAGGCGAAATATTTCGAGGTGCTGCCCTTTTGCAATGAAACGGACGAGGTGCAGTTTGTGGGCATTTCGGCGAAAACGGAGCGCGAAAAAATGGGCTGTATTTCGGAATTTATTGCAGATATGCTTTCCGCTGCGCGGCAGAGCGAGCTTTGCACATTGGGACTTATGCCGATGAACCCTGCGGCGGAGAAAAAGTTTGAACAGTCCTTTTTGACGGAAGCATACGGGCTTTTGAGCGAGAGCATCCTTAACCTCCCGAACGCTTTTACCGGTACGGCGGCGCGGAGAGCCGCTTTTTGACAAACGCCCGCCCGTTTAAGCCGCTTTCAAAAAAAGATGAGGACGAAAAACCTTTACAAACGCCTGTTTTTGCTGTAAAATACAACATGGGGATTTGTGCCGCGGCATTCATTCCGGAACGGGAAGCATTTGAACGCGATCCCCGAAACAGGAGGAGAGGAAACGGGATTTTTAATGGAAAAAAACGATATGCTTGCAAGGGCTCTCGGAAATCTGCCGTTCAGGCGGAATGTTCGGGCGCGGGAATTCACAACTTTCCGCATCGGAGGTCCCGTAACTTTTTTTGCGGAGCCGAAGGATGCGGACGAGCTTTGCGCAATGCTTTCTGCGGCGCGGAACTGCGATTACCCTGTGTATATTATCGGCAACGGCAGCAATCTTCTCGTTTCCGACAGCGGCGTTGAGGCTCTGTTCATCCGAATCGGTGCGCGCATGGCGGGCGTCGGGTTTGACGGAACAAGGCTGAAATGCGGAGCGGGTGCACTGCTCTGCACGGCTGCAAAGGCGGCCGTCGCCGAGGGCCTTTCGGGGCTTGAATGGGCAGCGGGTATCCCGGGCACGGTCGGCGGTGCGGTTGCAATGAATGCAGGTGCATACGGCGGGGAGATAAAACAGGTGCTGAAAAGCGTCACCGTTGTTGAATGCGGACGCATTGCAAAAAAAATCGTTCATGCGGGCGATCTTGGGTACAGAAGCTCTGTTTACGCCTTTCCTAATGCCGTTGTTGCGGGAGCGGAGTTTGAACTTGCTGTTGATGCCGACGGGGAAGCTCGGCGCAGAATGGAGGAATTCAATATGCGCCGCAAAGAAAAGCAGCCGCTTGAGTATCCTTCCGCAGGAAGCACTTTTAAACGGCCCGAGGGGCATTTCGCAGGTGCGTTGATAGAACAGGCGGGGCTCAAAGGCACAAGAATCGGCGGGGCGGAAGTCAGCCCGAAGCATGCGGGGTTCATCGTCAATTGCGGCGGAGCAACATGCGCGGATGTGCTTAACCTGATTGACCTTGTGCGCGAACGCGTATATAAAGAATTCGGTGTTCTGCTTGAGCCGGAGATCAAAATTATTAAATAAAATTCGAGTACAACAATATAAACAAAAACGGAAACATACATCGGGATAAAATTGAGGAAAACAGAATGTATATTTTAATCGTCACAGGGCTTTCGGGTGCGGGAAAATCTCAAGTTCTCGGCATTCTTGAGGATATGGGCTTTGTATGCGCAGATAATATGCCCTGTCAGCTTGCAAAACAATACATTGAGCTTTGCAGCAGCAGCGAAAACAACATCGAACGCGTCGCGCTTGTTATCGACAGCCGCGAATCGGTGTTCGGCTACAATCCGCTCAACACTTATGATGAACTGCGCCGGCTTGAATGTCCGTACGAAATAATGTTCCTTGAGTGCGAGGACAGCGTGCTTGTGCGCCGATACAGCGAAACGCGCCGCCGCCACCCGATGAATGACGATGTCGGCATAGGCATTCAAACCGAACGCGAAATTCTAATCCCGTTGAAGGAGAAGGCGAATTATATCGTTGACACGACGAACATGCGGCTGAACGAGCTTCGAAAAACGGTTGAGGATATTTTAATGCGGGGAAAGAATATTCCGCTCAGACTGATAATTTCAAGTTTCGGCTTCAAACGCGGAATTCCGAAAAATGCGGATTTTATCTTCGATATGCGCTACACCGCAAACCCGTTCTACATTGAAGAGCTGCGCTGCAAATCCGGCAGGGATGAAGAGGTTCGCCGATTTATTTTTTCCGATGCAAATGTTCGCAGGCAGCTGAACATGATAGAAAACATGCTGGATCTTGTGATTCCGGAGTTTATAAAGCAGGGCAAGCGGCGGCTTATGGTTGCGTTCGGCTGCACGGGCGGCAGGCATCGTTCCGTTGCGATGGCGGAAGCACTTCACGACAGAATGAAAGACAAATGTTCCGTTCTGCTTGAGCATCGGGATCTTGTTTCCGAAGCGGATGACATAAGGACGCGGTTTGAACCGAAATAGAACAGTATTGAGATAAATATTGCGGCGGCGAATAAAAAAGCGCAGCGCAAAGGGCGGCACGAACGTGCACATTTGAAATGAACGAAAAAAAACACAACAGCAAAATCGACGGCAGCGGTTTTAAAACCGAAAATGCAAAAAAAACGGCGGAACAGAGCGAACACGAATGCCCGTCGTTCTCTGCCGGAGTAAAAAAGGAAATTTCGGAGCAGAAAATAAAGCGTGAGGCCGATGCGCACGCGCTTTTAAGCGCATTCACTCTGAGTATCGGTGCGCTGAAACTGATGCCGGCGATGCGGCGCTGGGGTGTTCACTATGTGCTTGAAAGCGAAGCGGCGCTGAGCCTTGTTTCCAAGCTGGCGGCACAGTATTTCGGGCTTGAAAGCCAATGGAACCGCGTTAAGCACGAGCGATTGAATGCGGAATACTGCGAACTCCTGCTCCACGGGAACGGTATTGATGACTTTTTGACGGCGACCGGGCTTGTGAGCTTTGATGCGGAGGGCGAAAAGAGTTATGAGCCGCATGTTCCGAAGAGTGTTATCGAAACAGAGACGCAGCGGCGCGCATTTATTCGCGGGCTGTTCCTTGCCTGCGGTTCGGTGTCGGAACCCAAAAAAGCATATCACTGTGAGCTTGTGTTCAAAAATGCCGAGCTTGCAATGTTCTCAAAACGGATGATCTCCGATTTCGGAATTTGTACCAAGTACACCGAACGCAAGGGCAGCATTGTGCTGTACATCAAAGAATCGGAGACACTGTCGGATTTTCTTGCACTTGCCGGGGCATCGGATGCCGTGATGGTGCTTAACGAACAGCGGATCGTGCGCCAACTCAACAACACCGTGAACAGGGGCGTGAACTGCATAAATGCAAACATTGAGAAGGCAACGCGCACGGCAATGAAGCAGGCGGAGGATATTCGCCTTGTTCTGAGCGTTGTCGGCGCGGAGAATATTCCGCAGCCGCTTCGCATTGTCGCGGAAGCGAGGCTCAACAATTTTGAAATGCCGCTGTCCGAACTTGCGGAGGAAATAGGCATCGGCAGATCCGCCGCAAATTATCGCCTCAGAAAACTGTGCGAAATGGCGGAAGACATACGGACGGAAATGCCGGACTGATTCAGTGGGGGCGGTTTCCGCGTTTTCCGCAAACAGTGCGGCATGGGGAAAAGGTTCATCGGCACAAAGGAGGAAAAAATGGGTTTTACGCATCTTCATGTTCACACCGAATACAGCCTGCTGGACGGCGCGGCGCGGATACGCGAGCTTGTTTCGCGTGCAAAGGAATTGGGCATGGATTCGCTTGCGATAACGGATCACGGCAATATGTACGGCGCGATAGCGTTTTATAAAGAGTGCATGAAACAGGGGATAAAGCCCATTATCGGCATGGAAACCTATGTTGCGCCGAATTCAATTTACGAAAAACAGGGCACGAGAGAAAACGGCCACCTTGTGCTTTTATGCAAAAACGAAACGGGGTACAAAAACCTTATCAAACTGTCCTCAATTGCGTTTGTGGACGGTTTTTATTATCGGCCGCGCATTGACTATAATTTGCTGGAAAAGCATTGTGAGGGGCTTGTGTGCCTTTCGGCATGTCTTGCGGGCGATATTCCGCAGCTTCTGCTGATGAACAGATACGATGAAGCGCGCCGCCTTGCAAAACGCCTTCAGGGTATGTTCGGCGATGATTTTTACATTGAATTGCAGAATCACGGAATTCCGGAGCAGCTTATAGTTCTTCCGCGTTTGGATGCGCTTGCAAAGGAACTCGGCATAAAGACTGTTGCAACAAACGATATTCACTATGTCCGAAAGGAGGATGCGGAGGCGCAGGATGTTCTGCTCTGCATTCAAACGGGGCATTTTGTGGATGAAACCAACCGAATGCGGATGCAGGCGGATGAATTCTATCTCAAATCGGAAGAGGAGATGCTTCGCCGCATGAGCGGCTATGAGGAGGCGGTTAGAAACACTGCCGAGGCGGCACAAAAATGCAGCCTGACGATCGAATTCGGCAAGCGGCACCTGCCCGGTTTCACCGCGCCGGACGGCATGACGAACGAACAGTATCTGCGGCGGCTTTGCACCGCCGCTACGGTGAGCCGACAAAGGAACATCTCGAAAGGCTTGAATACGAACTGAACGTTATAATCTCGATGGGGTTTGTGGATTATTACCTTATCGTGTGGGATTTTATTCACTTTGCAAAAACGCACGGCATACCCGTGGGACCCGGACGCGGCAGCGGCGCGGCAAGCATTGCAGCATATGCAATGGGCATCACGGACATAGACCCGATTCGCTACAACCTGATTTTTGAACGTTTCCTGAACCCCGAACGCGTCAGTATGCCGGATTTTGACGTGGACTTTTGTTACGAACGGCGTCAGGAAGTCATTGAATACGTAAAAAACAAATACGGCAGCGATCATGTTGCGCAGATAGTGACTTTCGGCACGATGGCGGCACGCGGTGCCGTTCGCGACGTCGGCAGGGTGCTTCGCATTCCCTACCAGGATGTGGACAGAATTGCAAAACTCATCCCGCAGGAAAAGGATATCACCCTTTCACGCGCAGCGGAGCTTGTTCCGGAGCTTAAGAACCTTTGCGAAACAGATGACAGCGTGAAGCGGCTCATGATGCTTGCAATGAAGGTTGAGGGACTTCCCAGAAACACTTCAACTCATGCGGCGGGGGTTGTTATTTCATCCCTTCCGACGATGGAGCTTGTTCCGCTTCAGCGCAATGATGAGGCTGTCACGACGCAGTTCACAATGACGGAGCTTGAAGAGCTCGGAATGCTGAAGATGGATTTTCTCGGGCTTCGGACGCTGACCGTGATTCGTTATTGCTGCGAATACATAAAGCGGTCCGGGGGAACGCCTCCGGACTTTGACAACTGCAATTACGACGACAAATGCGTATATGACCTTATAAGTTCGGGCGACACCGTCGGAGTTTTTCAGCTTGAGTCGGGCGGGATGACGCATTTCATGATGCAGATGAAGCCCACAAGCCTTGAGGACATTATCGCCGGCATTTCGCTCTATCGCCCGGGTCCAATGGATCAGATTCCGCGCTACATTGAGTGCAAACAGAATCCCGGAGCGGTGAAATACGAAACGGAGCTTTTGCGGCCGATTTTGAACGCAACCTACGGCTGCATGGTCTATCAGGAGCAGGTAATGCAGATTGTCCGCGACCTTGCGGGGTATTCGCTCGGCAGGAGTGACCTTATCCGCCGCGCAATGAGCAAGAAAAAGCACGATGTTATGGCGCAGGAGCGCAAAAACTTTATCTACGGCGTTGAGGAAGACGGCGTTGTGAAAATTGACGGTGCACTGCGGCGCGGCGTTTCGAAGGAAGCGGCAGAGAAGATTTTTGATGAAATGATGGATTTTGCATCATATGCATTCAACAAGGCTCATGCGGCGTGCTATGCGGTGGTTGCTTATCGAACCGCGCTGCTCAAATGCCTGTACCCTGCGGAATTCATGACTGCACTCATCAACAGCTATCTTACTGCGGCGGACAGGGTCTCGTTCTATATTTACTATTGCCGCAAGCACGGAATAAGAATTCTTCCGCCGGATATAAACCGTAGCGAGGCACGTTTTTCGGTTGAAAACGGTGCGGTAAGGTTCGGCCTTGCCGCGATACGCAACGTCGGAGAGGGAGCAATGAACGATGTGCTGGAGGAGCGGAGCCGCGGCGGAGCGTTTTCGGATTTTTCGAATTTCCTCCGAAGAACTTCCGACGGGCTGAACAAACGCCTGCTGGAAGGGCTTATAAAGGCGGGCTGTTTCGATTGTTTCGGCGTTTCGAGAAAATATCTGACGGCTCATTTTGAACAGGAGTTCACTGCGGCCGCCGCCGCAAGAAAAAGACTTGAAACGG
>ERZ779896.2195-NODE-2195-length-13973-cov-4.599224_pt1 | contig 13973 bp, 7 predicted proteins | sample MGYA00511067_ERZ779896 | MGnify/ENA primary metagenome ERZ779896 (study PRJEB29588, sample SAMEA2161597) | human gut metagenome | biome: human gut; feature: human-associated habitat; material: faeces | place: Denmark | collected 2008/2010 ...
CGGCACCGCGGGCCTGGCCGTCGCGTCCGGCGCGGCCGCCGTGGAATACGCGGTGCGCAACATCACCCAGTCCGGCGACCACATCGTCGCAGCCAAGAACGTGTACGGCGGCACCTTCAACCTGCTGCGCCACACCCTGCCGCGCGACGGCATCACCACCACCTTCGTCTCCGCCGAGAACCCGCAGGAGTTCGAGGACGCCATCCAGGAGAACACCAAGCTCGTCTACTTCGAGACCTTCGGCAACCCGAACGCCGACCTGCCCGACTTCGAGGCCATCACCGCCATCGCCCACAAGCACCCCCTGCCGGTGATCGTGGACAACACCTTCGCCTCCCCGTACCTGTTCCGCCCGCTGGAGCACGGCGCCGACGTCGTTGTGGAATCCGCCACCAAGTTCATCGGCGGCCACGGCACCACCCTCGGCGGCGTGATCGTGGAAGGCGGCAAGTTCAACTGGGCCGAAGTGCCGGGCAAGTTCCCGACCCTGACCGAGCCGGATCCGTCCTACCATGGCCTGAACTTCTATGAGGCCCTCGGCGGCGCCGCCTTCGTGACCCGCGTGCGCGCCATCCTGCTGCGCGACACCGGCGCCACCCTGTCCCCGTTCGCGGCCTTCCTGCTGCTGCAGGGCACCGAAACCCTGTCCCTGCGCGTCGAACGCCACGTCCAGAACGCGCTGAAGGTCATCGACTACCTGAAGACCGTGCCGGAGGTCGAGTCCATCTCCCACCCGTCCATCGAAGGCCGCAAGGACAACGACCTGTACAAGAAGTACTTCCCGAACGGCGGCGGTTCCATCTTCACCTTCGACATCAAGGGCGGCAAGGACGCGGCACGCGTGTTCATCGACAACCTGCACCTGTTCAGCCTGCTGGCCAATGTGGCCGACGCCAAGAGCCTCGTGATCCACCCGGCCTCCACCACGCACTCCCAGGAGACGCTGGAGGAGCTCGAGGACCAGGGCATCCACCAGGGCACCATCCGCCTGTCCATCGGACTGGAGAACATCGACGACATCATCGAGGACCTCGAAAGCGGCTTCAAGGCCTTGCGCGAATCCGGTCTGGCCAAGTGACTTTGGTCTGAAACAACTGTCGGGCGGTCCGCTGCACCATGAGAAGGGGGTGTTGCGGGCCGCCCGCTTTGCACTGCGCTTGTAACGCGGATGGGATAAAATTTTCGCTTGTTGCGATATGGTATGTCGCAATTTGATACATCGAAAGAAATTCCTTGCGATTTCTTTACAAATCGTAGGAAAAGCAAGATGATTTTGCTATTTTGGTAAAAAAGAGAGAAGAAGACTGTATTATGTCGCAGGACGTCAAGAACGATATCAAGAAAGCTATTCAGGTCAACACCATCCCGTTGGTCGCCATCATGACCGCGGTCACCACCGTGCTGACCATGTTCGTGAAGATTCCGACCCCGACCCGTGGATACCTCAACCTGTCCGACACGATGATTTTCTTCAGCTCCTATGCGTTCGGCCCGTGGGTCGGCGGCATCGTCGGCGGTCTTGGACCGGCGTTGTCCGACCTCATCTCGGGATACCCGCAGTGGGCAATCTTCACCTTCATCATCGACGGTCTGCAGGCGGTGCTCGTGGGTCTGCTGGTCCGTGAATTCAAACCGGCCAACGTCGTCATCGGCTCTCTGGTGGCCGGCGTGTGGAAGGTGTTCGGCTACTTCATCGCCGGCGGCATCCTGTCCGGCTTCGGTCCGGCCCTAGGCGAAATCATCGGCAACTCATTCCAGATGGTTGTCGGCCTGATCGTTGGCTTCGCACTGTTCTCCGCGGTGCGCAAGGCTTATCCGCCGCTGGTGCGACTCGGCAACCTCAGCGTCAAGGCCGGCGAGTGATACATTATTGTCTTGCATAAATAAAGCCCGTGGGTTCACCGATGAACGGCGATTCCACGGGCTTTATTTATACATATTCGTTCATATAGTATCCGTAGTGGCTGTGTTCGCGGCCGGTGCAATGGGCTGATGTGCTGAAAGATATGGAGAAGAGCGCATGATCACGGTACGTGATTTGAGTTGGCAGTATGAGCCATTGGTGGATGGCGGCAAGCCGGTGGATAGCCTCAAGCATGTCAGCTTCGATATCAAATCAGGCTCGTTCGTGGGCGTCATCGGACCGACCGGCGCCGGCAAATCCACCCTGTGCATGGCTTTGGCTGGAATCATCCCGAATCTGGCGGACGGCACCATGACCGGACTGGTGGAAGTCAACGGCATGAACACCAGCCGTCATTCCGTATCGGCGTTGTCCGAACGTATCGGCTACGTGCAGCAGGATCCCGAAGCGCAGCTGTTCTGCGCGAGCGTTGAGGATGAGATCGCCTTTCCTTTGGAAAACCGCGGCATCGCACCGGACATCATCGACAAGCAGATCGACGTCATGCTCGATCTGGTCGGCATGACCGGCTACCGCAAGCGCGTGCCGGCCAGCCTGTCGGGCGGGCAGATGCAGCGTGTGGCCATCGCGGCGGCATTGGCGGCGGAACCCGACGTGCTCATCCTTGACGAACCGACTGCGGCGCTCGATCCGGAAGGCAAGCAGGAAGTCTTCGATGTGCTTGAACGCATCCGGCAGACCCGTTCCATGACGGTGATCATGGCGGAACAGGACACGGAGCATATCGCCTATTGGGCCGACCAAGTGCTGTTCATGGTCAATGGGGAATTGGTGCGCAACGGCGACGCCAGCCTGTTCGTCCGTGAAAAAGGACTGCTGGAATCCTCCGGCGTGCAGGTCGCGGACGATCCGCTGCCGCAGGTCAAGGCCGTACAGCAGGGCAAAAAGCATAAGAAGGACAAAAAGAATCAGCCGGAACGGTCCAAGGACGTGGTCATCAGCCTGGACCATGTCTCCTACCAATATGAGCGCGGCGGCAACGCATCGAAAGCTCTGGACGACGTGACGTTCGACATCGAACGTGGCTCATTCATCGGACTCATCGGACGTAACGGCTCCGGCAAGACCACACTCGCCAAACATCTGAACGGACTGATCCGACCCACGCAGGGCACGGTGACGGTAGATGGGCTCGACGCCTCCAAACACAGCGTCGGCGAAATGGCGGCCCACGTCGGATTCGTCTTCCAGAATCCCGACCATCAGATCTTCTGCTCCACCACCAAGGAGGAAATCGCATTCGGTCCTACCGCGCTTGGACTGGACGGAGCCACCGTGTTCAAACGCGTCGACGAGATGCTGACGCTGTTCGACCTGCACCGTTATGAAGACGTCTCGCCGGCCACGCTCGGCTACGGCGAACGCCGTGCGGTGGCGCTGTCATCCGTGCTTGCAATGCGCACGCCGATCCTCGTGCTCGACGAGCCTACGGCCGGTCTCGACCACCGTCTCGCAGCACGCTTCCTCGGCACCATCGAGAAACTCAACCAGCGCGGCGTCACCATCGTCATGATCAGCCACGACATGCGCGCGGTATACCGGTACTGCACGCATGTGCTGGAATTGGAGGACGGAAAAGTCGTGCAGTATGGGCCGATCGACAGGTCCGAAGCGGCGCAGAAGCAATCTCGGACCATCCGCAAACCGCGTAAATCCAATGGGCCCGTTTCGGCGACGCATGTGCTGCTGAAAGTCACCAAGCATGAGGAAGGACGACACTGATGGACGCCGATTTGTATGTACCGGGCGACGGCTGGCTGCATCGCGCCGACCCCCGTGTGAAATTCCTCATCACCGTGGTCATGTTGGTGTTGTGCCTGGTATGGCGCAACTGGGCGTTCATACTTGACGTTCTGATCATCGAACATCTCATGCTCATCACCGACGGCGTGCCGCTGAAACGCATCGGCTGGGTGTGGAAGATCCTCGCCGTGATCATCGTGTTCATCGTGGTGCTCTGGCCGATTTTCGACCCATCCGGCACGCACGTGCTGTGGCAGTGGGGATGGCTGAAACTCACGCGAGAGAACCTCGTCATGGCCGCGGTGATGGGATTGCGCATTCCGGCGCTCGGATTCGCGTGCTTCCTCACGTTGTTCACCACCAGCCAGACCAAGCTGATCCGAGGGCTCACCTCCCTGGGCATGCCGTACAAGGCCGGACTCACGCTCGCCACCGCGCTGCGCTACATTCCGGTGTTCTTCTCCATCTTCCAATCCGTATCGGCCGCGCAACGGGCCCGCGGACTCGACTTGAACGGCAAGAAAGACGCCACCGGCAAGAAACGCAACGTATTCGTACGCTTGGTGGACCGGTTCAAATCGTATCTGCCCATCATCATCGCGGTGCTGATCCGCGCCTACAAAATGAGCCAAAGCGTCGGCTGGGCTATGGAATCGCGCGGGCTCAACCTCCAAGGCGTGAGACGCACCTACCGCATACAGCTGAAGATGAGACTCTCCGATTGGATCATCCTTGCGGTCACCGTCGCCGCGACGGCAGGCAGCATCTGGCTGATGCTGTGGCAGTTCTGAGGCAGGCCAATGTTCCAGAACGAACAACGCATCACCATCACAGCACGCGACCTGAAAGTGGTCTCGGCCCTGCAATGCGACGGCCGTATGACCATGCAGGCGCTTGCCGACAAAATCGGCATTTCCGTCTACGCGGCTACGGAAAGCTACCGCAGGCTTACTGAATCCGGCATCATGAGCATCGTCCCGGTGTGCAATCCATTGAGTCTGGGCAATTACAGCCAGGTGCTGGTGGGACTTCGTCTCGACGGGAGCAGGGATGAGGTTCTTGCCATGCTCCAATCCATGCCACAGGTCACCTACGTGGTCTGCGCTCTGGGGGATGCCGACATCATCGCTGAGGCTGTGGTGTATTCGGCTGAAGGCATGGATCATTTCCTCAAACATGGTCTGCGCGCGTTGCCGGGATTGTCCCGTCTGCAGGTGTTCTCATGCGGACGGCTGGTGCTTGATGACCACAATGTCAGCGTGGTGAACCGTCTGCTCGCCGCGCATGGCGAAACCGGCTTCCTGACCAAACGCGAGGCGAGTGTCGGCACCGATATTCCCTCGCATCGTCTGGATCCACGGTTCGTGCACACATTCAACGAACTGCAGAAAGACGGCAGGGCCAGCTATGCGTCGTTGGGGGAGCGTCTCGGCGTGACCCATACGGCGATTCGCGGCCGCATCAAAAAACTCGAAGATTCCGGCGTGATGCGCATTATGGCCACGGTAAGCCCCATGCGTTTGGGAGGATTCCGACAGGCATTCCTCGGACTTGGAGTGAAACCTCCATATCGGCTTGACTCCGAACAGCTTCTGGCCATCGACGAAGTGACGTACGCGATGAGTGGTGTCGGATTGAACGGTGCCGATTACCTGATTGAAATCATCGCCGACAACGATGAGGACCTATGGCGCGTGGTGGACGAATCCATTCGCCCATTGCCAGGCGTGGAACAGACCTGGTGGGCGTCCACCGTCAGTGTGGAAAAGGAGTCGTATTGGCTTGAGCCGCCGCACGAAGGCGTATTGCTAGGCGATTGACGATTGCCCGATGCTTGGAACATGGTTTCTGATCATCCAGTTTTCGCTGTTCCCGCGTTGATCTCATACTCAAGGATGAGTCGCGGTTCAGCAGGATTTCAGACCAACGCATGATGCCGTTGACGTCGAATGTTCCGTATGCTGGAAGTAACTTCACAAAGAAAGGAACTTCCATGGACATCAGGGACGCCATCAAAGCCAATAACACCGCCATTGAAGCCATCGATCTTGTCAAGGACTACGGTTCCGGAAGCAACGCGGTGCATGCGTTACGTGACGTCAATATCGCCTTCGAACAAGGAAAATTCACCGTCATCATGGGCCCTTCCGGCTCTGGCAAATCCACGTTGATGCACACGCTGGCCGGACTTGATTCGGCCACTAGCGGACACGTCATGTTCGACGGCAAGGATCTGACCCGCATGAACGACGACCAGCTCACCCTGCTGCGCCGCCATCAGATCGGTTTCATCTTCCAAAGCTTCAATCTGCTGCCGATGTTTACTGCCGAACAGAACATTCTCATGCCCTTGACCTTGGCTGGGGCGAAACCAGACCGACAGTGGTTGCGTCTGCTGGTGGAAACGCTTGGCCTTAAGGAACGTCTTAACCATCGTCCGAACGAACTATCGGGAGGCCAACAGCAGCGTGTGGCCATCGCGCGAGCATTGATCACCAAACCGAAACTGGTGTTCGCAGACGAGCCCACCGGCAATCTTGACTCTGTATCAAGCGCCGAAGTGTTGAGCTTCCTGAAACGTTCCGTCAACGAACTTGGCCAAACCATCATCATGGTCACGCATGATGCGGTCGCCGCGTCTTACGCCGACCGTGCGCTCGTGTTCGCCGACGGCCAGATCGTGGCGGACGTGAACAAGCCGACAGCAGACCAGATGAGTGAACTGCTGATGAAGGAACGCGAAGCCGCCACAATGAATGCGGCTTCCGCGAGAGATTCCCGCTAAACGCACTGTAGAAGCATTCGAAGAAGGAAACAGAATTAACCATGTGGTCCATCACTTTGAAACTCATGCGAAAAACCAAGCGCATGCTCATACCCGCAGGCATCGCCATCATGATCGGCACGGCGTTCATCGCCAGCACCTTCCTGTTCGGCAATGCCATGAACGACTCCCTGACACGGCAGATGACCGCCATGTTCGGAAACGCCAACTATGCGGTGACCGTCAACAGCTCCGACCTGAGCGATGAGGAACTCAACGAAGCGTACTCCAGCACTGTCGGCGACTTCCATCTCGACCAGATCGCCGGCATCGAAGGGGTTGACGGTGTCCGCGCCTCGGTGGAAACCGGCGTCAGCGTTTCCAGGGGGGACAGCGCCATCAGCGGCGAGATCATCTCTACCGCGGCACAGAAGAACATGCTTCCCGTGAATATTACGGAAGGGGACCAGCCGAAGGACTCCAACGAAGTCGCACTGCCGGAAGACATGGCGAAACAGCTGAACGTCGGCATTGGCGACACTGTAAGACTGACCTCCCAATATGCGGTAGGCACCGATGGCAAAGCCAAAGCGGACAACGTGCGCGTGGTCGGACTCACCTCCGATCCGAACGGCGCCTACTCGTACTATGGTGGTGCGATCGTAGGATCCAACAATCTGCTTGCCGCAATGCAGGGAACGGACGATTTCGACACCACCGGAACAACAACGGTATACCTCGACCTTGCCTTGGATGGAAATAGCGTATCCGCAAAAACCATCAACAGTGTGAAAGCGTTGCTGCCAAAGCATTTCGATCTGATGTCGCGACAGCAGGTCAGTGACGAAAGCATCAAATCCTTAACCGGCAACCAAACCAGCATCGTCACCACATTCCTCATGTGCTTCGGCGTGCTTGCCATGTTCGTGGCGGCACTGGTGATCGCCAACACGTTCCAAGTACTCGTGGCGCAACGCCGCCGCACACTCGCCTTGCTGCGCACCATCGGCGCGAAAAAAGGCCAGCTGTATGGTTCCGTGCTGTTCGAAGCGGCAGTGCTTGGCTTCGTCGCATCCGTGCTTGGCGTGATGCTGGGAAGTCTGCTCATGTGGGGCATGTGCGTCAGCGACATCATGCAAGAGGGTATGCGATTCAATTTCTCTTGGCAGGCCGCCGTCATACCTATTCTCTTCGGTATTGTGGTGACGGTGCTCGCATCCCTGGGATCTGCACGTTCCGCTACTGCGGTGACGCCATTGGAGGCATTGCGCCCGATTGAACTGACCGACAACCGTCGTTCCAGCCTCACGCGAGCCATAATCGGTATTCTGATGGTGGTGGTCGGTATCGCCATGGTGGTATTTTCCATCTGGCAGGTACAAGCCACCAATGGCGGCGAGAATGCGAGCAGCGATCAATTCACGATGATTCTGCTCGTAGCCATCGCCGGTGCCGCACTGGTATTCCTCGGAATGGTGGTCACCGCGGTGTTTTGGATGCCGGCCCTCATGAAGGGAGTTGGAGCGTTGGCCTCGCTGACAGGCCCTTCCGCAACGGTTGCGCACGCCAACATTCAGAAGAATCCGCGACGCATCGCAGCAACCGGTGCCGCTCTGCTCATCGGCGTCACCCTGGTTTCCACCATCGCAACCGGTGCCGCCAGCGCCAAAGAGACTATGAATGGTGCGCTCGCCACCCGTTATAGCGTCGACATCGTGGCCATGGGCGATGACATCAGCCAGCAAATGGTCAAGGATGTAGCCGACATCAACGGCGTGTCCGACACGTTGTATGCGCCGGCGGTTTCCGTGACCTTGGAGAAAGCGGATGGAACCCAGCCTACGTCCGCATTGCTGGTCGGCGTGAAGAATATCGATCAGGTCAAGCAGGTCATGCGTGCCAACTTGGGTAACGCCTCCATCGACAGTGATGGCGTGCTCATGCCAACATACAATGCGCAAACCGGCAAGGAACTGCAGTTCGCCAATGGCACGGCTGATTTCTCCACCGAATGGAACCAGGACGGCGACGCTACGCGTTCGCTGACATTGCAAGCAAACCAAGCCGACTACCGTCGCGTATCCGCACAGTATGGAGCTGTCGGATTCGTGGATGAAAGCCATTTCACCAATGGTGACCTCGATGCCGCCACCCATGTGCTGCTGGTCAAGGCGGATACTGACAAGTCGGGAGTTTCCGTTGACGGCATCTACAACGACATGCAGGCCGCATTGGAGAAGAGCACTGATGCGACAGTGACCGGACCGATCGCCGAACGCATCGTATGGGCGAAGATGATCGACTCCATGATGATGCTTCTGGTGGGATTGATCGCTGTGGCTGTGCTCATCGCACTTGTCGGCGTGGCGAACACGCTGTCCCTGTCGGTGATCGAACGCACCCGCGAATCGGCCACCCTGCGCGCCATCGGCATGACCCGCGGCCAGCTCAGGGCATCGCTCGCCATCGAAGCGCTGCTCATCTCGCTCGTCTCAGGCCTTGCCGGCATACTGCTTGGCACATTGTTCGGTTGGCTGGGCGCATACGTGGTGTTCAGTCTGTACGGCACCGTGGCATTCCCATTCGAATGGGGAATCAACGGCATTGTGCTTGCCGTGGCGGCGGTGGCAGCGTTGCTGTCCAGCATCGCACCTGCCCGTCGGGCGGTCAGGGTGCCGCCTGTCGAGGCGCTCGCTGAAGCTTAGGCGATAAACGGAATGCTCCTTCGAAAGAAGGAGCATTTTTGTTGCCGAATACGTTTTATGAAGATTTTATACGAGATGGTTTTCGTAGGCGAACACGACGGCTTGGACGCGGTCGCGCGCATTGATTTTCGACAGGATATGCGCGACATGCGTTTTCACGGTAGGCAGGCTGATGAACAGCTTGTCCGCGATCTCCTGATTCGACAGGCCATGCGCGATTTCGATGAGCACCTCGCGCTCGCGGTCGGTCAGTTCGTCCAATTCCGGATCGGTGTACATAGTTGCCGTCGAAGCGGAAGCGGACATTGCGGAAACGGGCGCTGCGGCGGCCGTTCCTGCGAAATCGCCATCCATCATCTTCTCTATAAGCCGTTTCGTGGCGGATGGCGCGATGATCGCGTTGCCTTGGTACACGGTGCGAATCGAATTGAGCAGCGTCTCCGGTTCCGTGTCCTTCAGCAGGAAGCCGGACGCGCCGGCGTTGATCGCGGCCATCACGTATTCGTCCAAATCGAACGTCGTCAGAATGATCACACGGGTATGCGCATCGTCAAGCGCGCTGCCATCGGGTGCGAAACGATGCTGCAACGCGCTGATCCGACGTGTCGCCTCAATGCCGTCCACACCGGGCATACGCACGTCCATCAGCACCACGTCGGGATGCAACGTCTCCGCCAAAGCCACCGCTTCCGCGCCATCGCGCGCCTGGCCGACAACCGCCATATCCGGTTGGGAGCCGATCACCATGGCGAAACCGGCACGTACCAATTCCTGATCATCGGCAATGACCACACGAATCTTCTGTTCTTCACTCATACTCTCCACCTTATCGGCATTGTTCCGCTCACAGCGCGAAACAAACCCTTAAATCTCCCTGAAAAACTTGAATCGGCTATCGAGACACGCGCTGCAGCTGCTCCTCCAGCGGTGCTGCGGGCCTCAACTGCAGTTCGCTCGCGCTACCGGCATGAGCGTCATCGCTGAAACCAGTCTCACGAAGCACTCCGAGCAGTTCGCGCATACGCTTAAGCGCGGCGCGCCCCTGTTCGCCAATGGCTTTGAACGCTGTGGAAATCTCGTCGGCGGTAGGCTCTTTGCCTTGTGTTTCGGCAGCGTCCAACATGCGAATACCATCGACGGCTTGGTTGATCACGCTGTTCAACGTGGCAGTGACTTCAGCCTGAATGCTGGTACTGATACGGTCGCGTTCCATATTCGCCGCGAGAATACGCTGCTTCTCCTGCTCGGCCACCAGCGCTTCCTCTCGCGCCTGCAACACCAGTGCGTTTGAATCACTGGAACGAGCCCAACGTGCCCACGCCATAATGCCGGCGCACAGCATCAGCACTGCAACCGTATACATAACGCCGGTAAAGAACGCCGCCGTAGTACTTGACGTGACTGAAACCGGTTCCGTCAAGCCCACAAAAGCGGCGATGGCGCCGAACAAGGTAGTGTATCCGTGTTGATCAGCCGCGATTTTCAAGCCCATCAGCACTGAACAGGTAGCGGCGGCAAGACCGGTCCAACGCCATGCGTGTTCACGCCCATACAATACGGCTGAATATAGCGCACACAGCGACGCTACGATATGTCCAACCTCAATCGATCCCAAAAACACCAATTGCACAACCGACAATACGAACACAATAAGCGCGCAAGTCTCGGGGAACCTGCGTCGAAGAGCCAGCGCCAGCAAGCAGCATGCGGCGATCGCATTTGAGAGCTGCGCATGAGGTGAACTATCAAAAAAGAACGTAACCGACATGCGATTCAGCAGCATGACCAATGCCACGGCACCAACGGAATCCATGAGCGCATAATGGTGCTGCGTCCACGCGGAAACGCGTTCCACCCAATTCAGCCCTCGCGAATTGGATGTATTTGCAAGTTCTACGGATTTCAGTTTCAACGATTTGAGCAAATCATGCAGATTGGGTGCGGTGATGCGCAAATGTTGCAGGGCATTCGAACGATGATCGCGACCGGTCGGTTGGTTGGTTTCCTGCGTCCGCTCCGATGGCTGATCTGGGATTCGCGCCGATATGTTGACGACTGTGTGAGGTGCGATTGCTTCGTCGGATAGTTTCGCTTTGCTGGATATGGCAGTTGTGTTGCAAAATTCGGACTGTTCCGAGGCATACTGTTCGCCGGTTTCTTCTGTCACCTGTTCTTTACCGCCGTAAGGCAGGGTGGCCATGACTTCGAAGCCTCCGCCGAGTTGAGGGCCAGCCTGCAACGAGCCTCCGGCCGATTCGATGCGTTCCTTCATGCCCAGCAGGCCGTAACCTGGCGTATGCCCGTCGATATTGGCCGCCGCGCCATGACCATTGTCGGTGATGGTCAAAGTGAGCAAACCGTTGTTCCATGACTCTTTAATATGTACATCGACGTGCGGCCCCGCATACTTGCGGATATTCGTCAGCGCCTCCTGCACTACATGGTAGGAAGCTATCGAGGCTTGTTCGCCGAGTTGTTCTGGGCTGGCGGTGCCGGTGATATTCCGTCGGATTCGAATGTCGGGGGAGACGTTTTGCGCTTGTTCCACAAGATTGCCGATATCGTTATAATCGGCGTGCGGTGAACCCCCGAATACTCCCAGAAGACGTTGCATGTCATGCAGTGCGCGTTCCGATTCGTGTCGAATCGTCTCCATGGTGTTTCTGGCCACCGCGGGATCATGCGTGCCTGCATAGCGACCGCCATCAGACTGCACGATGATGATTGACAGGGTGTGCGCCACCACATCGTGCATGTCACGTGCGATGCGTGCGCGTTCCGCCAACGCGGCGATATCGCGTTCATTCTGGTCTCGCGCGGCGATTGCCTCATTGCGTTCCCGCATCATGCAAACGGTTGCCAGACGGGCACGCTGCCAGAACGCTACAATGACGGTGGAAATAATGCATACTTCGAAAATCGGCGTCAGTACCAGCATGTATTGCGCCATCATGTCGGCGACTTCCGACATGGATGTTCCTGTGTAGATGGAACCGAGAGTGTCTTTCGTGACCATAACGCCATTTGGATTTGGGTCATTCCAGCTGCTCCATGTATGCACTTTGCCTCCGGTGAGCAATGGTCCATTGGTCATGGTCCATGCCACCAGCGCCGAAGCCAGAAGACCGATGATCAACGCCAGAATAATGAAGGCTTTCGTGTTTTTGGGATTGCCGTAGACGATCACCGAATACAGCATGAACAATGCCAGAATATCGGCGCCCAACAGGCAAGGGCCGAATATGAGATGCGCCAAGGTCCATGCCACGCAGAGCAACGCTCCGGTCTGCGGCCACCATCGACGGATCAGCAGTGGAATAAGCATTGCCGCTTCCCATGCCATCTGCGTGGAAGGCTTAAGGTCAAACAGCAATCCCGGATTATAGGTGATGCCGCCGGTCACGCCGAACAGCAGAACACCTATAACAAGCGTGATGATGAGATCGCCGGCGAAAACATGGCCATGCATCCATGACAAGAGACGCTGTTTGAAATTCGACATACGTTCCACCCTAGCGCCAGATATGCTGTGACGCCATCATGCGCGGGAATGAAATAGCGGCAGGATAAAGCCGCTTTTGTGAGGTAAGGTTGTCTCCGCATGTGGGTGAGATGGAAGCCATCAAAAAGTCACTACCCGCATTGAACATGCCGATGACGCCAAAGGGAAGGTGAATGCATGACGTTGCTGAGCGAATACTACGTGCCCGGATTGCATATTGAGGATCGTTCCATCAAGGTGCCGTTGGATTGGACGGGCCACGAGCCCGGTCATGGGTTCGATGGCGAATCAATCAGCCTGTTCTACCGTGTGGTCACCGCTCCCGAACATGTGCATGATGATCTTCCGCTGCTCGTGTTCCTGCAGGGTGGTCCCGGTGGTTCCGGCCCCCGTCCGCTCGGTCCAAGTTCCGATGGTTGGATTGAGGAGGCCATCAAGCATTTCCGTGTGGTGTTGCCGGATCAACGTGGTACTGGGCGTTCGTCCCGCGTCGACACGCACATCATGAACCGTATGGACGGCATGCAAGGCGCCGCATATCTTAAGCATTTCCTCGCGGACTCCATCGTGCGCGACTTCGAACATCTGCGTCGCACCGAATTCGGCGGCAAGCAGTGGGTCACGCTTGGTCAAAGCTACGGCGGATTCCTGACGTTGACGTATCTTTCGCTGTTCCCGCAAGGAGTTATCGCCAGTTTCACCACGGGTGGCATTCCGCATGTTCCCGCCGATGCGACCGACGTGTACCGTCATACGTTCCCGCGCATGGCGGCAAAGACGAAGCAGTTCTACGAGCGTTACCCGATCGATGTCGAACGTGCCGCGGCCGTCGCCGACATTCTGCAGTCGCGCAAGGTCGCATTGCCGAACGGCGATCCGCTCACGGTGGAACGCTTCCAATGCTTGGGATCCGATTTCGGCATGAAGCCAAGTTTCGAACGCGTCCACTGGATTCTTGACGACGCCTTCCTTGACGGCGACGGCTCCGCATCCGCCGATTCCGAGCTCTCCGACGAATTCCTCGCCAAGGTCATGGACGCCACCGCCTCCCGTCCGTTGTACTGGCCGTTGCAGGAGTTCATCTACGCCAACGGCGAACTGGAAACGCCTATTCGTTGGGCCGCGCAGCGTGTACGTGACGAGCATCCGGAATTCGATGCGGGGGAGCGTCCGCTCAACTTCACCGGCGAAGCGATGTTCCCATGGATGTTCGAACAGGAGGCGGCACTCCGCCCCTTCAAGCCGGCCATGGATGTGCTGATGGAAAGCACGCATTTCGGCACGATCTACGACGCGGACCAGCTGGCACGCAACGAGGTGCCACTGCAGGCCGCC
>ERZ779896.2198-NODE-2198-length-13948-cov-3.811920_pt1 | contig 13948 bp, 18 predicted proteins | sample MGYA00511067_ERZ779896 | MGnify/ENA primary metagenome ERZ779896 (study PRJEB29588, sample SAMEA2161597) | human gut metagenome | biome: human gut; feature: human-associated habitat; material: faeces | place: Denmark | collected 2008/2010 ...
GTTGGCGCCCGGGTAGGAGCACGAGACCGAGATGATCGGGTTGTCGACGCTCGGGAATTCGCGCACGCCGAGGTAACTGTATCCGATCAGACCGAATAGCAGGATGATGATCGTCAGCACCGACGCCAGGACGGGCCTCCGGATGCTCAGTTCGGAAATGTTCATGCGGCGGCGGGTTTATTCGACGGTGTCGAGTTTCACGGGAAGCCCCTCGCGCAGCTGCAACGTGCCGGAGGTGATGAGCGTGTCGCCGACGTTAAGCCCGTCGATGATCTGGATGCTCGAATCGGTCCGCAGTCCGGTTTTCACCTCCGCGGCGTGCGCCTTGCCTCCCTTGTAGAGGAATACCTTGTCGACGCCCATCTCCGGCACGAGGGCCTCGGTCGGGATGGCGATGGCGTCGGGAATTTCGTGCATGCGGATCTGCACCGTCGCAAAGCGTCCCGGCAGCAGTTTGCCCCGCGTATTGGGATACTTCGCCCGGACGGCCAGCGTGCGGGTGGCGATGTCGACCTTCGATTCGGTGGCGTAAACCGCGGCTTCGAAACGCTCCTGCCGTCCCTCGATGGTGAACGAGAGGCGCGTGCCGGGCTTGATCTGGTTGGCATAGCGTTCGGGGACGAAAAAGTCGATCTTCAGGGGCGAAATCTTCGTGAGCTTGGCCACCACGACGCTGGGCGAGGCGTAGGCGCCTTCGCTGACGTTGCGCAGGCCGATCACGCCGTCGAACGGGGCGTGCAGCTCCGTGAGCGCGATGTTCGAACGCACGATGTCGATGTCGGCGTTGAGCATCGCCAGTTCGGTGCGGGCCTGTTCGTAGGCCTCCTGGCTCACGGCGTCCTTTTTGAGCAGGGCGCTCTGGCGGTAAACGCGGTCTTCGGCCAGTTTGAGCTGCGCCTCGTAACGCGAGAGCTGGGCCACGAGCGGCAGGTCGTTGACCTTGGCCAGCAGTTCGCCCTTGCGGACGACGGTTCCCTCCTGGAAGTTGATCGCCACGATTTTGCCCGAGGTTTCGAACGAGAGGTCCACCTCCTCGTCCGGCAGCAGGTTGCCCACCGTGGTGATGCCGTCGGTGAGCCGCTGCGGACGGACGATGCGTCCGTTGACGTTGAGGGTGCTCTGTCTGCGGGGCGCGATCGGCGCTTTGGCGGCGTCATCCGATGCCGGAGCTTTGTCGTTCAATAGATTGTAGAGGCCCAGGATCAGGCAGAATACCACGAGAACGATGGCCGTGATGATCCATTTCTTTTTCTTATTCATTGCGAGAGTCCGGTTTTGCGTAGGGTATTGTATGCAAAGATACGAAAAAGGCGGATGGATGCAAAACCGAATGGGCGTCCGGTTCTGGTGCCCTTTCCGACGAATAAAAGTGTCGTAACGATGCCGAAAATGCCCAAAAAGCGTGTTGACCGTCGGCTTTTGACAGCGAAACGAGCCGGTTGTTGAAATATAGAATTAGAAAACTTTGTCCGATTGTCCGGTTTCGGACGGGTGAAACGGAAAAATTCGGAGGTGAAATAATGCCGGCTTTACGCGTCACTGCATTTTTCGATCGTCTCGATGGCCGTGTTCATCGGGATTTTTCGGTTTACGCATTGGTTTAAACAAATTCCCGATTTCGCCGTGAAAACCACAGGAAACAAGATGCGAAAAAACCGCCTGCAAGTTGCAAGCGGCTGTAAACAACAGAGGGAAAGGCATTTGCCTTTCCCTCTTTGTGACACCGACAGGACTCAAACCTGTAACCTTCTGATCCGTAGGCATAATTCGGCGGTTTTTGCCGATTTTAGGCGATTTTTATTTTGTTTTATAAATGTTTGTATTTCAGGTGCAAATATGGCTATTTTATTTCATTGTATTTTTGTAAAATTGGATTTAATTCATATGTTTGTGTATAAATTGTGTACCGAAAATCAAAATTTATACACAAAATGAACTATTCAAAAGACGGGATAACGGTGGCCCCGATGCTCGATACTACGCACCCGAAAAAGTCCGGGAGGTGTCCCGTAAAAATCCGGGTTACTTACAATCGAGTCCGTCATTATTATCCGACCGGGAAAGACCTGACCCCGGAGGAGTGGGAGATGTTGCCGACTACAAAGGCCCGCGCACTCGTAGCGGTTCGTAAGGACATCGAAAGCAGCTACCAAATAGTGCGGGCGGCCGTTGAGGAGTTGGCGGCGTCTGGCGGGTTCTCGCTCGACACCCTCAACAATCGATTGAAAGGGGCGGCGGTCGATACGGTAAATACGATGTTCCGGGCCAAAATAGAAGAACTTAAAAAAGTCGGGCGTGTTGGGTCTATGCTTGTCTACGATAATGTTCTGAAAGGTTTGGAACGCTTTGCCGGGGCACATATCCGTTTTGAGGCAGTCACCGTGTCGTGGCTGGGGCGGTATGCTGATTTTCTGCGCAAGGAGGGCAAGACACAAACGACTATTGCGATACACTTGCGCCACCTCCGGGCAATTCTTAACGAGGCAAAACGTTTAGGCTCGATCAAGGATGCGCAATATCCGTTCGGCCGGGGTAAGTATGAAATACAAGCCGGCGAAGGGCGTAAATTGGCCCTTACATTGGAGCAAATAGGGCAGATAGCCAACTATGAGGACGGGAGCGAAACAACGGCCAAATGCCGCGATTATTGGCTGTTCCTCTACTTGTGCAACGGGATCAACGTTGCCGATTTCGTAAAGTTGAGGTATCGGGACATCGTGAACGGTGAAATATGCTTTGTCCGGCAAAAGACCGAGCGGACGACCAAGACACGCAAGGAAATCCGGGTCGTTGTCACGGCGCGGATGCAGGCAATAATCAACCGTTGGGGCAACCCCTCCCGGCCCGACAGCTTCATTTTTCCGATTCTCGACGGACAGGAGGATGCAATGCGGCGGAAGCATAAAACGATGTATTTCACCCGTGCGATCAATCGTCGCATGAAAGAGATAGGCGAAAGGCTGGGTATTGACAATATTTCGACCTATACTGCTCGGCATTCGTTCGCTACGGTGTTGAAGCGGGCAGGAACCAATATTGCCTATATCTCGGAAAGTCTCGGACACCAAGATTTGAGAACGACCGAAAATTATCTGGCCAGCTTCGAGAGGGAGGAACGGCAGAAGAATGCGGAATTATTAACGAAATTTTAGGGATATGGATAAGCTGCAACAGTATTATGAATCGTTACCTCTATGCACGGGCAATACCCCTGGAAACGTGATGTTTAGTGTTTATAACGACATCAACAATTTAGGCAGTCTTACGCGGTGGTTTGATTTGCCCGACGATGAAGCGTATAATAAAGTCCCTAATTTGACATTCCAAAGGACCGGACTCCCCGACGCATTCGCGGGGTATCCGTGTATTGCCGTCCTGTTTTTCGGAAATAGGGCGGGCGATGATCCATTTATCAGAGAGCACTGGGCAACGTTCCGGCGAATGTATTTAGACGGCTATGCACAAGGGGAGGCGGAGGGCAGGCAGTTTTTGGACCGGATGGCCGCATACGGTACACAATCCATTGCAGACCGACGGGCGGGGCTGCTAAAAATGTTCGGAAAATGCCGGGCAAAATATAGAAATACGGCCATATTCGACGCGTCACTTTTGCTCAAAATGGGACACTATGCGGGTTATATGTTTACAATCGCCGACGCGTTGGTGGCTATGGCTCTACTTATTAAACCGGGGAATAAGGCCGGACGGAAAAAAGCGAGTATTTCGGAGATAATAGCCGGAGATAGCGCGGCTGTGATTAGTCGTGTACGGGCCGCAATTAATGCGGCATCGGGGGATAAAGCGCAGGCGGTCGTGGATGAGATACGCCAAATGCAGCGCGACGGGCTGATAATCGGCGGCAGTTTGGACAAAAAGGTAAAGGCGTTATATGATTTCTTAAAAGCCGATATGGTAGATATGCCCGCATATCAACACGTTGTCGAAAAATTAGATTTGTAGTGTAAATTGTAAACTAATTAGAATTATCGTGAAACAAAATCGGGAGACAGTAAAACAGAAGATGTCGGACATCCTGCTAGACGTATCTTGGGCCAAAATATCGGAAAAGTACTTCGGGAAATCGCGGTCTTGGCTCTATCACAAAATGGATGGCATGAACAACGGAAAACCGGATGACTTCGAAGAAGCGGAGAAAGAGATTCTGCGCAACGCCCTGCTTGACCTATCCCAAAGAATCATCAGATGCGCCGAAAGCATCTGATGATTCATATATTGCAATTACAAAAAAAGGAATGTCGTAACGGCATTCCTTTTTTTGTCCTGCTCCAAAATGTATCCGAAATCCATATATTGCAAGTAGTTGAAAACCAGAGCTTCGAAATGTGAATAAATAATTTAATCACAAGAAATGATTACGGCATTTCCCACCTTTGCAATGCGGTTACGGAATAGTCCGGACGCAACATTTTTTTAACAATTAAAATTATTCTTGTTATGATGCAAGAGACAGTAAAGGCGGGAGCAAACAAAATCATTTTGACGACCCGCGAAGAATTGGAGGGGTGCATTTACGCAGCGGTGCGCACCATTATCCCGGAGCTGGCGAACTATAAATCCCCGGCAGAGGAAGCGGCGGACGCGCTAACGCTCGAAGCTGCAATTAATTTCTTGGAGGGGCTGGGATACCCTACTACGCCCAGTAATCTGTATAATTTGGCCTATTACAAGCGGATCCCTTATAAGAAAGTGCGGCGGCGTCTGTTGTTCAGCCGCAAAGAGTTGACGGTTTGGGTTCAGAACCAAATCGAAGACCCGGCCGAACGTCACCGCGAAGCCGCTTTGCGTATTGCCGAGAGCGCTAACCGTAAATAGTTCCGGAGATATGAGTCAGAAACAGCACGCCCCCGGTACTCAAGGCAAGCACACAAGGGCATTCTATCAAGTCCTGTACAAAGGTAGGGAATTTTATCTAAACAACAACGAATTTCGGGTCTTTTCGCTGCTGGTCTGCGGCGGTCAATGGGCAACGTTCGACATCGCCGAGCGGCTGAATATCCCCGATCCGCGTAGTACGATTCGCTATATCCGCAAAATGGGGATCGATGTTGCTGATGTCTGGGTGCATGAAAACAAGATGCGCTTCAAGCGGTATTTCATTCACGGAGGGGATGCGGTATGCTGACTGGTCCCCGCTATGTAAAAAGTCCTTCGGTAAAGATGCTGGAGCGTCTGGAACTGGAGGCATACCGCTGGGAACATCCGATGATTCCCGAAGCCGCAGTTGTCCCGACCAAACACCGGGACGATACGGCCAACGGACTGACGCGGTGTATTATCCGTTACCTCCGGCTGAAGGGCTGGCAATCTGAGAGGGTTAATACAATGGGGCGCCCGGTCGATGCCCGCAAGACCTTCGATGTGGCGGGCTGCCAGCGTCAGGTCGGGACGTTGAGGTGGGGCAAATCCACTTCGACACCCGGGAGCGCTGATATTTCCGCGACCATTGCCGGGCGTTCGGTGAAGATCGAGGTAAAAATCGGCCTCGACCGCCAAAGTGAGGCGCAGCGCCGCTATCAAGCAACCGTCGAACGGGCAGGTGGCCTATACTTCATTGCCAAAGACTTCGAATCTTTCATCGAGTGGTACGGCGAAACATTCCCAAACGAAAAGACCTATGGAGACTCTCGAAACTATCAGACTGTCTAAACAGCAAGAGTTGGCTCGTTACCGTCAGCGGGCGGATGCAAAGCCATATGTTGTTAATAAGCTGAAGGAGCAGATCGCCGCTCTGGAAAATTGCGTTGACTTGAACGACAGCAAGGTCGATAATAAGTTATTGATTTTACTGCGAGATACGCTCTACAAGGCGTTGTATGTCGAGGGCCGTGCCGATGCCCTGATTATCGGAATGCGCCTCACCAATCGCTCCGAGATTGAACGGGTGGATTTGGCCGACCTAGTGTATAGTACGAAACTCGATGATCCGCAAACGGGTCTCTATGAATTGCTGGAGATCGGCCGCTGTATTCGAAATGATAAGGACGTTGCCCGGTTGACCTTCCAGCATATTATCGATGGATTGGATAACTTCAAAGTGTGAGAATATGGGATTTGTAGATGATGTTATCATGAGCAACCATGAATCGTCTAAAATCGACCTCTCGTCGCTTATCATCGACCTGGCAGAGCAACTGCCCGATCCGCAACCGATCGTGCGAATTTGGGGCAATCTAATTGCTTCTCGGGGCAATGTGTCTACTGTTGTTGGATTGGCCAAAAGTCGCAAGACTTTCCTGACCGCTGCCATTGCTTCCGGGTTTCTTTCTTCGTCCGACTTTCTGGGGTTTGATACCCCAGCCACGGGTAAGGTGGTTTATATCGACACGGAGCAGTCGAAAGCCCACGTTCACAAGATCGCCCGGCGGATTCTACGAAGTATTGGCCTGCCGACCAATCGTAACCACGATCAACTCGTCGTGGCAGCCTTGCGGGAGCTGACGCCAGATCAACGCCGGGAGGCCACAGGCGAAATCCTTCGCCGGTATAAACCCGATCTGCTGATTCTCGATGGTGTAGCGGACTTATGCAACGACCCGAACGCCCTGCCCGAATCGGAGGCCCTGACTTGTGAGTTGATGCGCTGGAGTTCGGAATACGATAACCACATTCTTTGCGTGCTTCATACAAATCCTCAGAGCGATAAGGCCCGAGGGCACCTCGGCTCTGCACTCCTGCGCAAGTCGGAAACTGTGATACTGGTAAAGGCTGATGATGATACCTCGGTAGTCAGTTCACAGTACTGTCGTAATGAGCCTTTCACAGAGTTTGCATTCCAAATTAACGCTTCCGGGCTTCCGGAGTTATGTGGCATTCCAGCACCTCAGCCTAAAGAGAATGTTTTTGCTGAGATCATGGAGGCAGGAAAGGTTTATGCGCATTCGGAATTGGTATCGCTGTTGGTTGAGCGGATTAATGCGAAAGAAGGTAGCGCAAAGGTGAAGATTTCACGGGCGGCCAAAGCTGGATGTATCATAAAGAACCAGGCCGGAGGCTACTATCTTCCAATCTCTCAGATCGAGGTTGTACAACCTGAATTAAGCAATGAACCTTTTTAATATTTATGTTACGTTACGGGCTTGTGGGAGGCGGGTAACAGGTAACAACCACCTATATAGGGTTGTTACCTTGTTACCCCACCCGCCCTAAAACGGTATGAAACCAATATGGAGGTGCGAAAACAGATCGATAGCCAGGCCCTGATAGCATAAAAAGAGGCAATCCCGAAGAATCACCCCTGCGCTCACAACGTAAAGGTAGTGATTAATTCGGGAAAACAATGGGTGAGCAGAAAGAAAAACGCAGAGGCGGCCAGCGGGACGATTCCGAGGTCCATATAAGCTATTCGAGAGGGCGGTTGATGCAGCTTATTGTGGACACGGAACGAAAGCTCGGGGTCAAACACGATCACGATTTCAAATATCATTTCAAAAAAATATAAACTACTAAATATCAAAATGTTATGAAAGAAGAAACCAAAATCTACACGGAGTATTGCATCCGGAATCAAATTGCTGCCGGAGGGTCTGACGACTGGCAAATTCGTTTGGGGAAATACATCGTATCATTGCAATACGTGGATTGCCCTGGCGATGGCTTCTTGGGCCGTCTTGCGTCTTTGGCGGGGCGTGTCCCGCAGCGTTTGGTCGCTGTTATATATCAGAGAAATCGAGACGGTCAGATCAAGGCTATCCGGCAAATATCGGTTCCAGCAAAGGGCGCAAGCATTGCGACCGACAATGCGACGGTTTTGAAACTGTTTGGACATGACGGACGGTTATGTGGCTTTGAGGTCTCCAAATCGAAAGGTCCTTATTTTTTGGGCGGTAGATGGGGGCGTATATCCGCCTCTCAGCCGATCCTACCGGACGAGCAGAGCCGAGGAATAACCGGGGACACGGAGCGCTGGATCAGCATGAAATAATTATTGACTATTTAATCCATATAGAGAGGTATGGCACAGAATGAAATACATAAGGTCATAACGATAGAGTTCAAAAATTCGGAACTTATCGACAAAATACGAGAGGCGCAGAATGCTATAAAGGCACTCAATACCGAAACCAAATATCTGAAAGAGGACCTGAATGAGTATCGCCAGCAGCTCAAATCCGGAGCTATCTCGCAAGACCAGTTTGATCGGATGATGATTAAGACCAAGAACGAGATAATCAAAAACGATCAGGCTGTAATTAAATACAAATCGGATATTAAAGCGTACACTCGTGAACTTCAATCCAATATCCGCCAAGATAAGGAGAAGGTCGGTTCCCTGAATCAACTGCGGTCGTCCGTAAAGTCTTTGACTGCGGAATACAATAATTTGAGCGCCGCAGAGCGAGGAGGAGTCCGGGGGAAAGAAATCGTGCGGCAGATTCAGAAAACAACGGCCGAGATCGGCAGGCAGGAAAATGCACTCCGTAATTATCATATCGGCGTCGGTAATTACGCCGGAGGCATTCAGAAAGCGTTTGTCAAGATCGGGGCGGCGTGGATGGCTATTCGTTCGGCGTTTAGTCTGTTCCGGAATAGCTTTAACACGATTAAAGATTTTGAGCAGGCGAATGCCAATCTCGGCACAATATTGGGTGCCACCAAAGAGGAAATGGATAAACTACGAGAATCAGCACTTGAACTGGGGCGGACAACTGAATACACGGCCTCACAAGTTACACAGTTGCAAACTGAATTGGCAAAATTGGGATTCGGTCCGAAATCCATTCAGGCGATGCAACAACCGATTTTGAATTTCGCAACAGCCGTAGGTGCAAAACTTCCGGATGCCGCAAAATTGGCCGGTGCGACTTTGCGAATTTTTGGATTGAGCGCCCATCAAACCGAAGATGCCTTAGATGTCCTCGCTTTGTCTACTAATAAATCGGCCCTTTCGTTTGAATACTTGAATACGGCGTTATCAAACGTTGGTCCTGTTGCCAAGACGTTCGGATTCTCCGTGCGTGATGTAACGGCCCTTCTCGGGTCATTGGCAAATAGTGGATTCGATGCTTCCAGCGCAGCGACAGCAACCAGAAATATTTTATTAAATCTTGCTGATACTAATGGCAAACTGGCGAAGTCTCTCAACGGTCCAGTTAAGTCATTGCCGGAGTTGATCGACGGATTAAAAAAGCTACGTGCACGGGGTATTGACCTTGCCGGAACGCTTGAACTAACCGATAAACGGAGCGTTGCGGCATTTAATACTTTCTTAAATGGTGCTGATGATGTGAAGGAATTACATGATGCGTTGCAAGATGTAGACGGAGCAGCTAAAAGCATTGCCGAAGAACGATTAAATACTGTTGAGGGATCAATCAAACTATTGCAAAGCGCCTGGGAAGGACTTGTGCTGTCATTTTACAATAGCAAAGGCACGATTAAGTCCGTTATTGATATACTGCGAATGGGATAGAGGGGATCAGCAATTTGCTAAATCCGGATGCCCAAAAGAACAAACAAAAAAATCTTTTCCTCGATGAATTTATGAATGTATATTCTGCCGAAGGAGAAGATGCGCTGAATCGGAATATTCAAATCGGGTTGAAATATTGGGGCGATCAATATGAAGAGGCCCGGAAACGCTATGCCGGAAGCGGAGGTCTTTTTGGTAAATCCGAATTTGATATTACCGAAACGATGTATAAGGCATTTATCGCTGCTGGAAATGAAGCTCTCGACAATGTGCAGAAACTCAAAAAAGAACAAGAAGGTTTAGCGGCACAGACAGAAGATAATGGTGAGAAAATCAATACGATAACTGAAAAAGAGTTGAAAGCACGCCAGCAAGCCGCCAGGACACAGCTCGATTTAGAGAAGCAATTATCAAAATCCATTCTTGAACTCAGACAAGCGAGCCTTGAAAAAGACCTGGAACTTTCCCGGCTTCGCTTTTCGTGGGAACGTCAGGAGTTGGAAAACAAACTCAAATACGACAAAACGCTGACTGCGGAATCCCGGGAGGCTATAAACCAGCTAATCCTGAATATGGAGGAACGCAGGTATAAGGAGGAATCCGAAATACGCCAGCGTTGGAGCGATAAGGAGTTCGAGGAAGAAGCCCGCAATGTGGAGAACAGGATCAAGATGCGGATCAAAGTCCAGGAAGAGATGGACAAACTATCTCTTGCGCAAGTAAAAAACAGGAACTATGCAGGATTGATCGGGGACGACAAGGATGCACGGATTAAAGCGCAGCAGGCCGTTGCAAATGAAGAATTGCGTATTGCTCAAAGTAAATATGACGCTATTTCACAAATGGATGAGGAGCAATGGAGTGCGCAATACGGTTCTATTCAAGCCTATGAGATGGCCCGACTGGATGCAGAAAACAATGTGCAAGATGCAATTAAGAAAACGACCGACCTGTCTATCGCCTCGCAAAATCAGGCAATAAAAGTGCAACTGGACGAATTGGCGGCCGCCTCCTCGTTAGTTGGGAGTCTAAGAGGTTTATTCGGGGCGTTGGGCGATGATCTTGAGGCATTCGCCATTGCAGAGCAGGCATTGGCCGTGGCGCAAATCATCATCGACGCTCAAAAAGCAACAATGGAAGCGATGGTTGCATCATTCCAACTCGGACCTATTGCGGGACCTATATGGTTTGCAACACAGAAAGGAATTATAACAGCGCAGGCGGCAATCGCATCGGCGACAACGATTGCACAAGCCATCCCTTCGTTCTTCTCGGAAGGCGGCCTTGTCACGGGCCCGGGTACCGGAACTTCGGACAGCATCCCCGCAATGTTATCCAACGGCGAAGCCGTGATGACGGCCCAGGCTGTCAACGACTGGGGCGCAATGCTCTCGGCCATGAACGTGGCAAGCGGCGGAAACGCCATCCAGGTATCGAATCTTCCCCAGCGCAACGACGGAATGAGAGGGATGAAAGCGATGATCCGTGAAGCTATGCTTGAAATGCCGGCGCCCATTGTTTCGGTGGTTGACATCAACAAGGGGCAGAAGCGGGTCAAGGTTCAAAACAGCCTCGGAAAATTAGGTCGAAAAAAATACGAATAATAACATGAATACCCCTAATAAGAAAGTGGGCCGCCCTCGTGCATATACCTCCGAAGTTCTTGAAGCCAAGTTCGAAGAGTATGTCGAATGGGTGAAAGCGAATCCGGTTTACATCAACAAGGTTTCAGCAGGGGAAATAATTCCCGTTCCAACACAGCGTCCCCTGACATTAGTGGGATTCTGCCAGTTTGCGAGGATCAGTAAAGACACATTCCGCCGATACGAAGATGAATTTTGCGGCCTCCTTACGCGCGTACGAGTGGCTATCGAGGCGGACCAGTTGGAGGGCGCATTATGTGGACAGTACGATTCGGGAATCGTTGCCCGTGTCCTTCATCTTGCCGACCGCCAAGATGTGACAACCAACGGCAAGGCGATAACGGCCGCAACACAACCTATTTCCGTGGTCCTCGATCTCGAAGCTGCCAAGATCATCCAGTCCATAGGCAAAATGACAGTAGCAGTAAAGGAATGACGGGGCACGCCACCGAATAACGACGAAATGACGAGGGCCGGGAATTGTCCCGGCTCTCTTGGTCTTTTATTGGGCGCATTTGTCCGTTATTTGTGCTTTGGGGCGCTGAAATTTCGACAATCTCCCGGCGAATGGAGAACTTGTCGCCCAAAGAACAAAAGCTGCCAAATCGGCTATTTCTTTGTTGTCGGCTTGAATCCTATCGGCTGGGAGGGCTTGCGAGCTTGCGGCACTTTGATCGACAATGCTGCGATGGCTTGGTAGATGTTATCGAGTTCCTTGCGCATATCCTCCGACAGATCGCTGACTGCTTCGGCATTGTCTGCATCAGCTCGTTCCAGTAATGCCAGTTTTGCCCGAATTTCGGCCAATTCTGCCGTTATCTGAGTTGTGGTGGTAATGTAGTTGCGCATCGCTACGAAAGCCCGCATAATGGCCCTATTTATTCGTATAGCCGTCTCGCTACGCAGGACGCTCGAAAGCATTGCGACACCCATTTCCGTAAAAGCAAATGGCATATAGCGACGACCACCCCAATTTGAGGACGCATTTTGTGATGTTAGACTTGAGGTCGCAATTTGCGTCCTCAAAATTTCATATTCTTTTTCCGAGAGTACAAACATAAAATCGTCGCCCTCGAAACGCTCAATATTGCGCCTTACGGCCTCTTTCAGCCGCTTTGTCTCCACTTGGTAGAGTTCGGCCAGGTCGAAGTCCAGCATTACCCGCTGGCCTCGTATCTCGTATATCTTGCTTTGGATGGGTTGCAGTTCCATAGGTCGGTATCGTTGAGATTTATGCCTCGTATCCTTCGTAATAGTACGACTGTTCGATTCCCTTGAAAATAACTTCCCGATCATCCGTGCGGTCGGTCAAAGCTGGTTGTAACAGGGCGCGTAATTCAAGGTCATTTATTGGACTGCGTTCCATAGCTTGCAAATACAAATCCTTATCCACTTTCCGCCAATCTACAACTCGCCGGAGACGCTTTTTCAGCATCATATCGAGCCATATCCGGGTGGCCCGGCCGTTGCCCTCCATGAACGGGTGGGCGATGTTCATTTCAACGTATTTTGCAATGATCTCCTCGAAGGTCGTTTCCGGCATCTGCTCGATTACCGGAAGTATCGCGCCCAGGTAAAGGCAATTTGCAAAGCGAAAGCCACCCTTTGCAATGTTCAGCGTCCGAATCTTTCCGGCAAAGTCATACAACCCACCGAATAGATAGCGGTGAATCTCACAAAGTCCGGCCACGGTTCCGACCTCTATGCGGTCGATGTCCCCCGATTCGAAAAGGGTGTGCGCCTGTTCGAGGCTTTGGGCGTCTATTTGATAGGTTTTAGAATTCATATAGGACGGTTTTTTATTTCGTTTTCCAGTTCTTTCAGTTGCTCCATATCCTCACGGTCTGCCTCAATAGCTTCTTTGCGTTTGCGGCGTGCATTGAATTCTTCGTAAACCTGATAGGCGAACTCGTCTTTTTGCTCTTTACTGATTGTACCTGCGTTAGGTAACAGGCGTTGATCATTCGACAATAGTATCTTATCGATATTCTCCCGCCAAAAATTCATTGTGAGGTCTTTTCGGTTTTTAGCTCTGAATTCAGCCGTTTCTAAGAAGATAACTACCAATCGGTTCAAAGAATCCAATTCGTCGTGCGTCAAATAGTTTTTGGCGATAATCACATCTTGTTTGCGCACTACCGCCCCTTTCCAAGAAGTCAGCCCCATATTCGGAGCATCTGCATCGGCTCGTGTCATTACGATCTCCGCGGATGTCTGACCCGTTACAGCATACAATAGTTTGTTTTGGGTTTCGGCATAAAACATTTGCGTTGCTTTGTCTGTTTTATCATAGTCATTACTCAGGGCAAACAGATCGCGCACCTTTTGATAAAATCGCTTTTCCGAAGCTCGAATATCGCGAATACGGGCGAGAAGTTCGTCAAAATGATCCGGGCGGCCGTCGGGATTTTTCAGTCGCTCATCGTCGATTACGAATCCTTTACGCAGGTATTCGGTAAGATTGCGGTTTGCCCATTGGCGGAACTGCACACCGCGAATAGATCGAACGCGAAACCCTACCGCTAAAATCATTTCCAATGAATAGAATTTGATTTGATATGGTTTGCCATTCGTTGCAACTGTTAAGAAATACTTAATAGTTGAATTGCTATCTAATTCGCTCTCTTTTAATATGTTGTTTATATGTTGGCTAATGTTGGGGACCGAGGTGGCAAAAAGTTCGGCTAATTGGGCTTGGTTGAGCCAAACCGATCCGTCGCGGGCCAGTAGTGAAACCCGGCTTTTCCCGTCCGCTGAACTGTATAGTATCAATTCTTGTTCCATGATGCTGTCGTTTTGGGTTATTCCCCCTTCTCCACTTTGATAAGTTTGCCGCAATGCGGGCAGGTGATTGTGTTCGTCGGTTGAGGGGCGA
>ERZ779896.2200-NODE-2200-length-13942-cov-14.584215_pt1 | contig 13942 bp, 10 predicted proteins | sample MGYA00511067_ERZ779896 | MGnify/ENA primary metagenome ERZ779896 (study PRJEB29588, sample SAMEA2161597) | human gut metagenome | biome: human gut; feature: human-associated habitat; material: faeces | place: Denmark | collected 2008/2010 ...
AAATCTGTAGACTTTTTTATTCCTCTATCTCAGACACACTTTTGGGAACAGTATCTGCAATAGTGTTATATTTATATAAATAAATAGAAAGAAGATTATTGTCACTTGATACGGATAAAAATTCAAGTTTTTTGTTTTTGCTTAGGTCTAATTCTGTTATATTATCTTTCCCACAACATCCTAATTCTTTCAAGGCAGAGTTTTTACTTAGGTCTAGAGATGTTAATGGATTCCCCCAACACCATAATCCTACAAGTGCTGTGTTTTTGCTTAAATCTAATGAGGTGAGTTTATTGTTTTGACATTCCAATTCTTCTAAGGCAACACAATCACTGATGTCTAATGATGTAAGTTGTTTAAAATATGGGGGGGGCTGTGTCATAATCGAAATTATCGCATCTTAATTTTTTTAGAACCTTGCAATTACGAACATTCAATGAAGTGAGAGAATTACAATAGTCTGCATGCAATACTTTCAAGGCCCTATTGTTGCTTACATCTAAAGATGCAATATCATTACCACCACAATCCAAGTATTCTAATGCCGTGAAATATTTGATCTCGTCCATCTGTCGAATGTGTGAGGTACCTATGTACAAAGCTTTAACTTGTGCTGCTTCTTTTCTTGAAATTTGGCCGTCTCTGTTTGTATCGACGTCCATTGGTTCCATCCCTTCTTCATTTACAACACGTAACAATGCTTTTAGAAAATTCGGGTCGTTGAATTGAATTGGAGTGTCATCCATGATCCTTTCATTATCATTTTTTGAACATGAGTTGAACGAAATAGTCAGTAATGCAATAACGGATATGTAAAGAGTCTTTTTCATCGTATTTATTTTTTAGCGTTAAACTAATTTCTTGTTTTGTAGGTTTTTCTGATCTTTCTGTCTTTTGTGTCGATACAAATAGAATTAGATTTTATTAAGCGAGAAGTGTATGACATCCCCTTCGATCCATGTCGACAAATTGGGGTGCTGTTCATTCCAACACTCCCAAATTGCATCGGTTTTCTCTTCCCATACATGAATGATCTCTCCTTGTTGTCGTAAGAAGACTTTCTTTCGAATCGTTTCATCGGTCCGACTCACAATGAGTGCCACGCGACTCAGATTTTCCTGAAGGTCGCTAATGGAGTCAATTCTATACTCCTTTGCCTGTTGATAACACATAGCTGAAATTTTTTTGCAGTTCAATCCCTAAACAGCGGTGAATATAAAAAAGAAGCGTGGAACTGCAATATATGATATTCGGGAAGTCGAATAAAGGCCAAAATGAAAAAAAGAGCTAAACAAGTGCAAATATAACAGTTGATATACTGCATTTTATGCGGTATCAGATTCGGGAAAGACTTTTTAATTTGTCTTAATTCGTTGCAGGTTTCTTCGGGATATATGGGAACATATACGGGAATTTATTTACCTTTGCGGTGTGATTCAAAAAGCGATGCAGATGAAAGTTTCCGTCTATCTGAAAAAGTGCTCCCCAGAGACCTCGAACATCTGTTTCCGGGTCAGGGAGAAGAGTGTAGACATAAAAGTGGTCTCTCCCCTTGAGGTGCAGGACAGGTATTGGGATTCCGACACCCTCAGTTACAGGCGCACGACGGCTGTTCCTGCCGCCGAGCAGAAACGCCTGCCCGGACAGATTGCCGCCATCATCGAGCGGGCGGAGAAGACCTTCTCGGACAAGGCGGACGGCAGGTGGATGAGGCAGGTCATCGAGGATGTGCTGTACCCGGCCCGCGCCTTCGAACGGAACCACCCGAACCTGCTCGCCCGCGTCCACGAGTATCTGGAAAAGTTTGACGGTGCGGAGAGGACCAAGGAGCATATCGTTCGCTTCGAGCGCAAGATGACCCGCTACCACGACTACCGCCGGGAGATACTGGGCGAGGCGGACTTCACCCTCTTCGTGGAGACCGTCACGCTGGAGCAAATGAACGATTTTAGGGATTATGTCGTGAACGAGTACAAACTGCGGCAGGAGCATCCCGACTTCTATACTCCCCGCACGCTCATCAACCACAGGCCGAGGCCGCTTTCCGGCACGACCGTCATCAACATCATGAACCTGTTCTGCACCTTCCTGCACTGGTGCAAGAAGATGAAGTATTCCGACAACGAGGTCTATGTGCTTTACGGCTGCAAGGAGCCGACCTACGGCGACCCGTTCTTCCTCACTTCCGAAGAGAGGAACATCCTCTACGATGCGGACTTGAGCGACAACCCGAAGCTGGCCGTAATCCGGGACATCTTCGTGTTCCACTGCTATGTCGGCTGCCGCGTGGGTGACCTTTACAGGCTCACGCGGGACAACATCAAGGACGGCTTTCTGGAATACATGCCGCAGAAGACGAAGAAATGTCAGGCGAAGACCGTCAGGGTGCCGCTGCACGAGAAGGCTTTGAAGATACTGGAACGCTACGATGCCAATGCCGACAGACTGTTCCCGTTCAGGCAGATACACACCTACAACCTCGGCATACGGGAGCTGCTGAAGCGCTGCGGCATAGACAGGACGGTGACCATCCTCGACACGCACGGTTACAACACCATGCAGAAGCCCCTGTACGAGGTGGCCACCAGCCATACGGCACGCAAGACCTTCGTGGGCAACCTGTACAGGCAGGTACCCGACCCCAACCTCATCGCTTCCATGTCGGGACATGTGGAGGGCAGCCGGGCGTTCAGCCGCTACCGCACGATAGACGATGACATGAAGCGAAGGCTTGTAGAAATGATAGACTAGACAGAAAGGAGGACTTATATATGAAAGTGACCGCATTCATCCGAAAGACCGCCGCCAAGAACAACATAACAGACCAGGCACGGGTCTATTTCCGTGTCCGGGACATCGGCGGAGTGGACATCAAGGCCGCGAGCGAACTGTCCATCAATCCCAACCACTGGAGCCCGGAACGGCAGGGCTACAAGCCCCGCGTGGCTCTGGTGTCGGAGGAGAAGAAGATGGCCTTCGACAAGGACGTGCAGCAGATCACCCACCTCATAACGAAAGAGTACCACCGGGGCGTGGACGGCAACTGGCTCAAAAGCCTGATAGAGGAATACCACCATCCCAACATCAACGCAAGGGGCGGCAACAAAGCCGACGAGTACCTGCTCTCGTACCAGATACGGAAATACATCGAGGAAACACCGCTCGCGGACGAAAGCCGGAAACACCATCTCGACAATCTCAACAAGGTGCTGCGCTACGAGCGTTTCCGCCACGAAGTGCTGCACCAGCGGGGCTTCCACCTCTGCATCGACACCATTACGGCGGACGACATCAGGGACTTCAAACTGTGGATGCAGGAAGAATACAGGTATGTGGACATGTATCCCGTATTCTACCGGAACGAGAAGCACCGTGATGTCGGGCAGAAGCGTTCCGAGAACAGCATGTCAGGGTCGCTCTACCGCATCCGCACCGTCGTCAAGTGGTGCATCAAGCGCGGACTGACAAGGAACAATCCCTTTGACCAGTACCAGATTGCCCGGCCGATGTACGGCGACCCGTTCTACCTGACGCTCGAAGAGCGGGACAAGGTGTACTATGCCGACCTGAGCGGCATGGGGGTAACCTATCCGGTCTATCGTGACATCTTCATGTTCCAGTGCCTGATAGGGTGCCGTGTCAGCGACCTGAACAGGCTGACTAAGGCAAATATCGTGGACGGCTTCGTGGAGTACATCCCGCAGAAGACGAAGATGGAACATGCCAATACAGTGCGTGTACCGCTCAACCAAAAGGCACGGGAGATACTTGAACGCTACAAGGATCTGGAGAACGCCCTGCTCCCCCGGTTCTCGCACTTCGGCTACAACAAGAAGATAAAGGAGATACTCAAGTATGTGGGCATCGACCGCAAGGTCATAGTACTCGACCCCAAGACAAGGGAGGATGTGGCAAGACCCCTGTACGAGGTGGCATCTACCCATACGGCACGCAAGACCTTCATCGGCAACCTCTACAGGCAGGTCAAGGACCCGAACCTGATAGCCTCCATGTCGGGACATTCGGAGGGCAGCCGTGCCTTTGCCCGGTACCGGAAGATTGACGACGAGATGAAGAAGGAACTGGTAAACCTTCTGGACTGATAATTTCCCTGTTTTTCCCCCCTCCACAGACAATGCAATATGAATATGGACGAGCAGAAACAGACATACGAACAGTTCAAGGCGGACATTCTCCAGTGGAAGGACGCGCACAGGGAGGAATACCGCCGCTTCGCGAAAATGATGGCGGACGGGAACGAGATGCAGTACCTTGCCGTCTGTCGTGCCATCTTCAAACAGCTGCCCGGAATCAGGCGGGAATGGCAACAGTCATGGTGTGACGACAGCACGGACGGCTTCAGGAACATAGGCCTTCATTTCAAGGAGAACGCGGTGCCTGGGCAAATCGTGGAGCTGTACAGGAAACAGAGGGAAGAAGACACTGCCCCGCCTCCGTCCACATTCTGGGGCAGGATGAAATACATTTTCAGACAGAGTCTGAGAAAACGCTGCGTAACCCTGTCCGCCCCTCTCGTGCTGAGCTGGCTGTACTACGGCAAGAGTTTCGAGGCGATGGTTGACATGGTCAGCAGGCAGGCGGGACATCCCAAGGCAGGGAACGCCGAAAGGATGGGCTGCTCCATTGTCGTCAGGCAGATTATCGAAGTGTCCATAAAGAATGGCTTCCGCACGCAGGAGGACTGGGACAGGCATTTAGCCATGAAAAGTGCCATTGAGAAAGGCGGCATCGGAGAATGGGCACTGCAGTCCGTAAAGGATGAGATGGGTGACGGTGATACCGAAAACAACCCGGTGGAAGCGGCAGACTCCGGCAACGGCACGGCACTGCAGACACAGCGGACGGCAGGAAAGAAAAAGATACAGGAGCGGCCGCTCGCGGATTACCTCAAGTGCGAAAATAAAGAGGCGGTTATACAATGTGTCCGCCGTTTCGTTTCCATAAACACGAGTGCTGTCCATCAGGCACTCCCGTTCTATGTGCTGAAAGACCTGCGGCTGGTGGCCGGGATGCACGCCGCGAAAGAGTACAGCGTGGGGATGGCACTGCAGTTCCCCGACCTGCCCTCGCTGAAAAGCGAGAGTGCCATACGGCAGGCGGTCGGCTTCCTGAAGACGGCAAAGCATGTTATCAAGGACGGGAAAGACCAGATGGCACCTCTTATCGAGAGCGACGAGAACCGGGAACTGTACCGGACACTGGCAACGGAAATCAGAGAAATCGTTGTCGATGATGTAACGGAAACAGCCGTCGGATAGGGTAAAACGAGCCGTTTTACATGGTCATGCAGACTTGAATTGTCATGATAATTTAAGACAAAACATTATATATCAATCCGTTTCAATTCACATATACTTTTGCACCGTCAATCCTTTTCCCGAGGGTAGGCGGTGCTTCTCTTTTATAAGCCATCGGAAGCGGGGCATCAGGGAACTTTTGAAGATGGTCATCACAAACTTCAAAACTGATATTTATGATCACCATAGAAAGTCTGGTCGAACAGGGCGCGAACGTGAAACTGGAAGTCACGCCAGCCGACCTTAAGATGTTTGCCGAGGCCATCGTGCAGCGCACGATGGCCTCGGCAGGAAGAACTGAATGCGGAGATGCGGCGTGTGGCGGAAGAGACATGGCTCAACACAAGACAGGTGCGTGAGCTGCTGAACGTGTGCGAGGGGACGCTCAACCTGTGGGCGAAGCGCGGCTACCTTGTCCCCGTCAAGGTGGGCAACAAGAACATGTATGCCAGGTCGGATGTCCGGCGTGTGCAGACGGGAGGGAAATCCGAGAGTGTGACATCCTATTGCAAGAAGAGAAATGGCTGACATGACACACACCCGACTTGAACTGTGCAACATGATCCGCATGGAGGCGGAACATACCGAAAACACCGGCTTCCCTCTGGAAGTGTTCCCGCAGACGGTTCAATCCGTCATCCTTGACATGGCCCGGTACGAGAACTACAAGACAGAGTTCATAGCGACTGCCATGATTTCGGCTGTATCTGCGGCATTGGGCGGCACCTACCGTATCCGCATCAAAGGCGAGTGGCAGAGCAACGCCGCCCTCTACATCATCCTCGTGGGCAGGCCGGGACTGGGCAAGACACCGCCGCTGGAGGCGGCATACCGCCCCATACGGAAGCACGACTACGCCCTGTTCAGGGCGTATGAGTCGGAACTGGAGGCATGGAAGGCCGCCGGGGAGAGCGGCAGGAAGCCCGTACTGCGACGCACCGTCGTTTCCGACTTCACTCCGGAATCGCTACTGCTGACACATAACAGCAATCCCCGCAGCGTGGTCATTCTGGTGGACGAGATAATGGGCATGTTCAACTCCGCCAACCGCTACACCAACGGGCAACTCATAGAGCAGCTGCTCACGGCATGGAGCGGCGGGGCACTGGATGTGACAAGGGTCAGCAACACTATACCTGTGCATATTGAACAGCCGTGCATCAACATCATCGGGACCACGCAGACCAAGCGTGTGCATGAACTGCTGACGAAAGGCTTCGAGGAAAACGGCCTGCTCGACCGTATCCTGTTCGTGCTGCCCAAATCCCGTGAAGTGTCAAAATGGACTGATTGGGATGATGGCGGGGAGGACAGGGCATCTCTGGCAGCGGCACGCTGGGAGCAGATACTTTTCAAGGTTCTTGCCCTTGACTATGATACGGGAGAGGCGCCCCATGTGCTGTCCATGGACAGGGAGGCAAGGGAATATTTCTTCTCATGGTGGAATAGGAAAGTGGAACGCATCAACCGGATAGAGGACGATGCTGAGGTGGACAGCCGGGAGATGAAGCATCCGGCGCAGGTGGCGAGACTGGCCCTGCTCGTGCAGGTGCTGCGGTATGCCGCCGGCGAGAGCCACCTGCAGTCTGTGGATATGGTATCGGTAAAAGCCGCTGTCCGGCTGAACGGTTATTTCGAGGACTCGTACCACCGCATCCGTTCATTCGTGGCAGAGGACATGTGCGAGGAACCGCCCAAGGTACTGCTGTCATTGCTGCCGGACACGTTCGACACGAAGACGGCCATCGCCACAGGCAAGGAACAGCAGAATGTCAGCGAGCGCACGGTGATGAACTACCTCAGGGAACTGTGCAGGAGCGGGTTACTGCGGAAGTCCAAGGCCGGGCATTACGAAAAAGTCATATATGATAAATCTGATAAATCTAATGAAAACGATAATGAACCGCCAACCCGAAACTGCAACTGATGACCCCTTGTTGCAGTCTGCAGTCTTTGCAGTTTTGCAGTCTCGGAGTACCGGAAAGGTAAAATTCCTGCAAGACTGCAAAGACTGCAGACTGCAAATGGCCGTTTTCATTTGCAGGAATCCACAAAAGAGAGCATCATGAACGGATACAGATTCCATCTTCAGAAATACAGGCCGGGCAGCAAGACCGCCTGTCCGGAGTGCGGCAGGAAGTCCTGCTTTACCCGTTATATCGACGAGGCGGGAGAGATTTCCTTCCCTGACAACGTGGGCATCTGTGACCATATCAACAGTTGCGGCTACCACTATACCCCGAAGGAATATTTCCGGGACAATCCGACTGTCAAAGAAAAACTGAATGAGCAGGAAAGGAACAGCGGCACACCGATAGCTGCAAGACCGCCAGCAAGAGCATTGCCCGAACAGAAACCACGGATTTCTTTTCTTCCCTCCGGTTGGGTGGAGCAGTCCATGCGCAGGTACGACATCAACCCCTTGTACCGATACTTTACCAAAGTGATGGGCAAGGAGAATGTGGACAAGCTATTCAGCCTATACAGGGTCGGTACCTCAAGGAGGTGGGGCGGTGCGACCGTATTCTGGCAGATAGACCGGAACAGCAACGTGCGTGCGGGCAAGATCATGGGCTACGATGCCGTAACCGGACACCGTATCAAGGAGCCTTTTAACCAAGTCAGCTGGGTGCATTCCGTGAGGAAGGTGCAGGATTTCAGGATGAAGCAGTGCCTGTTCGGAGAACATCTGCTGTCGGACAACTCCGCCGTAATGTCCGCCAAGCCTGTAGCCATTGTTGAGAGCGAGAAGACGGCACTGGTCGCCGCCCATTTCATTCCCGATTTCATCTGGCTTGCCACCGGAGGGATACACGGGTGCTTCAATGGCGAAGCGGTGCAGGCATTGGACGGACGGGAGGTGATTCTTTTCCCCGACCTTAAGGCAACGGAGGAATGGAGGCAGCGGCTGCCCATGCTGGAACCCGTATGCAGGCGTGCCACATGCTCCGACCTGTTGGAAAGAATAGCGACCGACGTACAGCGCAGTCAGGGACTGGACATCGCCGACTTCCTGCTGATGGAGGACACGCCGCAGATGATTCTCGCAAAGATGATAGAACGCAACCCCATGTTGCAGACCTTCATCGACACCTTCGGGCTCGAACTGGTGGATACCGGGAGGGTGGAATGACATTTGGCATCAGATACCTTTCCTCCATCCGCCCCTGCCAGTCCGATTCATCTCCGGGCTTGCCCGTGTGCCAGTAATAGACCCTATGGGGTAGCCTAATACCCCAACCGCCTTTCGGCGGCGGGATGCGTACCACTTGAAACAGCAAGCTGGGCACATAACTTATCCGAGAAAAACAGAAAAGCATCCGGCTAACATGGAACGCTACTATATACTGAACCGTTACTTTATCTCATAAAAAATCATAGATAAAGTAGTAACTCGGTATTATTGTGTTGGTGAGTTTGTACTTTTACTCAAATATTTTATGAGATAAAGTACAAACTCACTCTTTGAAATTTGGCAGATACATATGGATTGAGTACCTTTGCGGAAACGGAAATATTATGCAGGACAAACTGGTTTCACGAGACAGGGAATGTGACGAACTGCAGCGGTGTCTGGAATCAGACCGCTCCGAATTTGTCATCATCAGCGGACGGAGGCGTATCGGCAAGACATATCTCATAGACAAGTTCTTCAACTATAAATATGATTTCACCTTTGTAGGCGAACACAACACTCCGGCTTCGGTGCAGATACAGAATTTCATGAGGGCAATCAAGCGTCATTCGAAAAAAAGACAGCCGAAAGCCGAGACATGGTATGATGCCTTCAATGCGCTTGAAGATTATCTGGAGACATTGCCTTCAGACCGGAAAAAAGTCATATTCATTGATGAAATGCCTTGGATGGATACGCAGAGGTCGAATTTTGTCAATGCCCTGGAAACATTCTGGAACGGCTGGGGCAACAGGCGTACAGACATCATGCTCATCGCCACAGGATCGGCGACATCATGGATGGCGGACAAGATAGAAGCCAATCAGGGAGGATTGCACGCAAGAGTGACCTGCAACCTGCATCTTTCCCCGTTCAATCTGCATGAGACGGAAGAATATCTGAGGCAGCGCAACTGCAGATGGGACAGATACCAGATTCTGCAATGTTATATGATATTCGGCGGCGTTCCCTTTTACCTGAGCCTCCTGAATACCTCTGACAGTCTTGCACAGAACATTGACCGGCTCTTTTTTGCAGATGGTGCCCATCTCAAAGGGGAATTCGACGAACTGTACAATGCCCTGTTCAGCAATGCCGACACATATATATCAATAGTCAAGTTATTGTCGGAGAACAAGTCCGGACTGACAAGGGAGGACATAGCAAAAGCCACAGGTCTGGAAGGCTCTTTCTTGAGCAAGATACTGAAGAATCTTGAACGCTGCGATTTCGTAACCCGTCTGTCACATTTCGGGAGTAAGACCCGAGGAAGCATTTTCAGGCTTACGGACTTCTTTACATTGTTTTATTACAAGTTCATAGAATCCAACAATGCCAAGGATGAAAGGTGGTGGAGCAACAATATGGATTCCCGCAGCGTCTCTGCGTGGATGGGACTCAGTTTCGAACTTGTGTGTCTGGCACATCACCGGCAGATAAAGGCGGCACTCGGAATAGCCGGTGTCGGAACGGCCATATCCTCATGGAGAAGCAAGGCAGATCCTGACAAAAAAATGCCTGGCTTCCAGATTGATATGATTATCGAGCGAGCAGACCGCATCATCCATTTGTGCGAAATGAAGTTCAGCACTGACCGTTATGCCATCACTGATAATTACGAGATGAAACTCCGTGAACGGATGGGATTGTTCCGTATGGCGACAAAGACCAGAAAGGCATTGGTAATCACATTTGTCACTACATACGGAGTGGTGGACGGAAAACATAAAAGTATCGTCCACAGTGAGGTCACCATGGACGACCTTTTCAAATCATAGGATTATTACTGTTACGGAAGTCGGCCTATCATTGTCCTGATAGCATAAACGACAGATGTGGGACGGATTCTTGCCGCAGACAGGGCAGTTGACAGGCTTGAAGCTGTCACGATGCGTTTGCCGTCCTTGGAAACCAGGAATTTTCCTCTTTCAAGAACGGACTGCCAGTACGCCTGTATGTATGACCTTTCAAGTAGCGCGTCGAAAAGCACGGCCACATGGCGGATGTTATTCACACGGATTCGGAAGCCCTCCTTGCAGGCAAAAAGAGCTTCCATATCCTCCATACGAACCGTAGGAACACAGAACAGATGGCAAGTATTGGCACAAGACACAATACCTGCCATCTGTTCTTTTGAAAAATTACACTCGAATGAAAGTGAAGCTGCGGTCGCCATTGGATCCGCATCATACGCAAATGCCGGGCTATTTATTTCAGATGTGTCATACATCCTTTTCAGTTCCATGCAATCATCCAATGAGAATGATTCGGTAGCGAACTTTTCTCGCACACAATCCTGATAATCATGCAGAATACCTCGGACTATATGGATAATCATCTCATGGCAATTCCGGCAGACCACATTGTCACAGTCTATATACCGGTGACTGTTGATGAAGTCGTCCACGAAGCGGCGATAAAGTTTGCCGCTGTCAACGACATCCCGGAGATAGGCTTCTCTCGCTGAAGCGAGCAATGCAAAAAGTCCATTCCACACATCCTGCTCGGCAGTAATGTGCCGATGATGCAAATCTCTTCCAAAAAGAGAGAATACAGTTTTCTGATCTGTTCATTTTGAAATTGATTAAATGTTTATACTATTGTGATTGTTTCCTTTTCAGATTTTCTGACAATTATAATGCTGATTTCATACAGTAAGCCAATGTCACCGCACATTCAAATACAGAAGTGATGGTAACGAAGTTTGCAATTTAACACATCTTTATCTACAGTTTCCACCCCGAAATACTTTCCTGTATATTCCACAAATGGGCATAAAGCCCTTCCTTTCGGATAAGCTCATCGTGCGTGCCCTCTTCCTTTATCCGGCCGTCCTCCAGAACGATGATGCGGTCGGCATCTTTTATGGTCTTGAGCCTGTGAGCTATGGCAATGACGGTGCGTCCTTTAATCAAAGAGTCGATGGCTTTCTGCACCTCCACTTCATTTTCTGGGTCGAGCGAAGCGGTAGCTTCGTCCAGCAGGATGACTTGTGCGTCTTTCAGCATGGCACGGGCAATGGATATGCGCTGCTTCTCGCCTCCAGATAAAGTACAGCCACCTTCGCCAACCATCGTGTCGTAGCCTTGCGGCAAGCGCATGATGAAGTCGTGGCAACAGGCTTTCTTGGCGGCGGCAATGATTTCCTCGTCTGTCGCGTCTGTTTTGCCGAAACGGATATTGTTACGTATCGTGTCTTGAAACAGATAGACATCCTGGAATACCATAGAGATGTGGCTCATCAGGCTTTCGGGGGCTATTTCGTCCATCGGCACGCCGCCAAAGAAGATGCGTCCCTGCTGCGGGTCGTAGAAACGGGCGCAAAGTTTCATCACCGTGCTTTTCCCACTTCCCGAAGGACCTACAAGAGCCGTCAAGGAGTTTTTGGGGAGCGTGACGGTTATGTCGTGTAGCACGTCCTTGTCCTGATAGGCAAACGATACGTGCTCAAACCGGATGTCGCCTGCCGCCGGAGATTGCCGTTCTCCTTTCATTTCCGGCTCGTTCATTAAGGAAAGAATACGTCCTCCTGCAATGGAAAAGTATCGGAACTCTGTGAAATTGGTCAGGGCAGAAGTCAGCGGGTCGAACACACGAGAACCGACTACAAGGAATAGCACGAATACAAGGATTGAAAGTTGCCCTCCCAACAGAAGGTAAGTTCCACATAGCACCATCATTGTCAGCCCGGCACGTACTAAAGTGATGCTCAACAAGACGAATGGGCCTAACAAGGCCTCCTGACGGATGCAAGCACGGCGAAGTTCCTCAAAAGCATCGCGCAACCTAACAAAGCGGTCACCTATCAGATTGTACGCTTTCATTACACGAATACCCTGTAAGTATTCTTCCAACCGATTTCCAGCATTTATTTTTGCTTGAATTTGCCTGCCGCTTAACTTCCGCTGTGCCTTTGTGCTTGCCCACAGAACGAGCAAGGCAAGCGGCAAGGCCGCAAACATACTGACCGCCATCCTCCAATCTATCCATACAAGCGAAGCAAAAGCCAGTACGGGCATGACTATGGCACCCATAAGTTGGGGCAGGTGGTGCGAAATTCCGGTTTCTGCCATCATGAAGTCCGTAACAAGCATAGACGACAAATCACCCGGATCACGTTTCGACAAAAAGCCCAACGATAGTTTCCGCAAGTGCTCCGCCAGCGACAAACGCCCGGAAGCACTCATTTCGTATGCTCCTCTAAAATTGGCTCGGTAGGATGCCCGTTCTGCCAAAGCCATGACCAGCATATAAACAGCCATAATGCCGAATATCCACCACAGGCGGGTCGTGTCAAGCGGCTGTCCGCTCCCGTCAAATGCACTGAAAATGATACGTATCGCTTCTATAGAAAGACAAAACGGTACTATATTCACTAAGTTGGCAAGCATGGTGTAACACACCGGCTTGTAAAGTCTTTCCGTGTGACCTATTGTAATGTTCTTTATTGCATTCATATCTTATTTCATTTATGTGCTATAATATGTAATTCTTCTTTTTTATGAACAGTCTTGATAGAAGAGAAGCCGGCTTCAGATAAAAGTTGTTTCAAATCATCGGCAGTATATACTACCATTCCTGCTATCCTCTTTGTCCACATCACCCCAATATCCGGGTCGCCTGCTTCCAGACTGATAAGGAAACAGCCTCCTTTTCGGAGAACACGTGCAACTTCAGCCAATGCCGTTTTTACGGGAGACCAAAAGTAAACCGTTTCAAAAGCCGTGATAGCGTCAAAGAGTCCATCCTCATAAGGCAAGGAACACACATTTCCTTGTTGTATGAAACATCTTTTATCCAAATCTTTTGCGTTGTACTTTTGGGCGAATGAAACACTTTCTTCTGACAGGTCTATGCCGTAGATATTTCCTTTCGGACATAAATTCAATAAACGTTTCAAATTCGCACCACCGCCACAGCCTATATCAAGTACATTCCAATTCGGCTGCCATTCCACTTGCTTCATGCCACGATTAGCTAAAGATGCATGAAAACAATTCATTCCTCGCAAAATCATCCGTCCCCAAAATCCTTGCGGACAACTTGTGTTTTGCAAGACCTTGTTTAAGAAATTCTTCTTTCTCATATTGCTTTTAGTTTTTGTTCAATGTCCAATGGTATGCGCTCGTATAGGCATCCCACATATTTTTATATACACCCTCCGTCACAGACAATTGTTCATGCCTTCCGCATTGCACAATGCTTCCTTCTTTCATGACGACAATCTGATGCGCAGAAATAATGGAAGAAAGGCGATGGGCAATCACAATGACCGTCTTGTCCTTTATCAGCGACTGCAAAGCCATCTGCATTTTATGCTCGTTTTCGGGGTCAGCGAAAGCAGTCGCTTCGTCCAACACCAGTATCGGAGCATTCTTCAATATGGCACGAGCCACACATATCCGTTGGGCTTCACCGCCGGACAGGAATACACCTTTATCGCCTATCC
>ERZ779896.2208-NODE-2208-length-13908-cov-3.059554_pt1 | contig 13908 bp, 14 predicted proteins | sample MGYA00511067_ERZ779896 | MGnify/ENA primary metagenome ERZ779896 (study PRJEB29588, sample SAMEA2161597) | human gut metagenome | biome: human gut; feature: human-associated habitat; material: faeces | place: Denmark | collected 2008/2010 ...
ACGCCCTTTGCCTATGCTCTGGCTGCATTATTCATGCTTCTTTTTACTTATATTTTCGCTAACCAGATCGGCGGACTTGAATCCGGAAGCACCGTTGAGTTCTCATTCACGGGAATTTTTTATGATATCATTTTCTTTTAAAGAAACTGTTATTACATATTCGTCTCTTACAAAAATTACACCGACAGGCATTGTTGTATATATTTCTACATCATTTTCTCTTTCAATTATTGGTACATCTATTATAAATAGAATTGTTCCATCGTCCTCTTCTAAATCTATTCTGGCTTTTTCCTCATAATCTAATGAATATTTTATAAATTCTTGCTCTATATTTAAATTTCTACATACTTCAAATATTTCTGATTCTGTTGGATTAATCATATTTATCCAATTACCTCTTTTATATTCATTTACTTCTGTTGTTATATTTGTTGTCATATTTGTGTTATACATTTTTATCAATTTATTCACCCTCTTATAAGAAAATTTTATTTACTTCATTCAAATTCAATTCCTTAAAATTTGTTAGCTCTGACTTTTGAGTTACATATATACTTTTTATTTTATCAAACTCTTCTTTAGAGCTATCCCTATTATTGCAATAATATTTATGCTCAATTTTGGAATTTACAATACTATTTGTTTCTTTTAAATAGTACAATCTTTCAAATTTATTATCATCTGTTATCTTATATATTACATACTCTTCAGAGTTTTCATAATTTATTTTTTGATATACTACTTTTTCTTCACTATTAAACTTATATACATTGTGTGATAAATGAGTTGCAGTTTCTGTCAAACTTGTAACATTTAAACCTTCATCTTGAGATGTTACCATAAATAATTGATTACTTGACTCCTTCTCACACTCCGCATATATTAGTATTATAGGTTCATCGCTATTTTGTTTGTAAACTTTCATATATTTAAACACTTGCTGATTTTCTAAATTAACATCTTTTCCGAAACAATTTTTTCTTATATAAATATGAATTAGGAAAGAAATATAATATCTTTTCTAACTCTTCCAGAAACTGGTTTGTTAAATTAACATTATATTCTTTCATAACTCGTACTTTTCCTCCAATTCTTTAAATGCTTGTTTTGCAGAAACATATTTTCCTTCTTCAATTTGTTTAAGACCTGTATTTATTTTTTCATATATTTCATTCTTAAATGCTTCAAAGTCCGAATATTTCTTATTAAAAATTTCCTCAACTTTATTCGTAATTTTAATATCTTCACTTTTTTCATATGCCTCATTACTTAATATTACCAAATCATTAGTACCGTTTTTTGTAATATACACTGGCTCTTGAGTTTCATGGCAAATCCTTGAAATTTCATTATAATTATTTCTTAACTCGGCACATGGTCTTATTATCGCCATAATCTCACCTCCTTTTCATTATATGCAAATTATATCTTCATTATGATATATTGTCAATATTTTTACTATATTTTATAATTTTTAAGAGCAGCTATTTAAGCTGCCCTCAATTATTTCAAAATTCTTAATGTATTAAATATTGTTAAAATTGTAACACCAACATCAGCAAAAACTGCTTGCCACATACCACTAAGACCAATTGTGCTAAGGAATAAAATTAAAACTTTTACTGTAATTGCGAATACTAAGTTTTGTCTTATAATTCCACAAGTCTTTTTAGAAATTTTTATAGCATCTAAAATTTTTGAAACATTGTCTGTCATTATAACTACATCAGATGCTTCTATTGCAGATTCTGAGCCTACTCCCCCCATTGAAATTCCTACATCTGCTCTTGCTAAAACTGGTGAATCATTTATTCCATCTCCAACAAATGCGACTTTTGCTTTTTCTTCTTTTTTATTTATAATTTCTTCAAATGCATTATATTTATCTTGTGGTAACATTTCAGATTTTATATTTTGTATTCCAATTTCTTTTCCTGTTTTTTCTGCTATTTGCTTGTTATCTCCTGTAAACATATTTGTCTTAATTCCTAGTGCTTTTAGTTCTTTTATTGTTTCAACTACACCATCTTTTACTGTATCTCCTAAGTAGATTATTCCAGCTAATTTATCATTTATTTTTACATATATTTTTGTTGCTCCTTCTTCATTCGTATCATTTGCTTCAACTAAAACTGAATTTCCTACTAATACTGTCTCTCCATTATATTGATAGCTTAAGCCTTTTCCTGCAATTTCTTTAAACTCTTGAACTTCTGCTACTTCTTCTTTATTAGCTTTCATAATTGATTTTGCAATTGGATGATTTGAATATTTTTCTCCCATTGCTGCATATTTTAACACTTCTTGTTCTGTATAGTTTTCAAATGTATCTATTTTGGTTATCTCAAATTCGCCTTTTGTAAGTGTTCCTGTTTTGTCAAACACAATTTCTTTTATGTCTTTTATTGCATCTATGTAGTCACTTCCTTTAATAAGAATTCCTTCTTTTGAGGATTTTCCTATTCCTGAAAAATAGCTAAGTGGTACTGATATTGCAATTGAACATGGACATGAAATTACTAAAAATATTAATGCTCTGTAAATGCTTCCATTGTTTCCTGTGTATGGAATATCTGTAAATAGTGGTAAAAATATTGCTACAATAGCAGCTAACCCTATTACTATTGGTGTATAAATTGATGATGCTTTATTTACAAATGTTTCTGTTTTTGCTTTTTTGTCTGTCGCATTTTCTACTAAATCTAAAATTCTACTTACTGTAGAGTTTTTATATTCTTCTGTAACTTTTACTTCTATCATTCCATCTACTACAATACTTCCTGATAATACATTTTCACTTTCAGAGACTTGTGTTAATTTACTTTCTCCTGTTAAAGAAGCTGTATTCAAGTCTGCTGTTCCTTTTTTTACAATTCCGTCTAGTGGAACTTTCTCTCCTTCTTTTATTAAAATAGTATCACCTATTTTTACTTCTTCTGGTGAAACTTTTTTGATATCATTTTCTGTTTTTAAATTTGCATATTCTGGTTTAATATCCATCAAATCTTTAATAGATTTTCTACTTTTACTAATTGATTTTTCTTCAAGTATTTTTCCTATTTCATATAAAATAATTACCATTAATCCTTCCATATGTTCCCCAACTAAGTAAGCACCAACACATGAAACTGTGATTAAAAAGTTTTCGTTTATTTTTTTACTTGCAAATAACATTTTGAATGCATTTTTTGCAGTTCTGTATAATAAAATTGCATATCCTAAAATTATAAATATTGTACTAATTGTATCTGGTAATTTTGCATATAAACCAATTCCTGCTATTATAATTCCTATTAATAATCTTGCTATTTGAGCTCCCATTTTAGATTCTTTTTTATTTTCTATCTCTTTCATTTTTTCTGCTGAAATCATTTCAACATCTGGCTCCTGCTCTTTTACAGCTTTTCTAACTTCTTCTACACTTACTGTGTCTGTTTCATATGTTAATTTTAGTTTTGCAAAATTAACATTTACATTGTGCAATTCAGGATTTTTTGCTAATTTTTCCTGTATTTCATTTGCACATGCTGCACAGTCTAAATCTTTTAATATAAATTCATATCTCTTCATATTTTGCCTTCCTTTCTGCACATTTCAGATCGCTTTTTTTCCGTGCAATTTTGCACATTTCAGATCGCTTTTTTTCCGTGCATTATTTTCTTTCATATTCTTCTTCTATATGCCTCTTGGCCATTTCATACATTTCAGAAACATGCTCATCATCTAGTGAATAATATACTATTTTTCCTTCTTTTCTGAATTTTACTAATTTTGCCTGTTTTAATACTCTTAATTGATGTGATATTGCTGATTGCGTTGAATTTGTGATTTCTGCTATATCTCCTACACATAATTCCGCTTCTAATAATGCACTTATTATTTTCATTCTTGTTGTATCTCCAAATACCTTAAATACTTCTGCTATATCAAATAATAGGTCATCACTTGGCATTATCTTTTTTATTTTTTTTACTTTTTCTATATCTACTATTCCGTCTTCCATACTTCCTCCTTTTTATTCTTTCATTTTCGCATGAATAGTTGTTCATATGTTTATGTTTTCATGTTACCATTATTATATGTCTTTGTCAATAGGTATGTTAAAGTTTTTTATAACAAACAATTAACTAAATACCAACTTGCAATTTTCCATCAAAATTGTTATACTATAATAGTATATATTTTTTAAGCTTAAGGAGGAATTACTATGATACGTCTGATATGTCATCTTTTTCTTTTTGTTCTGTTTATTGGGTTGCTTCAAATTATCTTTGACCTTTGTACAGAAATGCGAGAAGATTCAAACACAATCATACGGCTTATGGGATACTTATTAGACATTGCAGTGTCTTTTTTCTTAATTTTAGTAATTTTACATTTTTTACTTTGATGTGAAATTATTGATATTTTCCTATAAGATTCCTTCAAAAAATATAGCCATTTAACAAACGTTAAGTGGCTATATTTTTAAACCTTTTATTTACTTCATTCCAATTTACAATATTCCAAAATGCATTAATATAATCTGATTTTTTAGTTTTATATTGCAAAAAATATGAATGTTCCCACATATCTAAAACTAGTAATGGTTTACATCCCCATAGAGTTAAATTCTGATGTTTTTCGCATTGTAAAATTTCTAATTTACAAAAATCAGGTACCCATACTAACAAATTCCAACCAGAAGCTTCCACAACTTTACTACTTTCTGTGAATTGTTCTTTAAATTTTTCGTAACTTCCGAAGTCTTTAATTATTTGTTCCATTAGATTATTATCTGGACTTGTTGGAACAGCTGGCCCCATGTTTTCAAAAAATAATTCATGCAAGATTACTCCTGACCCAAAAAAGCTTAAATCTTTTTCTAAACATTTTATACTTGTAAAATCATTTGTTTTTCTTGCATCTTCTAGCTTTTCTTTGGTTTTGTTTGTATTATCTACATACCCTTTATATAAAATATTATAATGTATATCTAATGTTTCTTGGTTGTAATATGGTTCTAATGCATTTAATGGATATGGTAATTCTTTCATTTTTATCATTGTGCTTCCTCCTCTCATTTATTATATTGGTATTAAAAAAATTCATACCATTTAAAGTATGAATTTTTTTAATTATAAGTCACAATATGATATAACACATTTTCCGTTTTGATTTGTTACACCAAATTCAATATCTTCTGATTCTTTAGAACCATCAAGTGCTATATTGTTTACTTTAGCAATATATTCTGCATCTGAATAATCACCTTTTATTGTAATGCTTTCTACTTCATATTCAGTTCCTGTTGATCCTCCATCAAAGTAATATACTATGCCATTAACTTCTTTTAATCCTTGTGTTCCGTTTGAATTAAACCATTCTTCTGTCATATAATTCATCATTGCACTTTTAAATGTTGACCATTTAATGTTTGTTTTTTTATAGTTGTCATTGTCTGGATTGCCATCTGGTTCTTCTTTCATTAATTTTAGTTCTTGTAACATTCCACTAGGAGAACCATCTCTTTTTCCTACTAAATTTAAATATGATTGTATTGATTTTTTTATTGTATCTTCTGAAAATTTATTTTCTTCTGTTTTTGATGTACTACCTATATTATTAGTAGTGTTTGTATTTGAATTCGTATTTGATTTTATATCTGCAGTTGTATTTGTTGTTTTATTTTCATTTTCTGTCTTGGCTGTGTCTAAACTTTCAGAATTATTTTCTACTCCATTAGAATTTGTGTTTTGTTTTTCTGGTTTCATAATCATATATGTTGCACCTACCGCTATTACAGCAACTATTACTAATAATATAATTACTGTTCCTATACTTAATTTCTTTTTTTCCATTTTTTATCTCCTTCTTTTCTCAAAGTGAGAATCCGGTTGGAAAAGAATTAAATTATTATAATTATTTTCCAACCTTTTCACACTATTTTATATCTTCTGCATTTTTATAAACTTGTCTTCCCTTGCTATAATGTAATGTTCTTACACCAGTTCCATTTGAATATAGTAATTCTTCTTCTCCATTGTTGTTTTTTAATACAATTTTATTGAACATATTGTCTTTTTGCATTGTATATCTTCCTGATTCTAAAACTCTATTATTTGTATCTACTTTTTCATATAGTCCTGTTGGTCCAAGTACAAGTTTCAATTCTTTATCTTCGTCATGGTCTACATTATAGGTTCTCCACCATTCCCCTACATATGTTGTTCTATTTGTATTTGCCTCTGCATTTTCTGGTAAGTAGCATTCGTACATCATCTGATTATTTTTTGAGATATGTGTTAATATTGTTTCTCCAAACATGTTAGTTTGATACATTGCATATACTACACAATTATCTGTATAAGTCATTTTTATCATTGAGTCACTTACTTGTTCATATTTTCCTTTTTCAGTTCCCGTATATGTTTTACCATTTTGCAATTCTTCAAATGTTCCGTCCGCATTCAAGGTTAATTGAATTTTTACATCTTCTCCATATATGTCTGATATTTTAGGTAATGCTTCATTTCCTGTCATATAAGCATAATTCCATTTTCCTACAAATTTATTTTTTATTTCTTCAAAAATATCTGAACCTGTATTTGAAGTGTTATTGTTGTTATTATTATTTTTATCTGTTGTTCCTGTCTCATTCTTCTCATCACCAGATGTTTCTGCTTTGGATATTATAACACCTGTACTTAATTTTATTTCTTTAAATTCTGTATTATCTAATTTAAATGTTATAGTACTTTGGTAAATATCAATTTTATTCATGTCTATTTTAAATGTGTCTTTTGGAAGTTTTGCATATGTAAATGTTGCTGTATATATTCCTGCACAATATTCTATATTTGAAATATCTAAGCATGTAGTTCCTGTAACTTCTCCCAAGAATTTCTTTAATTTTGTTTCAGAAATTTTTTGAAGAGCTTCTTCTGCATCTTCAACTTCAATTGTTTTATTTTCAACATCAATTCTTAAAGTTGTAATTTCATCGCCATTAGCTTTAAATATTTTTAATACTAATTTACCTTCAGATGTGTCATAATTTTTCAAATTCAATTCTTCTGTATATGTAGATTCATTGTCTCCTTTTGAGCTAAGTTGTGAACACAATATTTTGTTTTCAGAATTGTATACTTCATATTTTAAAGGAACAACTTCATCACTATTTTCTGCTTCTTTTTCTTTTATCGCTAATATTAGTTTAGCTTCTTTACCATTTATTTGTATCTTTTGAACTTGCATTACAATATTTTCTGTTAGATTGATTGTTTCATATGATATTGTTATATCTCTGTCTGATAATATATCTGATTTATCATTATGTACTGTTTCATCTTTTGTCACTAAATGTTTAATCATAAAAAATATGTTTTCATATCCTTGTGTTGTTGCATATATATTTCCACCACCAAGTACTATTACTGCACATGCAGCTGTTGCTATAGTTCTTTTTACCCAAAGTTTCTTTGGTTTTATCTTTTGAGGTTCATTTATTTCATTAATATTCATATTAATTCCCCTCTCTTTTTCTAAATTTATTGAATTATTAAATAAGTTATCAATTTTTTCTGGTATATGTCCATCTTTAATTTTTGATTTTATGTACAAATCTTTTTCTTCATCACTTTTGTCCACTTTCTTCACCTCCTTTTAATATATCATATAATTTTCCTCTTGCCCTTGCTAGTCTTGACTTTACTGTGCCTTCTGGAATGTTTAAAACTTTTGATATTTCTTTGATTGACAATTCATCATAATAATATAATGTTACTGTTAATCTTAAATCTGGTTCGATATTTTCAAGTATTTTTACAAGTTCGTCTTCACAATTATAGCTATCTTCTACTGTTTCATCATAGTTTTCTGTTAGTTTCGTTGTTATATTTACAACTTTTTTGTTTTTATTTATAAGGTCATAACAACTATTTATGATTATTCTTTTGCTCCAATATTTGAACATTTCTTTATTTTGTAATTTACTTATATTGCTGTACATTTTTATTAATGCTTCTTGTAAAGCATCATATGCATCATCTTCATTTTTCAATATTACTATTGCTGTTTTATACATAGATTCTTTGTTTTGAATTATTATTCTACTAAATGCCTCTTTGTCTCCTGCCATGGCTTTTTCTAAATCTGACATTTTCATCCTCCTATTATTAAGACTATTCTTTTTTCTTTTTGGTTCATTTTTATTTAAAAAAATAAAGCCCTTCATAAAAAAGGCTTTTCTTGTCTATATTTTTCTCTTCTGCATATTATAACAAATCTTTGCAACAAGTGCGTTTGGAGCAATTTTTGCTCCGAATTTGGCTAGTTTGATTTTCCAGCCAGGCACAATATAAAATTTTCCTTTGAATAATTTATCTGTTGTATATTTTGCTACATATTCACTACTTAAACCTTTTAGTGCAAATTGAACATCTGCTACTTTATTAAAATTTGTATCTACAGGTCCTGGGCATAAGATGCTTATTTGTACTTTTGAACTTTCTTTTTTTAATTCTTCTCTAATCGCTTCTGAAAGTCTTACTACATAAGCTTTTGTTGAATAATATGTTGCCATTAGTGGTCCTGGCATAAATCCAGCAATTGATGCTACATTTAGAATTTTTCCACTATTTTTAGCTTTCATATCTTTTAAATATAGTTTTGTTAAAACATGATATGCTACAATGTTTGTATTTATCATTTGTAGTTCTTTCTCTAAATTTGTTTTATCAAAATATCCGCAGTCTCCAAACCCTGCATTGTTTACAAGTATATCTATATCTTTATATTTTTCATAAAGTTGCTTGCAATTTTCTGGATTTGATATATCCATACTTACTGTTTCTATATTTGTTTCTAATTTTTCTTTTACTTCATTTAACTTTTCTAAATTTCTTGCAACAAGAATTAGGTCATATCCTTTTTGGCTTAATTCTTTTGCTATGTCTCTACCTATTCCCGAAGATGCCCCTGTTATTAATGCTCTCATATCTTTTCCCTTTCATTACATTATTTTGGTTGAAAATGTTTTTCTTATTACATTAACAAGTGCTTGTATTACTAAATTTTCTTCATATATACTATTAAAAAATCTCTTTATAAATGGAATTTGATAAATTAGTATGAAAAAAAGTATAACAATTGCTAAACATCCTGTAAATTTCATATAATATTTAAAATCGTGTTTTTCTCTTCTTCTATAGTTTCTATTTTCCATTTCTTGAGCATGTGCATTATATTCTCTGGCTATATTTTCATACATTATTCTTCCTATATTAGATATTGTACCTTTATCTTCTGCTTTATAATTATTTGCACTTACATTTGTTTTGACATTTGTATAGTTTTGAATTCTCATATTTTGCAATCTATTTCTTAATTCTTGATTTTCTTCTACTACTTTTATATATTCTGCTTCTGGCACCATATTTTCTTGTATTTGTTCGTCATATGTTCTTCTTTTAAACTCATCTGATAATACTGAATATGCTTCATTTATGTTTTTCATCATTTCTTCTGCTTTTTTTATATTTCCTTCTTTTTGCAAATCCGGGTGATATTTTTTAGCTAGTACTTTGTATGATTTTTCTATTATCTCAGGTGATGCTTTTTTATCTACCTCTAATATTTCATAGTAATTTTTCACTTTTTTCTCCATTCAATTATAGTTCTGCTTCAATTATTTCACAATTTTTCATTCCAATTTCTGATAAATTATTGCTTTCTGGCATTCCATATAGGTGCATTTTTATAACTTTTGCAATTCCTCCATGTGCCACTATTAAAACTGTTTTGTCTACATATTTTAGTTTTATTTCATTAAAAAATCCTAAAATTCTTTTTTCAAAATCATGTATGTTCTCTCCATTTGGTATTTGATAATTTAAATTATAATCCCAGATTTTCTTCTCTGTCTCGTCTGTTACTTTATTTCCTTCTAACTCTCCTAGTTTTCTTTCTCTTATTCTTTCATCTGTTATTATAGGAACATTTCTATCTTTGTTTATTATTTCTGCTGTTTGTATTGCTCTATGCATTGGCGAACATATTACAATATCGTATTTAGCATTTTCTAATTCTTTTTTGGTTTGTTTTGCTTGTTCTATTCCTGTTGAGTTTAGCTCTTTTTCTGTTTCTCCTCCTTGCATTTTTCTTGCTAGGTTCCAATCTGTTTGACCATGTCTTACATAATAAATTTTCATGTTCAATCACATCTCCTCTAATTTATTATCCATTTAATTATACCATTTATGCATTATTTTTCAATATTTTTATAGAAATTTTTAAAGAGGTTCTTATTTCTAAGAACCTCTTGTGAAATGAAACACTATTATTTTGTTTTTCTTATTGCAATTGCACCAAATGGACTTAATTCCTGTTTTGTACAAGATTTAAGTCTAGCAACAACTTCTCCGTCTCTATATTCTTCTGGTAAATCTACTTTAGTAATGTGGTGTGTTCTACTAACAATTACCATAATACTTTCGTTTTTATTATACCGTTCAAATACAAAGTGTTCATGGTCAATTTTTACTATTTTTTGTTCTGCTGTTCTCAAGAACTGGTTTTCTTTACGAATTTTTCCAAGTCCTCTAAAATACTTTAACAGGTCTTTATCTCTATGTCCCCATGGATATGGAGCTCTGTTTGCAAGATTGCCAACTCCCTGAACTCCTACTTCATCCCCATAGAAGATTGAAAAAATCCCCTGCAAAAATGTTAATGCAAAACAATATGATTTAAGTACCCTTTTACCACAGTGGTATTCATAAGAAGTCATTTTGTGTTGTTTAATCCATTCACAATCACCATTGCCTTTGATTAAATCCCACGCCCAAAGTGCATATTCATTGAAGATATTACATCCGAATATTTCAATAGCTCTTGAAATATCATGTGTTGATGTAAAGTTCATAAGCGTTAAAATTGTTCCCTCAGGATATTCTGTACTAATAAATCTTAATGCTTCTCTTAATTTATTAACATCACAATATTTATAATATCTCATTATTGCATCTGTTAATCTATAATTCATTAACGAATGAATTCCTTTAGCATTTTTTAGAAATCCTCTATCCATTGGATTATTTTCCCACATTTCTGCCATAAGAAATGCATATGGTTTATTTCTGACTGCTGCAGTATGAGTATCTTCAACAAACTCATCAAGTAGTTCATCTGCTACATCAAGTCTAAGTCCATCAATTCCTAATGAAAAATAGAAATCAATTGCTCCTTCTTTTCCGCAACTAAAGTTTCTCCAGTGTTCAGATTTTCCATTGCATTTAGGCATATTAGGTTGATTCCACCAGAATTTAAATTCATGTTTTCCAAAATGACAATCTGTATCATAAAAGTCACTATATGGTGATACCATGCCTTTATATCGTGGATCTTTTGCAACTTGATATGCACCAATGCTATCATAATGCCCATATTCGTTGTAATAAATACTATCATTACCTGTATGATTGAATACTACATCAAGAATAACTTTAATTCCATATTTATGCGCTTTTTCACACATTTCCTTCATCATATCTGTTGTTCCTGCATATGGGTCTACACTCTTGTAGTCTGCTGTATCATACCTATGATTAGATTGACTTTCAGAAATTGGACAAAGATAAATAATATCTACTCCCAATTTTTTGAGATATTTCATGGTATCTGTAATGCCTTTTACATCTCCGCAATAAAAGTCTACACACCATTTTCCATCTTTATTGGGTCCCACTACAGGTGGTTCAGTCCAATTATTATGAATGTCTCTTCCTTTCATTTTGGGCTTTTCTAATCCTCGTGTTCTTTTATATCTATCCACAAAGATTTGATACATTATAGCACCTTTGGCCCATTCAGGCACATCAAAGTTGACTGATAATTTCCAACACTCTTCATTTGTTACACTATTATCGCCACTTGTATTCTCTTTCTTGTAATATTGAAACCGACTGTTTGCTTCAAATGAAAAGTAATAATGATATACTGCATATCTTGGTAGTTCGATTGTAGTTTCGAAATATGCCATATCATTTTCATTTTTCACATGTTTCATTGGATATACATTTTTCTGTTCTCTTGTTGTAATATTTAACTTTACCCGTTCAATCCAGCCAAGTTCAAATGGAATTGAAATTGAAACTTTGTATTTTCCACCATTTTCTGTTCGAGCTATTTGTGTAATTTGATGTCCCATTTCTTTTCTCCTTCCTAATTTTAGAAAAGTTAATTCAACAACTTGATACACTTATAATTTATTCTCTATATTCTATTTTGTCAAGTTTTTTATAAGATTATTTTTTTATTTTTTCTAAAGCTAATTCATAGTCTTTTTCTATAAAATCTAGTCCAGAAATAATCTCGTCATTTTCTGACATTTCTAATAATTCATTTATTGTAACCCATTTTGCTTCTGTTGCTTCTTGATCAGGAAATGTTATTTCTTCTGCTTTTACATCTGTTTTAAATAACCAAAAGTCCTTAAATGCTCCTGAATTGTTTTCTTCATTTTTTTTAGTTTCTTTCAAAAATATTGCTTCATCTTCTGAAAATTTTAGTCCAATTTCTTCTGCCAATTCTCTTAAAATTGCTTGTAAACTAGTTTCTCCTGCTCGAACTCCTCCACCTGATAATTCCCATTTTAATGGAGCTCTTTTCTTGTTTTCTGCTCTCTTTGCTAACAATATTTGCTTTTTTGGATTCATTATTACTGCAACAGTTATTAAATGAAACTCTCCTTTTTGAAATTTATAATTTTCTCTTTCTGCTAGTCTTCCTGTTTTGTTTCTGTTCGAATCATATATATCCCACATTTCTCCCATATTTGCTCACTTTCCTTTCTTATTTCTTCCTGACGATACGATTTTATATTATAATCATTCTGATTGTCAAATTTTATGCTAATTACTTTTGTGGCTTTCCTATTTCTTCTATTTTCAAGCTTGCTTTATATTTTTTTAGTGTTTCAAATGTGTTCATAAATCCCATTCCTGTTCCACCCTCTTCTGCATGTGTTGTACTTGGTGTTTTTCCTAAGTTCTTTAATGTTTCTATTTTGAATTCTATACCAGAATCATATATGCTTAATCCATACTCTCCATCAGTTTTTCCAAGTTTTACCATAATACTTCTGTTTATATTTTCACTGTGTTCTACTGCTATTATTGCATTTCTGATATGGTCAGCAAGCAGTGTTTCTAAATCGTCTTTGTCTATTAAATTGTTTGTCATGGGTTGTATTCTTCCATTTAGCTTAAGTATAAATTCTATTTTATTTTTGTTGCATTCTGATTGCATGTATCTTAACATGTCATCTATCTCTACTATTCCTGTTTTGTCTAATTCGATGCTTTCTTTTTCTTTATATATTTCTTCTTTCATTTTATCTATTTTGTCTTTTATTTCTGCGGCTTCTTCCTTGCTTATTTCTGTTTTTGTTATCATTTGTTCTATTTTATATTCTAGTGATTTTTGTTTATGTATTAATGTATGACTTCTTTGGCTGAATTTCATGTTTTCTGCTTCTAATTCTTTTACTTCTTCTTTTTTCTTTTCTAATTCTTCCTTTGTTTCTTCTAGCTCTTGTACTAGTAACTTTTGCTTGTAATATAGTTGTAATGATTTTTTGATTGTGATGAACATTAGGATTGCATAAATTATTATTTCTAAACTGATTATAAAATTAACAATATCTACATTTGATTTTGCTATAATTGTAACAGAAAATAATATTACAACACTTATATTCAAAATCAGCAAGTCCATATATTCATCCTTTATACTCTTTTGCAGTATTGAAATTCCATATTTAAACTTTTTTACTTTAAATATATTAGCTAAAATGACTATTTCTGATATTGTTATTACTATTAATCTTATATATTCATTATAAATTCCAAATATTTTATTACTTAT
>ERZ779896.2212-NODE-2212-length-13898-cov-2.719858_pt1 | contig 13898 bp, 11 predicted proteins | sample MGYA00511067_ERZ779896 | MGnify/ENA primary metagenome ERZ779896 (study PRJEB29588, sample SAMEA2161597) | human gut metagenome | biome: human gut; feature: human-associated habitat; material: faeces | place: Denmark | collected 2008/2010 ...
CTGCCGTGGCTGCCGTTTCGTCCGCGATGATGAACGGCGGGAAGAAATCCGCCAAGGCGCGCACAAAAGAGATGCGCCGCAGCACCGCCAAGGCCGTGCACACGGTGGGGCAGCTTATTGACGGCGTAGAGAACATGTTGAAGTAATTACCCGCGGTCGCAGTGGCAGCCCAAAACGCCGCTGTGGCCGAATACATAGATGTTGCATGGCGTGCGGCGCTCGCCGGCGGCTGCGGCGCATTTGAGCGTCAGGGAGCCGGAAGCGGGCTGCTCGTAGCACCGTTGCAGCCGGTTGCAGCACCCGCCCGCGATATCGCGCCAGCGGCATGCCCCGGCGTTTGTGCAGTGCTTGATGCACTCCATATCGATGTAGCGCTGGGAAATTTCGCCGCCCGCGTGGTAATCACCGTTGGAGATGAGCAGGTGCGCAACGGCGAGGTCGCCGATAACGTTTGAAAAGTGGCTTTCTGTGCCGTGGTGCGGCGCTTTGACGATATAGTAGCCGTCAAACAGCTTCCCGGAGATGCGGCGCAGCACTTCATCGGACACGTCGCCGGTCATTAGAATATCGAGATTCGACGGGCCGCGGCTTCGGCGATTGTGAAAGACGAGGGAGAGGTCGTTCTGCGTTTCGGTGTAGACGTTGCGCACGACGGATTGATTTAAAATGTCCTGAATATCCGGCGCGGCGGGGGAATGGGCGAGGTTGCTGCGCATATCCTCCATGCGACCTAAGAGGTCGCGGAGAGAATCAAGCAGGATGCGTCGTCTGCCGGGCGTGGCGCGGTCGGACGGCGCGAAGGCCGTTTGACACTGCATGTAGAGCCTAACGAACGCATCCTTCGTCTCCAAAAACTCCGTTTCGCGCCCGGTGTGAAACGGGGAAGAGAGGCAGATGTTGAGGTTTTCGACGGCCTCCGTCAGGATGGCATCGAACGGGAAGGGCTCGTTACGCGCGGGGGAGAGCACCTCGTAAAACGCGCCGTCAAATGTGAAGATGTCGCCGCCGCCGAGCGTGAAAATGCGGTCTGCGCCGACAGAATCATTGAGCGCGTCGAAAATACGCAGGCAGGTGGTGTTCACCTGCGCGAAGTCACTTTGCGGCACGGCGAAAAAATGCGCGAACACGGCGAACTCCAAAACGGGATTTACGCCGCGCTTATCGCACGGGAGGGCGGGGAGGTATACGCGGTCAAAGTAGCCGGGATCCTTTTTGACTTGCTTTAAAAAGCCACTCATATGGTCACGGTGGTAGTGCGTGAGCAGAAACTGGCGCTGGGCGGCGGGCGCATAGCGGCTGAAAATTTCATTAAAACGGCGGTCAATCTCCTCTTCACCGCGGCGGGCGTAACGGCTGACGGAGCCACAATCCACCATTAAAATCTGCCGGTTTTGCCCAACGAGGACGGTGCAGTCGCCGTATTCCACATCGTGCAGTTCAACGCGGTCCATTACGCTTTGTCCTCGTTCTGCACGTGGCGGTACAAAATGCCGTTTTCATAGCGGTCATCTTTCCACTCGCCGGTGTAGACGACATTGCCGTTTTTGTCGAACGCCGTGCCGTGACCCTGCCGTTTACCGTTCTGCCAGCCACCGGAATAAATCAAGTTGCCGTCTGCATCGAACAGGGTAGCTTGACCCGCTTTTTCGTTGTTTTCATATTTTTCGACGAACACGCAGTGCGTTTCGGGATCGACGGAGACACCTGCGCCCTGCTTTTGGCCGTCGATGATTTGGCCGTTGTAAATTAAATCGCCGTTTTTATTGAAAATCGTTGCCATGCCTTGCGGCTTACCGTTTTGCCAGTGGGAAATGTGAAGCGCGTGGTCGCTTTCGCGGAACGAAACGCCGAAGCCGTCGCGCTGATCGCCTTTGAAGTCGCCGATGTAGGAGACGGCGCCGCTGCGGTAGTGGTGCACGCCGAACCCCTCGCGCAGGTCGTTTTTGTACTCGCCTTCATAGAGCGTGATGCCGTTGTCGTTCACGGTGCGGCCGAAGCCCTCGCGTTTGCCGTCTTCGGAAAGGTCGCCTGTGTAACGGAGCGGCGTGCCGCCTCTGATGAGCGTGATGCCGGCTTTGGGGTCGTCCTCTTTTTCAGCTTCCTTTGCAGGCAGGAGCTTATCAAGCAGGACACGTGCCTGCCGGAGCTCTTCCGGCGTGATGTCGGGGGCGGAGTCTGTTTTTGGCGTTTCTACGGGAGCAGGTTCTTCCGGGACTTCTTCGGGTTCTTCTGCGGGAGTGTCCTCAATGAGGGATTCTTCGACTTCTTTCGTCTCGGGTTCTGTTTCGGGCTGCGGCTCGGCTTCGGGTGCTTCGGAAGCGGGTTCCTCTTCGGTAGGCACTGCGGCTTTTTCGGCGGGGTCGCTCAGGAAATCGACAAGTGCAGGCTCGGTGAGGTTCCCGAAAACGGGCAGCTCGGGCCCCGGCTCGGTCGTTTCGGGCACGTCGCCGTCCTTGACCTCCCAACCCATGGAGAGCATGACGGAGGCGTTTTTATTCTGCTTCAGAAATTTGATGCGGCGCTGTTGCTCTTCACGCGGGCAGTAGGCGTATTCGCCGCGCTCATCGGCGACGAGCAGAAGGCGGTCGCCGAACTGGGCGTTTTGCAAACTCTGCTCGGCGGTTTGGAATGCATACGGCACGGGGAACAGCACGGTTTCTTTCGTTTTGCCGGTGGAATCGTTATAATCGAAGCGGATGACGGCGTCGCGGTGGTCGTCCGGCTTAAAGGTAATGCGCGCGCGGCGGTCGTCATCGGGAGAAAAATACTCCGTGCGCATCCATTGCATTTCACCGTCGTAGTACACGCGGGCGCGCAATGCGCCGTAGGCGTTATAAAACGCGATGCCGCGCTGACCGCCGTTTGTGAATGCGGCTTCAAGCGTATTTTTGCCTGCGCGTTTTTTCCATTTTATAGTGCGGCGGGAGAGCTTGCCGTGCACCTCGCCGGAAAGTCCGTCGAAAATGCCGCGGGCGCGGATATGTACGGTTTTGCCGGATCCGAAATAGCTGCGGCGCGCTTCATAAAGGGCATCGTGAAACGAAGACAGCGTATCGAGCCCGGTGTAGCACACGGTGTAGACCTTGCGGTTCACAAGGCTTGCGCTGAGAGAAGTGGCGTTATGTTCCGTCATCTGAACGACCTTTCTGCGGGAAACGTGCCTGTTTCCCGTCTTTTCCGTTGATATAGTTTCAGTATACCACGAAAGGACGTTTATTTCAATCACACGGTTCCTTCGGATTTTAACTTGCGAAATGCGTTAAAATCTGCTATGATATTGTATCATCGTTCTATACTATAATAGATGAAAGGATCGCGCGGCATGAAAAGTGTGAAGAAAGAAGTCTCGTTCAGGCGAAAACTGATGACGGCTGTATTGAGCGTCACGCTGCCGCTGATCGCGCTGCTTTTGTTTAGCAACCTGTATTCCACGCAGGCATTTAACAGGAAAATTGCGGATTCCAACATGCGCACGATGGATTACCGGGCGGGGCGCATGGAGGAGCAGCTCGACTCTGTGAACGATTTTCTCACCGGGTTGACGGTGAGCGACGATTACCGCACGCTGTCGGGCGGTGAGAAAACCCCCTTAAAGGCGTATCTTGCAAGCTATACGCTCATTACGCAGTTGAAAACGGCGCTGCCGGCATACGGTGATGTGGGCGCGTTTTTCATTTACAGTGCGCCGAGCGATGCCGAGCGCGATATTTTTGACGATTCTATCTCCTACGTGCAGAAGGAGCGGCTGCGCGCTTTTGTGCGCGACGCGGTGGAAAACAACACGTATTCGTACAATATGCAGTGGCGGCACGCGGAGATCGGCGGCAAGGCGTATTTATTCCGCTTTTACGGCGGGCGCGGCACGTATCTTGTGGCGATGGTGCCGTTGGCGGCGCTGGCGGACGTGCGCTACATGCAGATTGATACCGACGCGGTGATGTTGTTTTCCGACAAAAACAACGAGCCGCTGACCTCTGTCGATTTTGTGGAGGAAAACGGGATCAATCTGAACGGCGACTATGAGAACTACTTTATTTCGGGCGGGAAGCAGCGGTATATGATCGTGGGCCGCGATTTGGCGGGTACGGATTGCAGGGCGATCCTTGCCGTAAACGAAAGCGGGTATTTCGGCTCGCTCGATGGCTTGCAGGCGGCGCTGCTGGTGCTCTCTTTACTGGCGCTGGTGCTGATTCCGGTCATTCAGTGGCGGCTGACGAACTCCATCTCGAAGCCGGTGGAAGGGCTGCGCAGTGTTATGGAGCATATCCGCGCCGGCAATCTGGAGGCGAAGGCTGAGGGCAAGACGAACATACGCGAATTCAACGAGGTGAACGAGACGTTCAACACGATGATGACGCAGATTAAAGACCTCAAGATCGAATCATACGAGCACGAGATTGAGACGCAGAAGGCGGAGCTGCGTTACATGCAGCTGCAGATCCGCCCGCATTTCTTCTTAAATTGCCTCAAAAGCTTATATGCGTTGGCGGAAGCGGGTAAATATGACCGCATTCAAAAAATGATTTTGGAGATCTCGAAGCACATACGGTATATTTTTACGGACAGTATGGAGCTTGTGCCGCTTTCGCGCGAATTAGACCACATTGAAAATTACATCGAGATGCAGCGGGGGTCTTCGCAGTACCCGCCGGTGTGCCGGTTTGACATTGACCCGCGTTTACGGGACTTGCCGATCCCGCCGCTTTCTTTGCAGAGCTTTGTGGAAAACTGCGTGAAGCATGTGTACTCGCCGGATTACGTTTTGAAAATTGAAGTGAAGGCAGCGGTGCTGTGCAGCGGCGCGGACACGTTTGCCGACCTGACGGTGACGGATAACGGCGGCGGCTTCCCCGAGGACGTGATTACGGAGATCAATGAGCCGGACAGCCCGCTGTACGCGCAGAACCACGTGGGCATCAACAATGTGAAAAAGCGCTTGCAGCTGATTTACGGTGACCGCGCTTTATATGCGTTCTTTAATCGGGATATGGGCGAACGCATGGGCAGTGTATCTGAAATTTTGATTCCGATAGACCTCGCAATGCTGCATGCGACGGAGGACGAGCCGGACGGAGAGGAGGCTTTCAACGGATGAACGTATTGATCGTAGATGACCAGCCGGAGGTTGTGGAGAGCATGGTGACCGGTGTGAACTGGAAAAAAATACCCGTGGAGCAGGTGTTTACGGCGTACAGCGTGAAGGAAGCACAAAGCGTTTTTGAACGCGAGCGCATAGATGTGCTGCTGTGCGACATTGAAATGCCGCCGACGAACGGCTTTGCTTTGCTGCGTTGGGCGCAGGAGCGGTTTTCCGGCGTGGTGTGCATTTTCCTTTCTGCGCACGCGGAATTTGAATATGCGCAGGAGGCCGTGAAGCTTGGCAGCTTTGACTACATTTTGCAGCCTGCGCCGTATGCGGAGATTGAGGCGGCGGTGGAGCGCGCGGCCGGAAAAGTGCGCGAAGCGGAAAACCAAAGGCGGTACAATGCCTATGCGAAGTACCGTGGCGAGGACGAAAGTGCGGAGAAAGAGCCGGACAAGACGGAGCAGACACCGATACAGCGCGCGATGACGTATATCCGGCGAAACATCGACAAGGATTTAAGCCGCGCGGAGATTGCGGACGCAATCTATTTGAACCCGGAATATCTTTCCCGCTTATTTAAAAAGGAAACGGGCGCCTCTTTAAATGATTATATTGTGACGGAGAAGATGCGCGCGGCACAGTCTTTGCTGAGTGACACAAACATCCCGGTGAGCCTCATTGCGACGAAGGTGGGGTACTCGAATTTCTCGTATTTTTCGCAGGTTTTTAAGAAATACACGGGCATGTCGCCGGTGGAATACCGTGCGGCAAAGCGGCGGTCTAAGCTGTAAAGCACGTTTTCTTTCGGTAAACTGTTGTAAAACTGTCACAAAATGTAAAATCCGTGTAAACGGGTGAAAGACAGAAAATACATCTTGCATTTGAGAGAGGGACACCCATATGGGTTTTCCTCTTTTTTTATCGATATAGAGTATCGATATGCAGGATTGTAAAAAACATCCTGCAAAGTCTTCACAAACATGTCACATTTTGAATAGGAGATGTCACGAAATTTGCAGAAAAGATGCGGATTTTCTGTTACTATATATGTGTAATTTGACCGCGAAGGCTAAAAATAAATTTATCGCGGGTCGAAAAGTATGAAAGGAAGTAAGAAAATGGCAAAGAGACTTGTAGCAATGCTCATGGCAGCAGCGCTGACCCTCTCCCTGGCAGCTTGCGGCAACGGCGGTTCTTCCAGCTCCACCGCAGACTCCAGCACATCTTCCGAATCTTCCGCTTCTGACAGCGCTGCAGCCGATAGCAGCGATGCCTCTTCCGAAGCAGAAGATCTGAAAGAATCCGAACTCGTAACGCTCAATATCGTGACGATGTCATCCGGTAAAGAAGAATCCGGTATCGCACAGGTTGAGGAAGCAATGGACAAGATCCTCGAAGAGAAGTTCAACGTGAACGTTAAGCTTTCCTTCCTCCCGTACAGCAGCTATGCTGACCAGATCTCCCTGATGCTTTCCTCCGGCGAAGGCGTTGACCTTCTCCCGGTTTACATGGTCAACTACACGGCTTGCGCTGATTCCGGTCAGCTCTATCCGATGGACGACCTCATCGAGGAGTATGGCCAGGGCATCATTGAGCAGCTCGGTTGGGACAACATCAACTGCGGTCGCGTAGGCGGCGAGCTGTTCGGCCTCACGCAGGGCCGTGACCTTGCAGCTTCCCAGGGCTTTGAGTACAGACTGGACCTTGCTGAGAAGTACAACCTCGACATGGATTCCGTTAAGACCCTCGAAGACCTCCACGATGTTCTCGTTACCATTAAGGAAAAAGAAGAAAACTGCTGGCCGGTAGCTGTTTCCGCCGGCGAAAACATCCGTAACTGGGGTTGGGACTCTCTGGGCGACGAGATGGTTAACCTCGGTGTTCTCCCCGACATGGCTACGGACACCACCGTTGTGAACCTCTACGAGACCGAGCAGTACAAGAACCTCGTTACCACGATGTACAACTGGATGCAGGAAGGCCTCATTCAGGCTGACGCCGTGAACACCACCGAGACGGCAACCACTCTGATGGACGCAGGCACTGCATTCGGCAGCTTCGTTAACCTGAAGCCGTACTATGCAGAAGAGAACAACGCGAACCTCCAGAACCCGATCGGCACGGTTGAGCTGATTCCGGCACTGGCTTCCACCGACCGTGTTACCATGGCTCTGTGGTCCATCGCAGGCAGCTGCGAGCATCCGGAAGCTGCTATGAAGACTCTGAACGAGCTTTACAGCAACCCGGAGCTGAGCAACCTCTACATGTACGGTATTGAGGGCGTTCACTACGAAGTAATCGAGGAAGGCGCTGTTACGAACGGTCAGGACAGAATCAACTATCCGGACGGCGTTGATGCAACGACCACCACTTACAGAAAGTCCGGTACTTGGCTGATGCCGAACCAGTTCATCGGCGACATCTGGGGTACCGATCTCCCGGCTGATTACTGGGATGCAACGAAGACCTTCAACGAAGAGTCTCAGAAGTCCGCAGCATTCGGCTTCTCCTTCGACGCAACGCAGGTTGCGAACGAGATCACCGCTTGCACGAACGTTGTTAACAAGTACCACAAGGCACTCGTTTGCGGCGCTCTTGACCCGGAGACGACTCTCCCGCAGTTCAACTCTGAGCTGAAGGATGCCGGCATCGATGCGATCATCGAAGAGAAGCAGGCACAGCTCGACGCTTGGCTGGCTGAGCAGAAGTAATTTACTTCACAATTAGACTTAAAGAAGCTGGAGCGAGATTCGTTTCAGCTTCCTTGTGAAAATCCGTGTCTTTTTCCCGAAAGGGAAAAGGGCATGGGCGTGTACAGAGAGATGACCCTTCTGTACATGCCCATGTTCTTTTGGAAAATTTCAACGGAGCAGGACGAAAACAGATTGAAAGGGGTTTCTAATTATGCCGAATAAATCTGCCGCACTGGAAAAAGAAATGAAAGTGCGCTCGGCAAAACCGAATAAGTGGCTGCGCTTTTACCGCTGCATCCCGCTGTATCTGATGTTCCTTCCGGGCGCCCTGTATCTGCTCATGGATAAGTATATCCCGATGAGCGGTCTGATCATCGCCTTCAAGAAGGTCAACTGGCGTAAGGGCATCCTTGCAAGTGACTGGGTGGGTTTCAGCAACTTCACCTACCTTTTTAAAACGAAGGACGCTTTCAACATTACGCGCAACACACTGCTTTATAACCTGTGCTTTATCGTGCTGGGCACCGTGATTGCCATTACAATCGCGATTCTCTTAAACGAGATTACGAGCAAGCTGTTCAAGCAGGTGTACCAGACCATCATCCTGATGCCGTACCTGATCTCCATCGTTGTGGTCAGCTATCTGGTGTTCGCAATGCTGAGTTCTGAATCCGGCTTTATCAACAACACGATCTTTAAGGCACTTGGCATTAATCCGATTTCCTGGTATACAGAGCCGAAGTACTGGCCGTTCATTTTGGTCATCGTACATATCTGGAAGGTGTTCGGCTACGACTGCATTCTCTATTATGCAACGCTCGTCGGCATTGACCACGGCTACTATGAGGCGGCGGTCATCGACGGCGCAAACCGCTGGCAGCAGATCGTTCACGTTACGCTGCCGAGCCTTCTGCCCACCATCATCACGCTGACACTGATGTCTATCGGCAAGATTTTCTATTCCGATTTCGGTCTGTTCTATCAGGTGCCGATGGATTCCGGCCCGCTGCTCGACATTACGAGCACGATTGATACGTACGTTTACCGCGCACTCATCACGCTGAACGATTACGGCAGATCTTCCGCAGCAGGCGTTTACCAGAGCGTTGTCGGCTTTATACTGGTCCTGTGCGCGAACCTTGCCGTTAAGAAAATCGGCGGCGAAGAGAACGCACTGTTCTAAGGAAGGGAGAGAGAAACACCATGGTCGAAAAAAACAAAGGGTTTCAGGTCGGCGCACACATTGTGATGATCATCCTTTCCCTGTGCTGCATCTTCCCGTTCCTTCTGCTCATCGTGTCCTCCATTACGGACGAGCAGGAATTGATCCGCAACGGCTACACGCTGTTCCCGAAGGCACTCAGTCTGAATGCTTACCAGTACATGTTTAAGAGCAGCAACAAGATTATCTCCGCGTACGGCATCACAATCCTCTCCACGGTTGTGGGTACGGTGTGCGGTCTTTCCATGACAATCCTCATGGCTTACCCGCTTTCCCGCCGCGACCTGCCGGGCCGCAACGGTCTTGCGTTCTACGTATTCTTCACGATGCTGTTCTCCGGCGGTCTTGTGCCGACGTACATCATGTATACCCGTTACATCAAGGTGAGCAACACGATTTGGGCGCTCATCATTCCGTCCCTCGTGGTCAACGCGTTCTACGTGATCATGATGCGCACGTACTTCTCCACGAACATCCCGGAAGCTGTTATTGAAGCGGCGCGCATTGACGGTGCGGGCGAGTTCAGAATCCTGCTGACGATCGTTCTGCCGATGAGCGTTCCGATGGTTGCAACGATGACACTGCTTATCGGTCTTTCCTACTGGAACGATTGGAAAAACGGTCTCTACTATCTCCAGCAGAACAAGAGCCTTTACAGTATACAAGTTCTTTTGAATGACATGCTGCGAGACGTGCAGGCGCTGAAGAGCGGTATGGATGCTGCGGCTGCGGCTGAGATTACAGCGAACATGCCGAGCACGGGCATCAAGATGGCAATCGCCGTTGTCGGTGTTCTGCCGGTGCTCATCGTTTATCCGTTCTTCCAGAAGTACTTCGTTAAGGGCATCACGATCGGCGCTGTTAAGGGCTGATTTGATCAATCAGATATTCTCTTTGCCAACATAATAATAGAATGACAAAAATCACCTTCGCGGTTTTCCTCCGGCGAGGGTGATTTTGTTATGTACGGGTATTTTGTTGCGGTCGTTGTTTTATGTGTTTTCTTCGTTTAAGTCCTGTAATCTAAGGCCGGCGGTGCCGGTGACGGGCAGGGAAAAGACGATGGCTTTCGCTTTGGTCTCAAGCCCGGCTTCCTGCATAATGGCAGTCATGACGTTGTTTTTATCCGCGTGCTTTACGACGATGAGCACAAGCTCTTTTTCACTGGCGAGGGAAACGCCGAGGAACTTTTCCGCGCCCTCCATGCCGGTGCCCTTCGCGTGGATAACGGTGCCGCCGCCTGCGTTTTCGCGGCGCGCTGCGGCCATAATCTGCTCGGTATAGCCCTGGTTTGCGATGACGACCAGAAGCTCGTATTTGGTATCTTTCAAGACGCTTTCCTCTCCTTTCTGAAACGGTTGACCGTTCGTTAAAAACTCCAGCTGACGTTTGCCGCCGATACTGCTGAGCGGCATGGTGAACGCGATGCCGGTGCCTGGAATATCGATGAGCATGATGGTCTGCAGTCCCTTTTGCACGGCACTCCAGACCTTGCCGGTGACAACGGAAAGCAGCACGGCTTTTTGCGTGGCTTCAAGTCCGAAATCGTTTAGAATTTCGGACGCGGCGGTGCCTTTGCCGAGCGTGCTGAGCACGACCTCGATCCCATAGGTTTTATAAAATGACAGAAATTTCTGGCTTTGGTTGCGGTCTGTAATGGTAATCATCCAGTATAAATTGTCGCCCATAAACGCCCTCCTTTACAGTTCGATGATCGCGTTTTCGTCCATATCGGCGAATGCGGCGGGTGCGGCGGTCTCCGTTTTACGGCGCTGCATGAGCTTTGCCGCGAGGCCCATGACCTGAATGGTGATGAGCGGCGTCATGGCGACCATGGCAACGACACCGAAGGCATCTGTGACCATGTTGCCGCCGACGGCCGTGCACGCGCCCTGTGCGAGGGGAAGCAGAAACGCCGCAGTCATGGGGCCGGAAGCGACGCCGCCGGAGTCAAACGCAATGGCGGTGTAGATCTTCGGGACAAAAAACGAGATGATGAGCGCGAGCGCGTAGCCCGGGATGAGGAACCACAAAATCGAAATGCCGGTGAGGACACGGATCATGGCGAGCCCGAGCGAGATGGACACGCCGACGGAAAGCCCGATGCCCATGGCCTTGGCGGAGATGGCGCCGTCTGTGATCTCCTCGACCTGACGATTGAGAACGTACACGGCGGGCTCTGCGCGAACAATGAAATAGCCCATGACCATAGCGACGGGAATGACGACAGCGGAATATTTGTAAGAAGCTAACTGCTGCCCGAGGTAATGACCGGCAGGCATGAAGCCGACATTTGCACCGGTAAGAAACAGCACAAGGCCGATGTATGTATAAACGAGGCCCATGCCAATCTGGAATAATTTGCGCTTAGAAAGCCGCAGAACAAGAAACTGCGCCGCGAGGAAAAAGAGAATGATCGGCAGGAGAGAGACGGCAATCTCGATGAGGTAGGTCGGGATACCGGTGCGGAACAGCTCGAAAAGCTCCGAGGAATCCTGCATTTCGGGCAGGATGGGCGGCGTGTAGGTGCTTTCATTCGGATTATAGATGATGCCGAGGATCATGACGGCCAAAATGGGGCCGATGGACGAGAGCGCAACGAGGCCGAAGCTGTCGTCTGCCGCATGGCGGTCGCAACGCCAACGCCGAGCGCCATGATGAACGGCACGGTCATCGGGCCGGTCGTCACGCCGCCGGAATCGAACGCGACGGCGAGAAACTCCGGCGGGACAAAGAACGCCAGAAGAAACACGACGGCGTAGCATCCGACAAGCAGCGGCGGCAGCGCGATAGAAAACAGCATGCGTAGAAGCGACCCGACGAGAAACACGCCGACACCGCATGCGACGGATAGAATGAGAATTAAATTCGGCACGGACGGCACCTGCGATGCGAGCACCTGTAAGTCCGGCTCCGAGACCGTGATGATAAAGCCGAGCAAAAACGAAAGCGTGATAACGACACCGAGCTTTTTCGTTTTTGTCATGGCGGTACCGATGCGCTCGCCCATGGGGGTCATGGCGGTCTCTGCGCCGGTGGTGAAGAACATCATGCCGACCAAAATGAGTACTGCGCCCATTAAAAAGCACAGCAGAACGCTTGGCGAGAGCGGCGCAATGGTGAACGAGAGCGCCAGCACGATGGTGATGATGGGAAGGACAGCCTGAAGCGCTTCCTTCCATTTTTCAGAGAGGATTTGTCTTAGCTTCAATCGATGCCTCACGACCTTTCTTGTGTGTTGTGGGGTGGTTGAACGAAAATCACTTTTATTATAGCATAAAAACGCGCGGCTGCGACGATTAAAATTGTGAATTTTTCAAAAATTGTATAAATCTAAACCAAAACGGAAATAGAGATGAAAGCAAAAAGGCTGCCCGGCAAAGTGCGGGACAGCCTTTTTGGATGAAATTATAGCTTTGAAAGGAGCGCTTCGACGTGGCTTTGTGAGAACGAGGGTTTGTCGCCCATGGGGAACGGGATATGAAGCGCCTTGTATTTGGCGGCGCAGATGTTTTTAAACGGCAGCCACTCGATTTTCTCCAAATTGGAGAACGACTCCGCGAGAGCTTTGACGGCGCGGAGGCTCTCAACCGTATCGGAAAGACCGGGTGCGACGACGTGGCGCACCCAGAGAGGAATATGCATCGATTCCGTAAGGCGCATGAAATCGACCGTGTGCTGCAAGGAGCCGCCGCAGTGGGCTTTGTACTGCGCTTCCGTGGGGAACTTGATGTCGCAAAGGACGAGGTCTGTGTGCTTGAGAACCTGCTTGGCACGGGAAAGGTCGCCGGCGCCGGCGGTATCGAGCGCGGTGTGGATGTTGTGTTCATGCAGGCGCCGGAATAATTCCGCGACGAACTCGGGCTGCAAAAGCGGTTCGCCGCCCGAGACGGTGACACCGCCATTTTCGCCGAAATAGGGGCGGTAACGGAGGATTGTTTTGCAGAGATCCTCTGCTGTGTAGGGCGTGCCGCCGGTTAAGTCCCACGTTTCGGGGTTATGGCAGTAGGCACAGCGCAGCGGGCAGCCTTGCAGAAAGACGACGTAGCGCAGGCCGGGGCCGTCTACCGCGCCCATGGACTGTACGGAGCTGACGCGGCCTTCCATTAGATTGCCTCATGGAATGTGCGGGAGATGACTTCGCGCTGCTGCTCTTTGGAGAGACGGTGGAAGTTGACCGCATAGCCGGAAACGCGGATGGTGAGGTTGGGGTATTTTTCCGGGTTATGGTAGGCATCGATGAGCGTTTCGCGGTTCATGACGTTGACGTTGAGGTGATGCGCACCCTGAATGAAGTAGCCCGAAAGGAGCTGGACGAGGTTTGTGATGCGGTCTTCTTCCGTTTTGCCGAGGGCTTCCGGAATGATGGAGAACGTGTTCGAGATGCCGTCGCGGCAATAATCATAAGAAAGCTTTGCGACGGAGTTGAGCTCTGCGAGCGCACCGGATTTATCACGGCCGCTCATGGGGTTTGCGCCCGGGGCGAGCGGCTCCCCGTGCTTTCTCCCGTCGGGGGTGTTGCCGGTCTTTTTGCCGTACATCACGTTGGAGGTGATGGTCAAAATGGACAGCGTGTGCTGTGCGCCGCGATAGAGCGGATATTCGCGCAGGGCATCGTAGAAGCGGCGCACCTGCTCGCAGGCGATGGAATCAACACGCGGGTCGTCATTGCCAAAGCACGGGAACTCACCCTCGGTCTCGAAGTCGGTGACGAGGCCGGTCTCGGGGTCGCGGATGCAGCGCACCTTGGCATATTTAATGGCGGAAAGGGAGTCTGCCATGCAGCTCATGCCGGCGATGCCGAACGCCATCAAACGGCGGACGTTCGTATCGTGCAGCGCCATTTGGCTCTTTTCGTAGGCGTATTTGTCGTGCATGTAGTGGATGATGTTCATGG
>ERZ779896.2214-NODE-2214-length-13886-cov-4.329405_pt1 | contig 13886 bp, 10 predicted proteins | sample MGYA00511067_ERZ779896 | MGnify/ENA primary metagenome ERZ779896 (study PRJEB29588, sample SAMEA2161597) | human gut metagenome | biome: human gut; feature: human-associated habitat; material: faeces | place: Denmark | collected 2008/2010 ...
CCACGTCATCGCCGCTTTGAAGCTGCCGAAGAAGGTCTCCGGCGGCGTCATCCGCCTGAGCTTCGGCCCGGAGACCACCAAGGCCGACATCGACGGCTGCGCGGCCGCCCTTCGGCAGCATCACGCCACCCGGATGCCGATGCTGTAAGGCAGTTTCACTTTTCAGAATGGAAGAGGTTTCGTTTCTATGCTTCGTCATCTTCACCGGGAGCCCGGTTTCTACAAGCGGCTGTTCCGCCTGGCCCTGCCGCTGATCCTGCAGAATCTCATCACCACCTCCCTGGGCTTTGTGGACACCTTCATGGTGGGAATGCTGGGTCAGAATGAGCTGTCCGCCGTCACCGCCGCCAACACCCCCATCTATATGATCCAGATCATCATCCTGGGCCTGCTCAGCGGCCTCTCCGTCCTGGCCAGCCAATACTGGGGCAAGGGCGACACCAAGAGCATCAACCGCTGTATGGGCGTCAGCCTGTACGCCGGGCTCCTGATCTCCGTCCCGGTGGCGGCGGTGCTGTTCTTCTTCCCCACCCCCGTCATGGCCCTGGTGACCAACAACGACCTGCTGCGCGTGGAGCTGCGGCAGCAGGAGATCGCGTCGAACCGCCTGAAAGTCGAAAACGGACTGAAGGTGTCGAAAATGCTGCTGGCCCAGCATATCGGCGTCGATTGGCGCGGATTCGACGTGGCGAATGCCGCGTTCGGCGAACCGGAGGCTCCCGCCGCCTACTATGTTCCGGTCGAGGAGGCGCTCGACCGCAGGACCGAATACCTGCTTGCGGAGAAGAACGTCGAAGCCCGGAAGTATGAGAAACGCATGGAGCGCGGCAAACGTCTGCCGACGGTAGGCATAGGCGCGGGGTATCTCTACTACAATGTGACGGACAAGAGCGTGGACGACGGAATGGTCTTCGCGCAGGTTTCGGTGCCTGTTTCGGAGTGGTGGGGCGGGGCCCATGCGCTGAAAAAGGCCCGCATCAGGGAACAGCAGGCCGAAAACGACCGCCTGCAGGTGCGGGAGATGCTCGCCGTGGAGATCGAGCGGACGTGGAGCGAGGTGCAGGAGTCCTATGCGCAGATCCTGCTCATGCGGCGTTCGGTGGAGTCCTCGGCCGAAAACCTGCGTCAGAACCGGAACTTTTACAAGGCGGGAACCGCGCCGCTCACCGACCTGCTCGACGCCGAGACGCTTTACACGCAGAGCCGCAACGACCTCACTTCGGCCTGCGCCTCCTACCGCACGGCGCTTGCCAAGTATATGCGCGTGACGGGGCGGTAATCTGCATTCCGGCGGCCGGTTTCCGGCTTCTGTGACGCCCGGTATACGGGGTTGTGCGGCCTTGCGCCGCGCGACCCTTTTTTCATGGCGTACGGAGTGCAATCCGGATGCGGAAAGGCGGCGACGATCGGCGCGGGGAGCTTTCCGGCTGTTGCGGTTCCATGAATAAATCGCTAAAAACCCGTACGGCGGACGAATTAGGAGGAGTTGGGTAAATGCTTTGTCCTGAGTGTTTTATCGGCTGTGTCTCGCGGGCGCTTTTTGCGGCGGCGGTTTCTCCGCGGCCGGGAGAGGGCTTGCTTTTAAATATAATTTTCTATTTTTGCGATCGTGGAAATATATCCCGACCGCTGTCTCGCATCCGGAAAATCCGAATAAAATCGATGAATATTTCAGGGGATAAGAATCTTTCCGCGAAAATCAAAAACAGGCGATGAGCGATTTAGACAAACAATTGATGAATGCAGACTCTTTCGACGAGCTGTATCTGGCGTATTATCCGGCCATGCTGTCGTATGCCCGGATGTTTCTCCGGGATCAGTGGGCCGAAGACGTGGTGCAGGACGTGTTTTTCAATATCTGGAAAAACCGCCACCGGATTTCCACGGACGATCCGCTGTACAAGTACCTGCTGAAGGCTGTCTACAACCGGGCGATCAACTACATCTGGAAGCACAAGCGCGACACGGAGTACCGCTCGTGGTACGGTTCGCAGATCGACCGGATGGTGTTCGATTATTACGATCCGGACAAGAATCCGATCCTTGCCAAAATCTATGACAACGACATGCGGCAGCAGCTGCGGCAGGCGGTGGACGAGCTGCCCGACAAGCGGCGGGAGATTTTCCGCATGCGCTTTTTCGAGAACATGTCGAACAAGGAGATCGGCGAGCGGCTGGGGCTGACGGTCAGCACGGTCGAGAACCATATGTATCTGGCGCTGAAGAATCTGCGCGACAAACTGCTCTGACTTCCGGTCGGGCGTAAGCCGGATCGGGTCTTTTTCTGCAAAATTTTTTCGCATTCGGATTAGGGGGTGGGTTGCCCAGCTTTGTATTATTGGTAGAGAGCAAGATGCTGACTGCCGTTATACGGAGCGACCAAGGCCGGAGTGCATGTATAACCGAAGTCTAATCTTAAACCAATATTATTTTGAAAAACGAACTTATTTATAAGTATTTGGAGGGAAACGCGACTCCGGCCGAAGAACAGGACGTTCTGAGCTGGATTTCCGAGTCCGAAGCCAACAAAGCCGAGTTTTGCGAAATCCGGGCTTTGTGGAGCGTGCGCGACCGGAATTCCGTCGAGAACGATCCGCAGCGGATCCTCAAATCGCTCAAGGCGCTGCACGCCCGCATCGACGCGGATGCGTCGCCGCACCGCTCCAAGCGTGCGCGTATCGTACGCTGGGCTGGCTGGAGCGCCGCCGCCATGCTGGGCGTTGCGCTCGTCGTGGGCGGCTACCTCGTCGGCCACGACATGCACAAGGCGGCCATGGAATCGTACTATACGTTCACCAATACCGGCCGCAAACCCGAATCCCTCCGGCTGCTGGACGGAACGCAGGTCTGGCTGGCGCAGGGATCGACCCTGAGCTACGGCAAGACGTTCAGTCCGCACGACCGCACGGTGAAACTCGACGGAGAGGCCTTTTTCGACGTGGCTTCCGACAGGGACCATCCGTTTTTCGTGAAGACCAATACGGTGGTGGTCAAGGTCGTCGGCACTTCGTTCAACGTCAAGATGTATAAGGATACGGACGATACGGAGGTCGTGCTCGAACGCGGCGTGGTCAAACTCCAGTTCGGCGACAACGACAACATGATTACCATGCAGCCGGGACAGAAGATCTACTATTCGTCCGCTTCGCACGACATCTCCATCTCCGAGGTCAACGTGGAGTATCTGATGCTGCTCAAGTACGGCATGATCTCGATGTCCGATGTCCGTGTGGCCGAGATCATCCGCAAGGTGGAGGAGATCTACAGCGTCGATATAGAGACCGTCGCGCCTCTCGACGACGACCGGCTGTATAACTTCAACTTCCTGAAGTCCAATACGCTCGATGACGTGCTGGACATCATCGAGAAGATGTCGGGCGTGAAATGCCGTCCCGCTCCGGCGGCCGGCGCGGAATAGAAACAAGAAACGACTTAAACCGAATAGCTGAATAGAAACCTAAATTTTCAACTGCCTATGAACTAAACCCTGATTCCATTCATCCGAATCATGTTGGCACATCCGGGCCCGGTGCTGCTGCTTTCCTCGATCAGTTTAAAACTTTACAGTCCTAATCATGAAGAAAAATTTATCTGTTTTTCGGACGGGATGCTGTATGTTGATGCTGTTGCTGTGCAACGTCTTTACGTTGTCGGCGGCTGAAGAGCTGTATGCACAACACTACAATGTCACCCTGTCCCTGCGAAATGCAACCGTCAAGGAAGCGGTCGATGCGGTGACCCGGCAAACCGGAATTGCATTTTCGTACGAATCGTCGGTCGGCGTCATGCCGCTCGGCAATGTGGAAATCCGTGTGGACGGCGGCGCTGTCGATGCCGTTCTCGGTCCGCTGTTCGCCGACAAAGGCATCGCGTGGCAGGTCGTCGACGGCGTCGTGATCCTGACCCGGCAAAACTCCCCCCCCCAATCGGATTCCGGTCGTAGGCTGACCGTCAGGGGCCGGATAACCGCCGGCGCCGGCGAGTCGATCGTCGGTGCGACGGTCATGGTCAAAGGCACCCAGACGGGCGTTTCGTCCGACGTGGAGGGCAATTACGAAATCGTCGTTCCCGGTCCGGGTTCGGTGCTGGTATTCAATTATCTGGGCTATCAGCCTCAGGAGATCGCGGTCGGCAACCGGACGCAGATCGACGTGCGGCTCGCCGAGGACAACAACGTGCTGGACGACGTGGTGGTCATCGGTTACGGCACCCAGTCGCGCCGCACGCTGACCAGCGCCGTCTCGAAGGTGAGCGGCGCCGATCTGGAAGGCGTTCCGGTCAATTCGATCGGCGATGCGCTGAAGGGCAAGGTCCCGGGCGTACGCGTTTCGACGGCCAACAACCAGCCGGGCAGCGATCCGGTGTTCCTGATCCGCGGCGGTTCGTCGATCAACCAGTCCAATGCGCCGATCATCATCGTGGACGGCGTCCGCCGCGAGATGACCGGACTCAATACGAACGACATCGAGTCGATCGAAATCCTGAAGGACGCCGCTTCGGCGGGTATTTACGGAGCCAGCGCGTCGAACGGCGTGATTCTGGTGACCACCAAGAAGGGCAACCGCGCCAAAGGTCCTCAGATTACGTTCGAGGCGCAGGCCGCATGGACCTCGCCCGCGACGAAATTCGACCTGATGGACGCCCGCGACTATGTCGTCACCATGCGCCGCGCGCTGAACGACTGCCCCGGATATACCTACGGACAGCAGGTGCTCACGGGTGCCAACTCGGCCGGTATCGGCAACGGCGATTCGTCGATCTGGACGACCCGCTACCTGCAGGAGGGCGAAAGCGTGCCCCGCGGCTGGAGTTCGGTGGTCGATCCGGTCGATCCGTCGAAGATCATCGTTTTTCAGGATAACGACCAGCAGAGCCAGTGGTTCGATGACTCCTACTGGATGCAGTACTACGTCGGCGTGAACGGCGGCAGCGACAAGGTGACCTACGCCGCTTCGGCCAGCTACATGAAAGACGGCGGCATCGGCATCAATACCGATTTCTCCCGTTTTACGTTCCACGGCAACACCTCCTTCAAGATCACCAAGAGCCTTACGGCCGGTACGACCTTCGACTACTCGGAGACCAGCGGCAACGAGATCCCTTCGAGCGGCATCGGCAACTACTGGACGATTCTGGGCCGCGGCATGTTCATGCCCGCCACCCACCGCGACTACCTCGAAGACGGCCAGCCCGGTCAGGGTACCAACAGTACGACCATCTCGGCGGCATGGTTCGACCGCTACTATACCAACAACTATGTGACCCGCCGCTCCACGGCCAACTTCAACCTCAAGTGGGACATTGTCGACGGCCTGTCGGCTTTCGCCCAGATCGCCAACCACAACTCCTACAAGAACAGCTACCAGTATCTGGCCGGCAACGCCATCAGCCAGACCCGCCAGACCTACGAAGGGTGGTCGCAGACCAACCGTCTGAGTTTTCAGGCGCACGTCGATTACAACAAATCCTTCGGCGACCACAATCTCAGCGCCATGGCCGGATACGACTTCCTCAAGCGAAAGATCAACGGCATGTCGATGACCGTGCAGGGCGCCGAGTCCGACAAGACCCCGACGCTGGGGGCGGGCACCACGCCTACCGCATGGACCGACACCCAGACGCCATGGTGCCAGATCTCCTATTTCGGACGTCTGAACTACAACTACAAGGAGAAATACATGCTGGGCTTCACCATGCGCGCCGACGGTTCGTCGCTCTTCGCCAAGGATAACCGCTGGGGCTATTTCCCCGCCGTTTCGGCCGGCTGGGTCGTTTCCGAGGAGAAGTTCTGGAACGTCGAGAAGTTCAACCAGCTGAAACTCCGCCTGAGCTACGGTCTGACGGGTAACAACAACGTCGATTATTACGACACGCTCGGCGCCTACAGCGTGACGGGCATCTATGCCGGTTCGGGCGCTACGCTCGCTTCGACGCTGCCCAACCTCGGCCTGACGTGGGAGAAGACCAAGCAGTTCGACATCGGTCTCGACATGGCGTTCTTCAACAACCGCCTGCGCGTGGCCGCCGACTATTACAGCAAGAAGTCGGAAGACCTGCTCTTCGACGTCTCGCTGCCCGATACGTCGGGATACGGCTCGGCCATGCAGAACGTCGGTTCGATCCGCTTCTACGGGCTCGAATTCGAAATTTCGTCGGTGAACGTCAGCACCAAGAACTTCAGCTGGACGACCGACTTCACCTACTCGTTCAACGCCAACAAGGTGCTGTCGCTGCCCGACGAGTATTACTATAAGGATATCGACGGCAAAGACGCATGGCGCATCGGCGGCTATACGATGTCCGAGTCGGGCTACCGCTTCGGCGGCACGGCCGTCGGCGAGCCGCTGGGACGCATCTACGGCTACAAGACCTCCCATATCATCGAATCCGAGGCGCAGGCCGACGCCGCGCTTTACGACTCCAACTCGCACGGCTACCGCCGTTCGGACGGCCTGTCGATCGCCGGACGCAAGGACGTGGGCGACTACGAGTGGAAAAACCGCGCGGGGTCGGCGCTTACGGCCGACGGCCGCGAGCAGATCAACGGCGAGGACATGTTCCTGCTGGGCAATGTCGTGCCCCATTCGACGGGCGGTATGAACAATACCTTCAAATTCAAGAACCTGACCCTTTCGGTCTACCTCGACTATGCGCTGGGACATTCGATCTACAACTACCAGTATACGCGCTGCTTCCAGACCTCGATGGGCAACTGCAACTGGAATCTGGTCTACGATGCCCTGAATACATGGCAGAAGCCCGGCGACGACACCAAGTTCGCCCGCCTGACTCCCAACGACGCCGACGGCGGCAACCGCAACTACTCGCGCATTTCGAATATCAACGTGCAGAAGGCCGATTACCTCTGCCTGCGCGACGTGACGCTCTCCTACGATCTCCCGCTGCGCTGGATCCGCAAGGTCGGTCTGGGCCGTCTGACCGTTTCCGTGTCGGGCAACACGCTCTGCTACTGGACCGGCGTCAAGGGTATTTCGCCCGAATCCGCCTCGGTCGGCAGCTCGACGGGCATGTACAGCGTTACCAGTTCGAGCGCCACTTCGTTCAACAACTATCCTCCGACGCGCAAGGTGCTCTTCGGCCTTAAGGCGACCTTCTGAGAATGCGGATGATTCGGTGATCTAAAAACAAGAATGCTATGAAAATATATGGAATAATCCTTTCTGTTCTGGGGGCCGCCTCGGTTGCGCTGAGCACTTCCTGTCACGGGGAACTCGACGTCACGCAGTCCGACAAGCTCAACACCACCAACATGTGGACCAGCGAGAGCGACGCCCTCACCGCCACTACCGGCATCTACTACCGCCTGCGGCAGGCGTTCGCCCAAAGCAAGGCCAATCCTTTCTTCTGGGGCGAACTGCGCGTCGGCCCGGCCATGTGGGGCAAGGGCACCGGCCGCTCGCTGTGCGACAACGACATGCTGGACGTCATGCTCAACACCCTCAGCGCCTCCGATGCCTCGACCGACTGGAGCTATCTTTACACCACCATCGACCAGTGCAATCAGGTGCTCAAATACGCTCCCGGAATCGGCATGTCCGAGGACAATATGAACTACTGTCTGGGCAACGCCCGTTTCATCCGGGCGTACTGCTACTTCTGGATCGCCCGCGTGTGGGGCGAGGCTCCGGTGATTACGACTCCGACCGAGGGAACCGGCGAGACGATCTATCCCTCGCGCCATCCGGTCGCCGAGGTCTATGCCCGGATCGAAGACGACCTGAACGCTGCGGCGGGGTATATCAGGACCAATGCGAAGGGCTGCTACTATGCGACGGCCGACAACGTCAATCTGCTCCGTGCCGACTTCGCGCTCTGGATGTATGCGGCGGGCGGCGGCGACGGCTACCTGACCATGGCCGAGACGGCTTTGGGCGCGGTGCAGTCGGCCGGCCTGCTCGACCGGTTCGCCGACGTGTTCAGCATCTCGAACAAGAAGAACAGGGAGATCGCTTTCGCCCTGCATCTGGAGAATGGCGAGTATACGTCGGGCAGCTACTTCTCCTACTTCATCTGGGGCAGCACCCAGATCAAGGCCGAGTACCGCAACGCTCCCGACGGGGTGCCCGTCAGTTCGAACCAGTGGTTCCTCTACTCGGACGACTTCATCGGGTTCCTCAAGCGGAGCAAGGAGCTGGGCGACCAGCGGACCGATGTGACCTACATGGAGCGCACGGGCGTCAGCGATATGTACGAAGTCATCCAGTGGCCCAACAAGCTCATCGGCAATATCTCTACGGGCACGATAGTCTGGGAGCAGGATTTCATCCTCTACCGCTATGCGCAGTATTACACCATGCTGGCCGAACTGCGCTACCACCGGAAGGACTATTCGGGAGCGCTCACGGCCCTCAATACGCTGGCGCAGCGCGCCTACGGCAAAGCGAATTTCTATACCGACTCCTCGGCCGCAGCCGTCCGGCAGGCGCTCGTGGACGAGAACCTCAAGGAGTTCGCCGAAGAGGGCAACGTCTATTTCACGCTGATCCGTCTGGGGGCGATCCATGATTACAACCCCTACCGCTATGTGGACGGGCTGGGACAGTGCGGCATCGACACGTCGCGCCCCAACCAGCTGCTGATGCCCGTGTCGAAGAAGGCGATGAACAAGAACAACAAGATCACGCAGACACAGGGCTGGTCGTAACGGTGTATTGTTTAATGAAAAAAGCTGACTCATAATGAAAACATTACGAATGCTATATACGGCGGCGCTGCTTTCCGCAGCCATGCTGCTTGCGGGCTGTTATTCGACCGATACCGACGATGACCTGCTTTCGACGGCGACGCTCATCAGCATCTATCCCTCGACGGTCTCGGTCGGCAGCGCCGCCGCGACCCAGAATGTGGTCGTCACGCTCGCGCCGAAATCGAAGCGGAATCTGGACTGGTCCTGTTCGGTCCAGTCCGCATGGGTGACCGCGGTCCGGGAAAAGGTCCCCGGCGAAAGCACGGGAACCGTTTATGAGGACGCCGTTGTCCTCGTCTTCCTCGAAAATACGGCTTACAAACGTCAGACGACACTTACGATCACGGCATCCGACGGCACGGTGCTGGAAGTCCCGGTCGTGCAGAAGGGCATCTATGCCGACGCCTATGTGAAGGCCGCGCCCGAATCGCTGACCTTCATGGCCGAGAATCCGCAGCCCGCTGCCGTTGCGATCGACACCAATATGGATACCTTTGCGGCCGTGTCCGATTCCGACTGGTGTACGGTCGTCGATAACGGCGACGGCACGATAACGGTGACCTGCACCGAATACGGCGACAATACGGCGGACCGCACGGCCGAAATCACCGTCACGGCCGGCACGCCCGACACGAGCGAAGCCCGGACGGTCATTCCCGTCACCCAGCTGCGCAAGGACGTCTACTGCTACCTCTACGGCAGCGGCGTGCCCAAGTACCCGACCCGCGAGAAGTGGGGTCAGATGACCAAACTTTCCGACCGGGTGTATGTGGACAGCGTCTATGTCAAGAACGGACGTTTCTCGGTTTACACTACCGAAGGCGATACCTACCACCTCGACGGCGCCGGCAATCTCTCGGCAGCCGAAACCGACCTGACGGTCGATGTGGCCGGACTGCGGATCGTTACGCTCAACCTGAACGAGAAGACCTATTCGATCGAGCGCATCACGACTCCCAACTGCCTGCCCGACAGTGAAGTGGCGAAATACGCGACCTCGACCTACACGGCCAACGGCCGCACCAAGGTCTGGATGCGCGCGGGTCTCGACTGGAACGGCGGCGAGAATATCGGCGGCATCAAGCTCGGCAGCCGCATGGTCTCCGATGCGAACAACGTCGGCGGCTATACGTCGAACGTCAGCAGCTACGAGACGGTCCGTGTGAGCGATTACGACGAAGTCGAGAGCGGCGGCAAGGCGCAGGGCGAAGTGGAGATGTCCGCCAAATACGGCCGCATCTATACGCTGACCGAGTTCCTGACGGGCACCCCGAAGGCCGCCGTTGAGCTGGCGCGCCTGCTTACGGACTGGCCGGCGCAGTACCGTCCCGGCAGTACGTTCGTCGATGCCGTCGGCAACGATATCCCCGTGAGCAGCGTGAAGTCGCTTGCCTCTGCCGATTTCGAGAATACGCCGAGTCTTTCGATGCAGATTCAGGGCATCTGTCCCTACGGCTGGCATGTAGCCAACGTGCAGGACTTCTACGACATGCTCTGCGCCGCGGCCGCAGCCAAGGGCGTGACGCCGAATCCGCTCAGCGCCATGATCGGAAAGTGGTGCGTGCCCGATGTGCTGCGTTCGGCCGAAGGGTGGAGTGCGGCGCCGACGCGCCACGCGGCCGCCGATGCGTTCGGATTCGACTTCTTCCCGCAAGGCCGCCGGCTGTTCAAGTCCGGGTATCAGTATTATGCTTCCCGCGGCGAGATGTTCATCTGCCATCCGGGCGGTTTGAGCAGCGGCGTCTACCAGTGCTGGCGTATCAATGCGCTGACCAACAATGCCGCGGATCTGACCGTCAGCACCACCTATAATATCGGCGACTGCTCGGCGTCGTTCCGCTGTGTCAAGAATTACGAGAATTTTTAAGGACCGACCGGCTGCGGGGCATACCCGCCCTGCGGCCGGATCTTAACAACGAATCTGAATTATGAAAGTACTGAAACTGCTCCTGCTGTTTGCGATGGGCGCTTCCCTTTCGCTGGCAGGCTGCGACGACGATTACCTGTACCCGGTCGAATATCCCGTGTACGATCCCGACGGCGGTTCGGATAACGGCAGCTGCGATGAAATTCCCGTTCCCGAAAAGGTGAACAACAAGGTCGTCGCCCACCGCGGCGGCTCGGCCGAGGCCGGGACCGCCAAATATCCCGACAACTCGATCGCTTCGCTCAGTTACGCCATCAGTCTGGGGTGTTACGCCTCGGAGTGCGATATTTACTGGACTGCCGACAACAACGTCGTCGTCGCGCATGCCGCCAACGGCTGTTATGTGAACAACCTCAAGCCGTGGGAACACACGCTCGACGAACTGCGTGCCGCGGGCAAGCTCTCCAACGGCGAGCTGCTGCCGACGTTGGAGGAGTTTATCGACGTGGCGCTCCATGCCGGAACGACGCGGCTCTGGCTCGACGTGAAACGGATCGAGGTGGGCGGCGCGACCTCCAACACGGCCGAGTCGGTCAAGGCCTGCTCGCGGGCCTGCGAGATCATCAGGGAGAAGAAGGCCCAGCATTTCTGCGAGTTCATCGTTTCGGGCAATGCCGCCATCTGGGCGGGATGTTATTCCGCGGCCCAGCTGGCCGGCATCAAGGTCGGCTGGATGAGCTACTCGGCGCCTTCGGCCTATAAGTCCTATCTCGATCCGTGGGCGAACCTCGACTACTCGAACTTCTTTGCCGGCGGCGCCGAAGTTTCGAATCCGAAGTACCCGCTGCAGAGCTACCTCGACGCCGGTGTCGCGCTGAGCGTCTACAATGCCGATACGGACCCCGAAATGACCTATGTCCTGAAATATTACCCCAAGATGAAGGCCGTATGTACGAACTATCCCGCCAAACTGCTCGGCAGAATCGGGTCGGAGGGGCTGTAGTGCGTCGCACCCGAATTTTTACGGGAGTCTTTATGACAGAAAGTGAGCCGGACGGTCCGGCTCACTTTCCGTTTTGCGCCCGCTCCGGAAGCCGCCGCGCGGAGAGTTTCCATGGTAGGATCTGAGATTTCCCGGACCGCGGATTTCCCGGACTGCGGAATAAAATAATTTGGAAAGTTTGTAATGCCGGGCATTTGTTTTAATTTTGTTCAATCCAAAATTACGACGATGCAACCTCGGAACTTTCTTTTCTCCTTCGGATTCTTGTGGACCGTGCTGGCGTGCACTCTTTTGCCGGGGTGTGCCGACCGTCCGGAGTATTCGCTGCAGACCGAGGCGGCATTGGAACGGCTCGACGCGGAACTCTCCAACAAGCCCCGCTACCAGCAGTGGCGGCAGGAGCAGGCCGACGCGCTGCGCAGCCGGATCGACGACGGACTGCCGCCTTTGGAGCGTGCCGAACGGCTCTTTGCCGTCGCGCAGATTTACGTGACTTTCCACCTCGATTCTTCGGCTTATTATGTCGAACGGCTCTACCGGCTGGCCGAGCGGACCGGGTCGCGGCACGTGCGCCGCTTCGCCCTGCTGGGCGACATCGACGTCTGGCTGGGGCGGGGGCAGGTCAGTCTGGCCGAGGAGCTTTTCCGGAAGATCGATACGGCCGGTATGACGCCCGGCGAATACAGGGCTTGGCATTCGCGCTACAGCTCGGTGGCTTCGCGCCGCTACGACGAAGCCGCGGATTCCCTTCAGAAGAGGGCGTGGGGCGATACGCTTTCCCATATCAGGAAGCTCTCGGTGCCGGGCTGCAGCGACCAGACCCGTACGCGCATGGCCGCCGCGCGGCTCAGCGAAACGGGTCGCTACGACGAGGCTCTGCAGCTGCTCGAACCGCTGACGGCCAAAAACCTGAGCCACCAGAATTTCGCCCTCGTCTACTATTCGATGGCGCATATCGCCAAGGGGCAGGGCGACGAGGACCGGATGCTCTATTATCTGGCCGAGTCCTCCATATCCGACCTGCGCGCCGGCACCCGCTCCTATTCGTCGCTGTACGATCTGGCTCTCGAACTCTTCGACCGCAAGGATTACGACCGGGCGACGGCCTACATGGGTTCGACCTTCGACGACGCGATCCGCTGCAAATCGGTGACGCGGATTCCCAACTCCTCTTCGGCGGTGGTGAAGATCAACGAGGCCGTGATTTCGAATATCGCCCAGCAGCAGAGGCTGATGTCCCGCACGATCTGGCTGGCCGGGATTTTCCTGATCGTGCTGATCGCGATCCTGTGGTTCGTCCTCTGGCAGCACCGCCGTCTGCAATGCAGTCACGAACAGCTGATCCGGATGAGCGACCTGCTGCGCGAGAAGCACGACGAACTGCTGAAAAAGAACGATCATATCCGCGACATCAACAACGCGCTGGTCGATTCCAACCGCATCAAGGACCGCTACGTCTGTCATTATATCGACCTTTCGGTCCATTATATCAAGCAGATAGATGCCTTCCGCCGCGAAGTGTGCCGCATCGCCAAGACCAAGGGCGCCGACGAAGTCGTGCGGCGTCTCAATTCGTCGCAGGTGATCGACGGCGAGTACCAGAAATTCTACCAGTCGTTCGACAGCTCCTTTCTGGATATCTTCCCCAACTTTATCGGGCAGGTCAACGAACTGCTGCAACCTGAGTTCCGGTTTACGCCGCGCTCCGATTCGTCGCTGACTACCGAGCTGCGCATTCTGGCCGCCATCCGGCTGGGGATTACCGACAGCGGGCATATCGCCTCGCTGCTCAACTGCGCCTCGGCGACGGTCTATACCTACCGCACCAAGCTGCGCAATGCGGCTCTCGACCGTGACAATTTCGAGGAACAGGTCTCGAAAACAGGGTTGTGACATGTCCGGAGTCTATATAATCCGGGGTTTGGGCGTGTTTTTTATTTTTCTGGAAATCAGTTTTATATAGACCTATATAGTTCTATATAGTTCGATATGTACGCTGGAAAATTCATAAAATAAAGGTAACTTTGTCTTGACCGTCCGACGCAGGCCCTAAACGAGTCTGTCTTCCGGACGGCACCCTTCGCCGCGGCCTGCCGCCGGGCGCGGGACGATGCCGGAGCCGACCCCTCCGGATGAAGGCCGACACCAAATATATAAAAGAACCGATAAACCTTAAACTTATGTTATCTCGATCCAATCTTTGCAGCGGACTCGCCCGGACGTGCGGTTTCGCGCTGCTGCTTGCGACGGGCGTTTCGTGCGCGTCGCCCCAGAATGTGCTCACCGCAGCCGAGGCCGCCGACGGCTGG
>ERZ779896.2223-NODE-2223-length-13834-cov-2.816678_pt1 | contig 13834 bp, 10 predicted proteins | sample MGYA00511067_ERZ779896 | MGnify/ENA primary metagenome ERZ779896 (study PRJEB29588, sample SAMEA2161597) | human gut metagenome | biome: human gut; feature: human-associated habitat; material: faeces | place: Denmark | collected 2008/2010 ...
TAAAGGCATAGGTCATGGTTCCAGGGAATAAATTCAATAAGGGAAACAGAAATATAATGATTGATCCTAGAAAAATCCATGACAGCAAAATCAGATTTCCGGAATAATAAACAATGCACCATAATTTTTTCTGGATCCCTCCGAAAAGAAACATGAAGAGAAGTCCAAACCATCCAAAATCTGTATAGCTATAGCCGAACATGCTGCAGAAAATGCCGGGACGGACAAAATAACTGGTTAACAAAACCGGAGAGGGATTCCAGCCGGTCATTTGCTGGAAAAAGCGATAATAGACAGAAAACATGTAATTTCCCCAGCTATGCGCGCCCAGCTGATCGACATACTGTTTCTGACCATGAAATTCCAGCATCCCATGAAGGTAATATTGACAAATATTCACATATCCCAGAATCCCTGCCTTGAGCAAAGAAGTATCATCAAGTTCTGACAGAATATGATAAACCGTGTCATTTGCTGGGACTGTATTGGCCGCGCCTTCACCACGGGTGGCTTCTTCAACAATAGCCTGTGGGTTCATGAGAAGAATACGATCCCTGTACATGGAGCCGGAAAGGATACAGCCGCATGCAAATAAAAAGACTCCAACTAAAATGATTCCTGTATTCAGGTGGAGTTTTATTTTTTTGAAATACACCAGCACGATCATCAGAAATAATCCGGGAAAAAGTAATCCTGCGCGACTTCCCATCATAAGAGGAAATATCAATTGGCAACCGAATAATCCCCATATCAGAAATTTTTCCCCTGAAGTTACAGAAGCAGGAACCGCAAAAGAAAAGATAAGCAGAATATAAGGTGCATACATTAAAAATGCTGCTGCCAAAGCAACTGCATTTCCTGAGTAATGAAGCGATATTTCCCGATTTTCGAACATATTCTGAGAAAACGAAAGATTTCGAATTATAAAAATATCAATAAATTTGGCTATGGTTCCAATCAGTGCAAGAAACAATATTATTTTATACGCCTGCTGAACATGCTTTGTTTTCAATGAGAATGTTTCCTGAGAGCGACGGGGATTTACAACGAGACTTCCACAACAGAATGACGCAATGGACAAACAGATGTAAGTGAATGATGAAACATCGAATTCACATTGCAGGGAAACGGGAGATAAAAGCAGAATAAAAAAATAAAATAATATTCCGTATATGCAACTGCGTGCCGGAGTGAAATAGCGCAACAATCTGTGATTAATAAAAATATCCGTATGCTCTGAATGATTCATTCAAGAACGTTCCTTATGGCCTTGATTATTTTTGCCTGTTCTTCGGGATCGCGCAAAATGTTTTCATACGGATATCCCGGATAACTGGTCCGGTTCAGAAGATTGAGGAAGTCGATTTTTTCCCGTGGAGATGCAAGAGGGAATGTCCCTTCCCGGATCTGATCCAGATACTCCGGAAGCCGACTGATGTGCTCCAGATACGGACACGCGGGAACTGTGTTGTTCAAGGTCTTCATCAGAGTGAGAACGGGTTTCCCCGAAAGAATACATTCAATGGCAATGGTTCCCGTCACCGTGATAACCAGCTGGACCTTCGGGAGAACAGCTCCCATCGACAAATTGCGCGGAACCGGAATAATCCGTTCCCGGGTTTCAACCAGTTCCAGCAGTTCATCGGTAAATTCATACTTTGTCTTGGGATTTGCCTTGACCACCAGAAGCACATCATCCGGTGTATGTGCCAGGATTTCTGAAATGAGGGCAGCCTGATTGCGATAGGGATTTCCCCAGATATCCAGATTGGCTTCCGGCTGCATCTGCAGGGGATACAGAATCTTTACCGCATTTCCTTCGATTGCGGAAAACTTCTGCCGGACAGCCTGATCCCAGCGCGAAATCCACTGCTTCAGCTTGCGGTCCAGACAGACTTTCCGGAAGGGAGACGGTGTATGATAATGCTCTCCCCCGTAATAGCAGCGGCAGAGAAACAGAAGATCGGAAAGGCGTTCCATCCTTGTCCGGAACGAAACTTTTTTCTTCTTCATGTAATCCGGGATGACCGCTCTTGCCGCAATCGCATCAATCTGCGCCTGTGCGGCGGCATCCTCCAGCGTTTCATTGGAGCCTCCCCATGGCTCCAGTGTGTTGTAGCGGTAAAAGGCAAAACGTCCGGTCGGGTAGCGACAGGTGCTTGGATGCAGATAAAGAATCCCGAGTCTCCGGCAGACGTCGATGCAGATCAGTTCATGGAACGCCGTGCTTTCTCCGAAGACGACATCCGGTTTCTCTTTTTCCAGATACGCGCGGATTGCCGCGAAATAATATCCATAATGCCGCGTGTCCCGGAGACCGAAATAATTGATGGCCCGGTCGCTGGACGGCAGATACTGCGACTGATACGGCTCCGCTTTTTCCAGATCTTTTTCCGATGGATAGGGGATCACCAGAGCCGGACCGTATTCAGGTCCCGGCGCGAACAGATGATTTTCCACGATCCAGCGGATTTCATACCCGTCTTTCCGCAGGGCGGAGGCGAGACACATCCAGACTCCTGTCCGGTAGCGGTTTTCAACAAATAAAATTTTTTTCATAAAGTAAATTCCCTTTCAGAAAAGAAAATAGAATATCCATGAAGAACAGCAGATGACGGCAATGATGGCAGCCGTCCTTCCAAAGCGGATTCCCCGTTTTGCCAGAATGAATGCCTGAGTGAAATAGACCAGAATGCAGGACATCAGATGCAGCAGACAGAAGAGATCCAGTGTGATTGTTTTCCGCAGCAGGAACAGAAGCAGGGGAAACAGCAGCAGTTGCGGAAGAAGCGCCAGATTCATCCGCATCACCAGATTCTCCCTTGCGATGATTCCTTCATTCAGCGCCGTTGCACACCATACCGGCATCAGACAGCCGAGCAGCAGAAGAATCCGGAGCAGATGCTCATATCTGACCATCTCGAAAAAAGGACTGATGACAAAAAAACCTGCCAGACAGAAGGCTGTGCTTCCGAAAACAATCGCCGTCAGAATACAGAAATTCCGATCCAGGTTTTCAGGGCGGACAATATACAATTTCTTGAAAAACATGATGTATGCGAACTGATAGATCAGAATGGCAATGGCAAACCAGCGGAAGCAGAAGGCATAAATCGCCACAACCTCATCCCCCAGCAGCCATGACAGGTAAATCCGGGAACTGGCAATCAGCCAGTAGATAATCAGTCCGGAAAAAATCAACGGAACCGAATAGACCAGCAGTTTTTTCACTGCCGGCCGAATATGAGATGGACGGATACGGGTGCATCGTTTCCGCGCCATCAGGAGAAACCAGCCGCCCAGAAACAGGATAAAACAAAGCAGCAGCAGGATCAAAAGGGAAAAAAAAGGATACCGATGCACGAATGCAAGAATCACTAATACCGTTCCGAGTATGAAATAATATCCGGAATCAATCAGGACGCCGATTCTGCCGAGTCCATGCGTCTTCAGAATGCCGCTCAGAATCCGTTCCATGGAGAACACCGCAGTAAGAAGAATCACCAGGAAAAGCTGTTCCGGCAGATATCGAAACCAGTGAAGCAGAGCAGAAAACAGTACGCACAGACAGAGAAATAACCCATATAGCCAGAAGTAGGCCTGCATTTCCGTTTCACGTCTTTTCAGAATGAAATACGGATATGCGGCAGGAATTCCAAGGACGGCGAGCATCGTCAGCTGCTGACCCCAGGCATAGGAGGTTTCCAGCATGCCGTAATCTGCAAGCGACATGATCCGGATCGCCAGGATCGGCGCCAGAAAGGCAGTTCCTTTGGCGATTGCAAAACAGATCCCGTCCAGAAAGAATTTTCTGTTGAACAGCAGGCTCAGCGCATTTTCCAGGCGGACGGGCATTTCACATCTTCCTGCGGTAAACCAGATCGACAGGGGCATCGGGAATCTGTTCCAGAGTCCGGATCTTCTCATCCGGATCGAATTCCAGAAAACGCAGCGGCTGGTTGACATAGAGACCGGATTTCTCAAGAGATTTGGAAACGACGGAGCCTGCTCCGATTGAAATGTTGTCGGCAATCGACACGCCGGCGGTAATGATGCAGCGCGATCCGATATAGACATTTTTCCCGACGATGATATCTCCGTCAATCCGGAATCGCTTGGGCACTTCTCTGCTGTGATAATAGGAGTGTGTCCAGAGTTCGCTTCCGGCTCCGGCGAATACACTGAAGGCGCCGATAGTGACATTTCCTGTCATATCGACCCGTGTGGAGACCCCGAGAACCGCCATTTCTCCCAGCAGTAATTTCGTATTGCGGTATTTCAGCGCCGGGGCGTTCGTTATTTTGGAGGCAAAGTTGATGACGGCTTCCGGCTCCATCTCCATCGTAAAAGAGCCTTTGATACGGTTGAACATTTTGATTCTTGCTCCGCGGCGCATTGTCAGGGAGGGGAGGCGGACATAGCAGAAATTCTGGATGCGTGCGCCTTTTTCAATTGTGCAGTGATCGCATGCGACCCAGGAGAATCCGATTTTTCCTTCGATTCTGACCCCCCAGAGACGGACAATCCTGTTCGCCAGCCAGGGTGGAAACAGAAAGAGAATGAGTGCTGTCAGAAATTTCTTCATGATGCTGCCAAGGAAACAGAATTCTGATGCTTGTGCGGGAAAAACGATTCAGGCCGAAAATATTTTTTCATGCATGCAGATGCTTGTTGTATATGCAGATGACAAAGAGAAAATAGATGCCCATCAGAAAGGAGAAATCCCCCATTTCCCAGTCCGTCTGGTGATTGAGGAAACGGGCCGCCATCTGTTCATACTGATATTCCCGGATGAACGAGGTATCCATTTTCAAGTCATCCGAGAGAGTCTTGGATATAATCGGACGAAGCGCACCATTGAACAGAAGATACACTGTATTGGAGACGGCCTTCGCACGTTTTTGCGTTTGTTCATTGAGTTCGTCCTGAAATGCCTTGCGCAGGACGTATTTATTGATTTTCTGGCGTTTTCCGGTAAAACCGGTCCGGCCGGAGAAAAACTTCGTCGCCAGAGCATAGGGGATGCTTGAGGCAAACTCCGCATGTGCAACATCATAAAAAGGCATCTGAACGCAGGTGTGGGCAAGCGTTCCCATATCCTGCATATAATGGATATCATCGGTATATTGCTGTCCCCATCTGACCTGTACAACCTTGTTGTAGAAATCGCGGGGATTGCGAATTCCGGAATAATCCAGAACGTAATATTTTTCCATATCGGCAAAATATCCGGCGTTTTCCGGGAAAGTGAGTTTCATTCGTGTCGGATTCAGCTTGAAAATAAAATCCCGGACATATCGCTCCGGATCAAGCAGCGCGGGAACATGATCAGAGAAACGAAGATACGGATTTTTGGATTTCCAGAAGCCCAGAGTGCGGAAGACTGGCTGATACAAGTCATTGATCCAGGCGGTCAGGCAACTCAGCGCACGGATATTCTTGTTCAGGACCAGACGGACTGCCAGCTTGTCGATGTGATTCAGCGCGGGAGTATGCAGCCGGGTATCCTGACCGGCAAACCAGACACTGTCCGCTCCTCCTCCTTCCGGTTTGAATTCCCACATGCCGATGTAAGGCGAATTGGACGCCAGAATTCGTTGTTCATAGTTCTCAAAAACGGCTTCTGAGGATGGATCGACGTCACGAACTTCATTGGGGATTTTCAGATATGAAGCAAGAGACCGGGCATATGGGACTTCATCCTGTGTCGTATGCCGAATCCGGTAGGTTACACTGGATAGGGATTCCGCAGGCGCCACCTCTTTCAGCGCGGCGGCTATGACGCAGGAATCTATTCCGCCGGAAAGGTAAATGATATTTTTTCTACTGATCAGATTCGCATGGGCGTTAAGAATGGTCTCCCGGAGTTTTTTACAGTTTTCTTCTTCTGAAAGTGCATTGTCTTCTGTCGCAAAATTCAGCGGGTGGAATTCCTCTTTCAGAATGTTTCCTTTGAAGTCGAGCTTGATATCACTTCCCATTTTGAACTCGAATACATCCTGATAAATAGTTTTCCCGTCCGGAATGAAGTTAATGTTGATCAGCATGGAACAGAAGAGAGGATTGAAACGTTTCTCCTTCGCAAATTTTGCAATGTCATGCTGATTCGTTCCAAAGAAGAATCCATCGGCATTCCTGGTGAAATAACCGGTTTTGATTCCGGCTCGATCACGAAAAATCTGAAGCGTCTTTTCTTCCGTGTTGCATATGACAATGAAAAAACCGCCGAATACAAGACTTTCGATATTTTCATAAGTCGGATTCCGCAGGATCCGGGCAAACAGCCCGTCTGCTTTCTGAAGCCGGTAAGAATCATAGTTGATGCCTGCATACAGGATCCGGCCTTTATCATGATTGTCGGTATATTCCATTGGCAACAGGTCGGAAACCGACAATTTTTCATTCAACAGCTTGAAAATCATTTTTCTACCTCCTTGCGAAGTCCGGGATAACAGAGCGCCGGTAAACAGCGGCCGCCAGAAAGAAACTTCACTTCTGACGCCCGGTATGACGACAGGCATGACGCAGGAAAGCTGCTCCAGCATGCCTGTTGAAATCTCTATTGAAATTCAGACTGTGTCTCCCATATTTATTCCATTGGGTTTAATACCTCGCCTCTTGGGGCGACTTTTTGTTCTTTGCATTTTCCATTTTTGCGTCCGGCTCGTTTACGAGCCGTGTAAGAGCGGGCGTAATACCCCGATGCTTTGCGTCGGGGATAGCCTGCTCTGAAGCAAAAATTTTATTATTTTATAACATCTTTCTCTTCTCAGCAACGGACAGATGAACGAAACTTCCGCAAAATTCCGGATATGAAAAACCGCCGGCTCCGTCAGGCTGAAGCAGATGAGGCGGAAAGATGCGGAACAATATCAAATCCGTATTACATCACGGGGTTTGTTTCTGGTGCAGTATCCGGTATTTCATTTCCGCAATCATCCAGTCCTCCGGTGTGTCAATATCCTGAACCTCCTCTTCCGGGGTGACAATTGCCACCGGATTGAGCATCATGATATTAGGATTCTCATGAAACGCGGAAGTCTTATACCAGTAATACTGTCCCGCATCGTGATAGGTTTTCATCAGATCCTGTGAACGGGAAAGCAGATATTCCGGCTGAACCATTGAGATTTTATTATCCGTGATCTTCAGTGCGCGCTGGATCGGGTAGGAAAACGGAACGACCGGAATTGCTCCGCCGGCATCCGTTTTGCATATTAACTCAAACCCGGCCCTGATTTTCTCCGCGCTGACAAATGGTGCGGTTGGATAGAGGCAGCAGAAATAGTCAAAAATCTGCCCGCGTTTTTCATATTCCCCGATGACTTCCCGCAGTACATCTGCTGTTGTCGCGAAATCATTGGAGGTTTCCGGAGAACGGAAAAAGGGCACCTCCGCACCGTATTGTTTTGCAACATCCGCAATTTCCGCGTCATCCGTGGAACACATCACCGTATCGAAACACCCCGCGCGCAGAGCGGCTTCAATAGAATAGGCGATGATCGGCTTTCCGCAGAAATCCTTGATGTTTTTCCGAGGAATGCGCTTGGAGCCTCCCCGTGCTGTGATAATGGCCAGAACCTTCATTCCGCATACTCCAGTTTCATCGGGGTCCCGCGCCGGAGATCGCGAAGCGCAGTTTTCCCGAGCAGTTTTTCATAATAACGCGGATGGCAGCCGCAGCCGGGACGGATGCAGCGCAGATTCCGTTCCGTGAACACCTCTCCGGCTTTCACGTCTTCCGCGACGTAGACCGAACGACGGAAGATCAGAGACTTTCTTTCCGATTCACTTAATTCATAAGAGACTCTTCCGCGAGCGGCACAAACCCGTTTCCCTTCCTCGACAAGCTGCCGCATTTCTGCCGGCTCCATGGAGAAAGCGCTGTCTACGCCGCCGTCCGCTCTCCGGAGAGTGAAATGTTTTTCAATGACTTCCGCTCCGAGAGCAATCGCCCCGAGCGCGACACCGATTCCCAGTGTATGGTCGGAAAGGCCGATGCGGCACTGCGGAAAATGTTTTTTCAGATCGGGAATTGTCAAAAGGTTCGTATTTTCAGGCGAGGCGGGATAGGTGCTGGTGCATTTCAGAAGCGTAATATCCGGACACCCGTTCTCCTGCAATGCCGCCACCGTTTCCCGAATTTCCTCCAGTCCGATCATTCCCAATGAAACAATCACCGGTTTCCGAGTGGACGCAACTTTTTTCAGAAGGGGAATATCGCCGTTTTCAAATGCGGCGATTTTGTAGAGCTCCACATCCAGCTTCTCCAGAAAATCAACGGCGGTAGCATCAAAGGGTGTGGAAAACGGCAGAATGCCGCGCTCCCTGCAACGGTCAAAAATCACTTTGTGCCATTCCCATGGCGTGTGCGCTTTCCGATAGAGGTCATACAGTTTTTCTCCGGCCCACAGACTGGCGGGATCCGTAATGATAAAGCCCTCCGAAGAGAGATCAAGCGTCATTGTATCCGCTGTGTAGGTCTGAAGTTTAAGGGCATTTACACCTGCTTCCGCCGCGGCGTCGACAATCGCAAGCGCATGATCTAGCGACTGGTTGTGGTTGCCCGACATTTCAGCGATGATCAACAAGTTTTCTTTCATGAGACACAATCTTTTCAAATGCTGGTATTATTGAAGTTCATAGGAATATTTTCCTGGTCACTTTGGAGCTTCTGCAAAGTGATTTCCTTTCCGAAGGTGATCAAATAGGAGTATCCGTTATTTTTCGCCCAGTCCTGTGCTGCTTTCAGACTTTTTCCTGTTCCATGCTTAATTGGAGGATTATCCAGCCCATACCTCAGGATTTCATCTGTTCTGCCGATCGGGACAATCGAGACCTTGGAATTTTTATCTTTCCGGTAGCCCAGCAACCTATTTCTTTCTGAATAACAGCTGTTCAAGACGGGTATTCCGAGAAAAGCCTGAATCAAAAAGACATTTTTACGCGGATTGTCCATCAGAAAACAGGAATCCGGAGATAAATACCCCACCGTGTTTTTCGCGTGGACTGCCGTATGTTCTCTCAATCGGGTCATCGTCTTGTAAAGAGGTGTCTGAAGAAGACGATATTCGGAAAACAGAACAGAAAATGATAACGGGATTTTCTTATTGTTGATCATGATGAACTTGCAATCCGCCTCTTTTTGAACATTGTTCCGCGCCCGGAAATCAAGAGCCTGAGTTAATTGACTTAATATATTGTTATTCAAAAAAGAGGCCCCTAGCAAATAGACAAAAACGAAAACCCATAGGCATTTTATCACGGGCGAAGAGGCACAGGCGGAATAATTTAATTTTTCTGGCATATTATATCCGCATAAAAAAACTCCCGCGACAAGATAAGGGATGGCAATGAAATAAAAGGCGCTTCCATCCGGAATTTCCCAGATACTCACCGGGACATAGATCATTATGGTGGAAAAAAGAAGAGTCTTCTCTAGGACCTTGCCTTTACGGAACAGATCTTGCCATGTCGTCCAGCGCATGGCAAGAAAAATTAAAAGCGGTCCCGTTGCAATCAGAAAAAAGAGTGGCGTCTTCACCCATGCTTGAAAGAAATGCCAGAAATAAATTCGCCCGACTATATCACCTTGATTCACATAATAACGCTGTTCGCAAAGCAGACGGCAGCTCAGATAGAAGACCAGCAGCTGTTCCAGGACAAACAGGATTTCCAACCAGAATCTTCGGGAATGCCGTTCCTGAAAACAAAGACCGAAAATTCCTGCGAACAAAACAGCGTAACCAATAGAGATTTTTACAAATGTCAGCAAAAACAGAACGACGGGAAACAGAACAAACAGAAAAAGATGACGAAAGAGGTTGTTTGTAAAGAATCCCCGGTTCATCGCACGGAAGAAAAGCTGAAGAAAAATGAAGAGAAACGTCATTCCAATCAGCATGGATTCCGATATGAAAATGCTGTTGATAAAGAATCCCGACCGGTTTGAGTCAGAAATCAGAATCGGACCGGACAATAACAGGAAGATGATAATGAAATCGAAATAAGAAAGTTTTGCGGAACATCCGTAAAAAATACGGATTTCCCTGACCAGCTTCAATACAAAATAAATGAAGAGTGGGAAAAAAATGAGCGGGAAAGAATAATTTAATGCGGCCAGGCAGGATATCTGAAACAGGCATGATAACCCGGCAATGAGCAGATGAAAGCCCGTATGATAATGAAAAAACGGCATCTCTCCGCATAAGATGCTTGGATAACCGAAATTTCTATAGGATTCGGCAATCGAAGTATGAAATAATTGATCCAGAGAAATTGCACCGGAAAAATAAAGCTGGAAAATATTTCCGGAAATATAAGTCAGCTGAAAACAGCGCAGGCAGATCCCGCAATAGCAACATGCAAGCAGAGCAGGGAGCAGATTTCTTTGAAAACCTTCGTATGATGTGAATCTTCCTGAACTCCGATATTCCTGGAGAATAAATAGAAATAGATAGAAACAGACGACAAGAGCACCGGATAAAAGCACATTGAATGCATCGGTCAGGCCGCTCCTGAATAAGAATATAAATTCATAGATATATACAAAAAAAGCCGTTAGAAAAGCTGCCAGCTCACATCCGGAATCTTTTGTTTTTAATCGTTTTACTTTATCTTCCGTCATAATCCGCGCAAAAAGTTCCTGCTGCATAGTGGGGCTTGTATATCCAATCGACAAGGAACATATAGTTATTTTTCATAAAGAAATTCTGTTTTCTCCGAATCTTCAAGAACAGCAATAAAGCCGACACGCCGGAAACACTTCATGGAGGCAGTGTTTTCATTTTTCACAGCAGCTTTCAATCTTACTTTTCCTTTTTCCGCTTTCAGATTACTGATGGCAAGACGCAGAATATGCGAAGAAAAAGATTTACCCCGGAACGGCTGCGAAACACTGAAACTGATTCGATAACAATCAGCGTCATCAGGTTCAAACCGCACCTGGGCGGCCAACGTCCCTGCGTGATTTCTTACAAGATAGAAAAAAGTGTTTTCCGCCTGGAGTTTTTTCTCCAGCCACCGGAGATGTTCCTCCCAGGAAATTTGCTCCTGGCAAAACGAGTTTTGTCTGACGAGAGGATCATTGGACAGTTCAAAGATGCTTCGTGCATCTGCCAGCGTTGCAGGCGTGCATTCCAGATCATGGAATTTCACCATGGACGAATCTGCTGAAAAATCATTCAGGGATTCTCTGGAATTCTTCTGCGTTTCGATTGTAATTACGGCTTTTTCCGGAAGCAGAGAAAAAATTCGCCCGAGACTCAGCCCTCCCTGTCCAAGATGCGGATGGGAATCGTATTCGGACGTCATATCGTTCACATCGGTCAGATGGTACATCGCTGGATTCAGGGTCATCAGCTCCTCAATATAGGAATACGGCTCCTGATGCAGAGAGTTTGCCGCACAAACGGCATGCCCGAAATCAAGACAGAATCCGCAGCCAGAGGCATCCATTGCCTTCTTCAATTCCGCGATATCATAACCGCGGCAGAAATTTCCTCCCATCCGGTTCGGCAAGGCGCGGAATGGCTTGTTCTCAATCAATGCCCTGGGTTCGCGGAAAGCCGCAAGCTGGCATGCCGTTTCTTCGATGCTCCCATCGATCCCGCCGTGAAAGATGATCCACCGGGCGTTCAGAGCATCGGCGAAACGCCGGGTTTCCTCATAGATTTTCCGGTTGTTCTCCGCGCGCTCCCTGTCCGCAAGATTGAAATGCTGCATGAAATGGGCATTATGAATGATGAATGGTATCTGCAGTTTTTTCCATGCGGGGAGACATTCCAGAGTTCCGGGAACAACATAAAGTTCGATATACGAAAAGATCCCGTCTGCATAAAGGCGTTCCGCTTCACGCAGATAGGCATCCGTATTGGTCGACCAGAGTTTTAAACCGATTTGATACATTCCTTCACCGATTCAATCACGGTCTGAATGTCCTGCTCCGTCAGATCCGGATACAGAGGCAGACTCAGTTCCTGTTCGTAAAACGCCTCTGCATTCGGCATATCGCCGGGCTTGTATCCGAAATGCTCCCGATAGTAGGGTTGAAGATGCACGGGAATGTAATGCACCTGGGAACCGACACCTTTTTCCCGCAGTTTCTGCATGAATTCCGCTCGCGTCGTCCCGCAGGCGGCATAGTCGATGCGCGCCGCATAAAGATGGAAGCAGAGATCATCAAGATTTTTTTCCGAGGGAATCTGGAAATGCGGCACGCCGCGAAAAGCCTCATTGTAGATTTTGACGATTTCCAGTCTGCGCTGTCTGAACTGTTCCAGACGCTCCATCTGCGAGATGCCGAGCGCCGCCTGGAAATCGGTCATACGGTAATTGAATCCCAGTGCCTGCATCTCGTAATACCATGGGCCGGGGTTCTGCGTCAGAAACGCGGGATCCTTTGTGATTCCATGGCTGCGGAACAGAAGCAGACGCCGGTAAAGAGTCTCGTCGTTTGTCATAACGGCGCCCCCTTCGCCCGTGGTGATTGTCTTGACCGGGTGAAAGGAGAAAATCGTCAGATCGGAATATTTGCAGGAGCCCACTTTCGCTCCGCAGGGATACTGCGAACCGATGGCATGTGCCGCGTCCTCAATGACACACAGCTTGTATCTGCGTGCCAGTTGTGCAAACGCTTCCATGTCACAGACGCGTCCGGCAAAATGAACCGGCGTAAGCAATCTGGTGTCAGGCGTGATTTTTTTCTCCGCCTCCACCGGAGATAAACAGAAGGTATCCGGATCGATATCCGCAAAACGGCAGGTCATGCCGCAGTAAAGCATGGAGTTCGCCGAGGCGGTAAAGGTTATCGGCGTAGTGATTCCCTCGCTTCCTTTCTCCAGTCCCAGCGAGGCCACCGCGATATGAAGCGCTGCCGTGCCGTTGGAGACCAGAACACAATATTTCGCACCCGTGTATGCGCAGAGCTTCTGTTCAAATTCAGCAATCTTGGGTCCCTGCGTCATATAGGGGGAACGCAGAACATCCACGACCGCGGCTATGTCCGCATCCGAAATGCTTTGTTTTCCGTAACCGATCATTTTTCCTGCTCAGGCATTCATTTTATTGGCAATCAGATTGCGAAGTTCCTCAACGGTGAGGAATACCCGGTTGGTGCCGCTGTTATAGGAAAATCCTGTTTCACAATGTTTTCCCGGTTTTTCGGAACTCGTCTGAATGAATTTTTCCACGTCCCACAGCGGGAGCGACGGCAGAATCACAAAGTATTTCTCAAATTCCACACTGTTCAGCGCATCCGTAACCGTAATCATCTCCTCATGGAGCTTTTCTCCGGGGCGGATACCAACGTATTTCAATTCTGCTTCCGGCGCAATTGCTTTCGCAACATCCTCGATACGATAGGACGGAATCTTCGGAACAAAAATCTCTCCGCCCCACTGATGCTTCAGCGCATAGAGAACAAGATCCACTCCTTCATCAAGGGTAATATTGAACCGTGTCATCCGTTTGTCTGTAATCGGAAGCACTCCTTCGTCTTTTTTCTTCAGAAAGAAGGGAATGACAGAACCGCGCGATCCCATCACGTTGCCGTAACGAACCACACTGTATTTAATATCATGCGCTCCTTTGGAATTATTCGCAGCCACAAAGAGTTTATCGCTGCATAACTTTGTCGCACCGTAAAGATTAATCGGTGCCGCAGCCTTGTCGGTACTCAGTGCGACAACATTTTTCACATTGCAGGCGAGTGTTGCATCAATTACGTTCTGCGCTCCCATCACGTTTGTTTTGATTGCTTCAAAAGGATTGTATTCACAGGCGGGAACCTGTTTAAGCGCGGCGGCGTGAACGACAACGTCAATTCCCTCCATCG
>ERZ779896.2228-NODE-2228-length-13826-cov-3.576647_pt1 | contig 13826 bp, 21 predicted proteins | sample MGYA00511067_ERZ779896 | MGnify/ENA primary metagenome ERZ779896 (study PRJEB29588, sample SAMEA2161597) | human gut metagenome | biome: human gut; feature: human-associated habitat; material: faeces | place: Denmark | collected 2008/2010 ...
GTAATACAGTACATGCGTATGTATATGCGCGCGAGAAAATATAGTATATATATAAAGAGTTTGAAAGGCGTTTCCGAACGTATCCGTTTCCAGGGCCAAAAATCAACTAGAAAAGGAGACACAGAAATGACAGTAAACGACAACAGAGGATTTCATTTCTTGATGTATGAAATAGACACAAGAATCAACAACGAAACAATGGACCGATATGGAATCGAAAGGCAGAGCCTGGTCGCCATGGAAGAACTATCAGAACTGCAAAAGGCAATCTCTAAACTGGTACGCAATCCGAAAGAGAAAACAGAACCCTTAGAATTCAAAGGGCTAAGAAATAACCTGATTGAAGAAATGGCGGATGCTTTGATTTGTATGGATCAGCTTATCGATTTTTACAAGGTCAAGCATTACGAGATTCAAGACATCATTCAGGCAAAACAGAAAAGACAAGCTAAAAGGCTAGAGGAGGAATAGAACATGAAAGAAACTAGAATGCATATCAAGTGCGATCGATGCGGAAAAGAAACGTCAGTCGGAATCGAAAAGATCGAGAACGGAAAGACAATCGAAACCTGGGAAGGACTTCCAGAGGGATGGATCACAACAATTGACAAAAACGATTTATGTCCAGACTGCGTCAGACAGTACCGCGAACTTCAAAAGAAGTTCTTCCAAAAATGATAGAAAATCAAGTAGAAAATTATCTGATCAAAAAGGTATCAGCACTAGGCGGTAAAGCCTGGAAGTTTGTAAGCCCAGGAAACGCAGGCGTGCCAGATAGACTGATCACATATAATTCAAGAGCTTTCTTTGTAGAAGTAAAAAGGCCAGGCGGCAAGCCTAGAGCCCTACAAAAAGCCACAGTAGCACAAATAAGGGCAACAGGTATGAAAGTATACTGCATCAGCACAAAAGCCCAGGTGGACGAATTAACAAGCCTGCTGCGGTCTGGCATCATACCGGAGGAGCGACACTTTGACAGAATTTAAGCCACACGGATATCAAAAGAAGGCTATCGACTTCGGACTGGATCATAAGAAGTGTGGCCTTCTTCTCCCTATGGGAGCCGGAAAGACCGTAACCACACTAACGATCATCAGCCTTCTAAAACTAATCGACATAGAAAAAGTTCTAATCATTGGCCCTGTGCGAGTAATAAAGAGCACGTGGCCCGAAGAAATAGAAAAGTGGAATCACACTAAGGATTTGAGCTATTCAATCATAGCAGGCACTCCAAAGCAACGTGAGAAGGCACTGCAACAAAAGGCAGACATTTACCTCATAGGCAAAGAGAACGTAACCTGGCTAGTAGACAACAAATACTTTGACTTCGACATGGTAGTGATTGACGAATTATCAACTTTCAAGAATCCAAAAAGCCAGAGGTTCAGAGCCCTAAGAAAAGTTATGCCACTAGCTGACAGATTCATAGGACTGACAGGAACACCAGCACCGAAAGGAATCCCGGACCTTTGGAGCCAGATATACTTGATTGACCAGGGAGAAAGATTAGGTCGAACACTAACTCAGTTTCGAGAAAGATATCTAATTCCAGGAAGAAGAAACGGGGTGATCGTATACGATTGGAAGCCAAGACCGGACGCGGAAGAAAAGATATACAAGAAAATAGGTGATGTCTGTATGAGTCTGGATCAAGAAGATTGCGCCAAACTTCCACCTGTAATGTACATAAAAAAATCAATTGAACTACCACAAAAAGCGATGACAGAATACCACGCTTTCAAACGTGAGAAGGTTCTGGAACTAGACAACAACGAATCATTGCTAGCAGCCAACGCTGGAGTGCTATGCGGTCAGCTTCTACAAATGACATCAGGAGAAATTTATAAAAGAGATCAGCTAGGAAATAAGCTCGAAGAAGTAGCAACCCTTCATGCAGTTAAACTTGAGGCACTAGACGACTTGATCGAATCAGCAAACCAGAACCCGGTGATGGTGTTTTACTACTTCAAACACGAACTAAAACGAATCACAGAACACCTGAAGAAACAGAAACTGGAAGTCCGCAGCCTTGAGAACGAAGATGACGTTCGAGACTGGAACGATGGAAAGATAGACGTGCTGCTTTTGCATCCAGCAAGCGCAGGACACAGACTTAACCTTCAACGTGGTGGACATATCGCAATCTGGTACACACTCCCAAACTGGAACCTTGAACTGTATCAGCAGGCAAATGCCAGAATCTACAGACAAGGACAGAAACAAAACGTGATCATTTATCAGATCGTTGCTAGAGGCACAGTAGACGAGGACATGCTGGATGCACTAGAACACAAGAATATAACACAAAAAGCCTTGATCGAAGCTTTAAGGAGGTAAAACATGACTTACGACGAATTAATATCAGAACTAAAAACGGTGCGCTACTGCTGCCACCGTTTGATTGAGATCAATGAAGAGCTTGAGGTCCTCAATCATCAGAAGACAGGACTGGCCCGATCCGGTCCAGACCTCACACCGGAGCAGATACGGAGCCCTCTGCCAATGCCGACATATCAACATCAGTACTATAGCCCGCTCGGTCTATTTGAAGAAATATCAGCCAAAGAACAGGAACTGCATCACTTTCAGAAAAGACTGATGGATCTTAGATGGACGGAGCTACTGCCGTTGGCGGATCAAAATATTCTGTGGGACCTGTACATCTACCGAAAGCGCGCAGACGATGTGAGCTATAAGTACGGCTATAGCAAGTATGGTATGTATAAGCACTTGCGGAAAGAGATCAATTGGCTCAGACTGGGAACAAGTGGGAAATAACATAGGGAAATCGATGAATGAGTATTCAAGAAGAGACAAAAAATTTAAAGCAGCAAAATAAAAATGAAACATTACAGGCCACGACTGAAAACAAAGACCAACAGATGGAACCAAAGCATAAGATGCGCGTTGGACATATCGAATATAATGGGCCTCTTCCCATACCTTCACATCTTAAGGCTTATAATGATATTGTACCAGGGGCTGAAAATGGTAAAGGAATTACTAGACTTGTTTCTTTGGCTTCGGCTCTTGCAATGCTAGCAGGAGCTTTTATCTACAATAACAGAGACAAGAATGGCCCGGAAGAACCCTAGTAGATTCTACTAAAACTGAAAGAGTTGACACAGTAAACCACTTTTAAGTGGTATATTAGTACTTGTAAAAGAGGACCGGTAGAAAAGGGACCTCTTTTCTTTTACCCGGAACGTCCTCCTTTCTAAAAACGAGTGCTTTCTAATCAACATCAACATCAACGTCAACACCAGCAACAGTTACGACAAATCATGGGCTTAATTTTAGTATTTCAGCGTTCCGGGTAATCATAGACAACAAAGAAGCAGACAATGCTTCTTTTTTAATACAACAGAGGTGAACACACATGAACATTACAGACATAAGAACATGCGACCTGAAGCCTTACGAGAACAACCCACGACTCAACGAAGATGCCGTCGATTTAGTCGCAGCATCTATAGACGAGTTCGGATTCAAGCAACCGATTGTGGTGGATAAAGACCTGATCATCATTGCCGGACACACCAGGTGGAAGGCAGCACAAAAGCTAGGCCTTGAGACAGTGCCATGCATCCAGGCCGACGATCTAACACCAGCACAGGTGAAAGCCTACCGATTGGCAGACAACAAAGTCGCGGAAGCAGCACAATGGGACCTTGACGCTTTACAGTTTGAACTGGAAGAGCTAGACAACATGGACTTTGATATGGAGCCATTCGGATTTGAAACAGAAACCTTTGACGAACAAATCGCAGAGGACGACAACTTCGAGCCAGAGATTCCGGAAGAACCGACAACCAAAAAAGGGCAGATCTGGATGCTAGGCAGGCACCGATTGATGGTCGGAGACAGCACCAAGCGCCAGGACGTAGAAAATCTTTGCAGCGACACTACCATGGATATGGTCGTAACTGATCCACCGTATAACATAGCTCTAGGGCAGCTTATGAGACCAAGCGAAGTCAAACAGCTACACCGAAGAACAGACGGCCTAGTCATTGATAATGATTCCTGGGAAGACGACGAGGGCTTTATTGAGTTTTTAAAAGTAGCCTTCGAGAACATGACAGAACAGCTCAAGGCCGGCGGAGCCTTCTACATTTGGTACGCATCCACACAAAGCAAGAACTTCTTGGAAGCTGCAGAACGCGCAGGCCTAAATATCCGACAAACCTTGATCTGGAACAAGAACACATTCACACTGGGTCGCCAGGACTACCAGTGGAAACACGAGCCATGCCTTTACGGATGGAAAGATGGCGCAGCCCATTACTTCGTCAACACTAGAAACCTTGTAACCGTACTCGAAGACACAAAGAACCTGGACATTGACAGCATGAAGAAGGACGAGCTTAAAGATCTTCTAAAATCAATCCTGGGGGGGGTGCAAGGACACAACAATTCTGGACGAGAAGAAGCCCACGAAATCGGATCTGCATCCAACCATGAAACCAATTCCACTGATTGCAAGACAGATCAAGAACAGCAGCCGAACTGGAGAAAACGTATTGGACCTATTCGGAGGTTCAGGCTCCACGCTTATGGCTTGCGAGCAGCTAGGACGGAGGTGCTTCATGATGGAGTATGATCCATACTATGCCGATGTAATTATCAAGCGCTGGGAAGATTACACCGGAGAACAGGCGGAGCTGATATCAGATGCCTGCTAAGGGATTAGCTGGACGTACAAAAAGCGAAGCGGCCAGACAGCGCAAAGACCCGATGCAAAACTTGAAGCCGTTCACGAAAGAGAATGCAGCAGAGATGGGACGCAAGGGTGGAGCCGCAAGCCAGAAAGTCCAAAAGAAGAAAAAGAAATTAAAACAATGCCTGGCCGCAATCCTAGAGTTGGAGCCAAGCGAAAGAAACAAAGAGAAGTTGATCGACATGGGATTAGAAGATGAGGAGCTTAGCAATCAAATGCTTCTAGCCGCAACCATGTTCAACAAAGCCACACGTGGAGACGTAAGGGCTGCAGAATTCATTCGAGATCTTACCGGACAGCAGCCTGTTACCAGTCTAGATAGAGCCAGAACGAAACTGATGAACACACAAGCCGAACAGATCAAGAGGCAAGGGGACCCTTCTAAAAAGATTACCGTTCCTACTTTTGTCGGCGAGGATAAGTTAGATGAGTAATGTTACCTATCTACCGGATCTCGTGGGCAAAGGCTACCGAAGCTTCTGGAACTTTCGAGGCAGATATGACGTGGTCAAAGGAAGCCGTGCTTCAAAAAAATCAAAGACAGCTGCGTTGAGGTTTATCTACAATCTGATGAAATACGATCAATCCAATCTGTTGGTCGTTCGTAAGACGTATCGAACTTTGAAAGATTCATGTTGGACTGACTTGAAATGGGCTGCTAACCGATTAGGTGTAACGCATTTATGGCAGTTTAAGGCTTCACCTTTAGAAGCTACTTATCTTCCAACTGGGCAGAAGATTTTGTTCCGAGGACTGGATGACCCATTGAAGGTGACGTCAATTACGGTTGATTACGGCTATCTCTGTTGGGGTTGGGTAGAAGAAGCCTATGAGCTGAACTCTGAAGCCGACTTCGACACCATTGACGAATCAATTCGTGGTGGGATTCCTGATAAACTCTGGAAACAATGGGTGATAACCTTTAACCCATGGAATGACAGACATTGGCTGAAGCACCGTTTCTTTGACGCTGAAGCCGACCCAGACATTCTAGCTATCACGACCAACTATACCTGTAATGAGTGGCTAGACGATTCAGATAGACAGCTGTTCGAGAATATGAAGAAGAACGATATCAGGTTGCAGGACTGGGTCATTGGGGCGTTGTGGAAGGCCTAGTCTATGAGAACGTGGAATACGAGTATGATTTTTCACTGAATCAAGTTCTTAATTGCGATACAGTGTGTGGCCTCGACTTCGGATATACGAATGACCCTACCGCTTTTTTTATAGGCTTTATCGATACAGAAAACAAAAATCTTTATGTGTGGGATGAAATCTATAAAAAGGGAATGTCCAATCGTATGATCTATCACGCTATCGTAAGTGCTGGTTACGGTAAAGAAAAGATAACCTGTGATAGCGCAGAACCTAAGTCTATCGATGAGCTAAAAGGCTATGGCTTAAGGGCCCGTAAAGCTTTAAAAGGTAAAGACTCCATTAATCATGGAATTCAGTTTATACAGAACTATAAGATTCTTATCCATCCAAGATGCGTGAATTTCAGAACAGAGATTCAGAACTATGCCTGGGCTAAAGATAAGTTTGGAGCACAGATCAACGAGCCTATGGATGACTTCAACCACTTGATGGATGCGATGCGATATGCGGTTGAAAAGTACACCTTAGGACAGGCCAAAGTCCACTTATTTAAAGGAGGATTGTAAAATGGGCAGACAGCTAAAAATTAATATAAGTAACGACAATTATATCATCCCCGACCAGGTGATTACGATGTCGGACAATGAAGAGCTGACAGTCAGCGTTCTAAATGAAATGCTTGGACTGCATAGAAAATTGACTGACTTGAGGTACAAGAAATTAAAGGATGCCTATATCGGTGCCTATCCGATTTGGACAAGACCTAAAAAACCAGACTATAAACCAGACAACCGTTTAGCTATCAACTTTGCAAAGTACATTGTTGATACGATGAACGGCTTTTTTATTGGTGTTCCAATCAAAGTAAAGTCCGCGGATTCAGATATTGATGAGTATCTGAATTTCTTGAACAAATATAACGACCAAGATGATAATAATGCAGAGTTGTCTAAGATTTGCTCTATTTACGGTAAAGGCTATGAAGTCTACTACAATGATTCAGATACTGGACAAATCGGGGTTACCTACATGAACCCAACAGAAGGATTTATGGTCTATGATGATACGAATCGACAATTACCAAGATATTTTATTAATTACTATATTGATTCAGATAACATTACACATGGCGAGGTTCGTTCTAGAACGAGTATCTTGTATTTCAACGACAGAGGCAATTTACACTTTGAGAATGAAGTAGAACATAGTTTCTGTGATGTTCCAGCCAGTGAATTTATTGAGAACGAAGAGCGATTATCAATCTTTGAATCTGTATACAGCTTAATCAATGCCTACAATAAGGCTTTATCCGAAAAAGCGAACGATGTTGATTACTTTGCAGATGCTTACTTAAAGATTCTAGGAACTCTGATGACAACGGAAGAACTACAATGCATCCGAGACAATCGAATCATCAATTTAAGCGGTGACGATGCGGAAAAGGTTGTCGTTGAGTTTATGGATAAGCCAAATGCTGATACCACACAAGAGAAATTGATTGAAAGATTGGAACGCTTGATATTCCAGATTTCCATGGTTGCCAACATCTCGGATGAGAACTTTGGAGCTAGTAGCGGTATCGCTTTAAAGTACAAGCTATTATGCATGAGCAACTTGGCTAAGACTAAAGAGCGTAAGTTTACTTCTGGTATGAATCGACGCTATAAGCTAATCTTCTCTAACCCAATCAATAAAATGAATGCAGATGACTGGGTAAAAGTTGATTATGTCTTCACGCAGAACTTTCCAGCTAACCTACAAGAAGAAGCTCAGACTGCTGCACAACTTAGCGGCATCGTCTCAAAGGAAACGCAACTATCTGTATTGTCCAACATTTCCAATGTTAAAGATGAGATGAAACAGATTGAGCAAGAAGAAGACAACCAGTACAAAAGAAGTAACTTGTTAGGCGACTACGTGGTTGCGGATTCAAAGGAAACTAAGGATGAGTAGTCAATACTGGCGTGATCGTGAGCGTGACTGGAAGAACCGGAAGAAAAAGACTGAAAAGGAACAAGAAGAAGAGATACAAGAAATCTATCAAAATATGCTGGACTCGATTACTAAAGAGATTGAGTCCTTTTTTAGCCGCTATGCCGCTAAAGAAGGAATCTCGATGGCAGAAGCTAAAAAACGAGTCAAACAGATAGAAATTGAAGAGTATAAACGAAAAGCGAAGAAGTATGTTAAAGAAAAAGACTTCTCAGACAAAGCCAATGAAGAAATGCGGCTCTATAACTTGACGATGAAAGTCAATCGATTGGAGCTTCTAAAAGCAAACATTGGTGCTGAACTAGTCAATGGTACTAATGATCTAGAAACGTATTACGGTGATCAACTAAACGATGCAGTAATGGAAGAGTTAGAACGTAATGTTAGTATCTTAGGTCCATCCGTTCTAAACAACGCACAAAGTGCAAGGGCAATCATAGATTCTTCCTTCAGAAATGCAACATATTCAGAACGTGTATGGGCTAATCAAGGCGTGCTACGTAACAACCTGGTCAACATTATCACTGCTGGTATCATCCAAGGAAAGAACGCTAGAGACCTTGTACCGCAGCTCAGAAAGCAGTTTGATGTTTCAAGATACCAGGCCGAAAGATTATTGAGAACAGAGCTGACAAGAGCTAGAATACAGGTTCAAGCGGAATCCTATAAAGCTGAAGACATAGAAAAGTATGAATATATAGCTTGTGGCTTAAGAGACTGCTGCCCAGCATGCAAGGCGCTGGATGGAAAGATATTCAAAGTCAAAGACATGGAATTTGGTGAGAACGCTCCACCATTACATCCAAACTGTCATTGTGCAACAGCACCTTATTCAGATAGAGGAGTATACGAGAAATGGCTAGATGGATTAGCAAATGGAGAGCATGATCTAAGGTTTGATGAGTGGAAAGAACAATTTTATGCAATTAACAAAGTAAGTAGCAAACTAGGTGATAGAAAAGTATATATTACTGAGCAAGCCATAGATAAAGTTAAACAAGTCGAATTTGAAGGATTGTTAGATTCTGTTGGATTACAAGAATTACATAGAGAACTTTTAAGAAAGTCAATGGGAGATAACGATAGCAATGAAGTTTTGACAATAGTTAATGTAAATGATTATAATCAGAAAGTTATTACCTTTGGCTCAGAAAGAAGCGTGATGCCAAGTAAAAACATTGAAGCACTTACTATGATGCAAAAAAGTAAATATCAATCTGTTTACTGGCTTCATAATCATGGTTTTACAAATGAGTTTTCTTATAATGATTTAGGATGTTTTTATGATGAACGAATAAAGGCATTAACCATTGTTACAAACAAAGGAAAAATTGCAGTTATTAATAAAACAAAAAAATATAGCGTTCAAAAATTTCATGATATAATTATAGAAGAAAGAGGAAAATACGAGAATCCCATTGACCATTCCGATGAAATAGCACAAGCTATTTTAAGAAGACATAACGAATGTGGGATTCAGTGGATAAGGTGATGAATATGGAACCTAATAGACCATTAATTATTCCAAAGGAACTAATGAGTCCTGATGCAGAAACAAAGAAAAATTGGGATTTATTTGATGATATGCTTAAGCAAACAGAAGAATTGATTAAATCAGGAAAATTGGATTAAGTTTAATATTGAATAGGCCGATAAGTGTCGGCTTTTTTTATTACTCATAGTGAAAGGAGATACTATTATGGCTAGCAATGATATGCAGGTATTGATGTACAAGATTTTAAAGTATTTATATGAATGCATGAAACTTGGCAAAGAAGCAAGGCTAGAAGACTTTTCATATAATTCCAAACTCTTTGATATTCCTAAAAACTATTGGTTGGAAATTATTTACACATTAGTAACCCATGGTTACATCAAAGGATTCAAGGTATATGAGAACAAGTATAAGGATGTTAAACTTTATATAGAAAACGATCCGCCATTCAAGATTACCTATGAAGGTGTTATCTTTTTGGAAGAAAACAGTGGCATGAAAAAAGCATCTGAATTTGTAAAAGATTCTTTTAACGTCGTGCTATCTTCTTTGTTGGGTGTTATTCTATAGAAAAAATATGACATATTTATGGTCACTCAAACGAGTGGCCTTTTATTATGCAAAGGAGTAGAAAAAATGGACTATTATTTTTCAGAAGGAAAAGGCAGTTCTAAGGAAATCAAGAAATATTTAAAAGAAGCAGCTCAAAGTATTATTGACCATGCGGAGGATATCGTGGATCAATATGATTTGTTGGACAAGTTAAAGATAGAAATGGAGTTAGATCCAAAAGAAGGGTGGGTTCCTGAGATTAAGGTCACTTCTAGCTTTTTATCTGAGAGAACATTTCCTTTTAAGAAAGAAAAAGGACGTTGTAGTTTATGGTAAAAATTAAAATCAAACAAGCTGAAAAAGACTGCATAATTGAAATACAAGGTCATGCCAATTATGCACAAAAAGGCCAAGATATCGTATGCAGTGCTATATCGACTTTGTATCAGACATTGCGACTTTCTATTGGTCGGATTTCCAATGCAGATTCTTTTGAAGAAAATAGAATAGATGATGTTATATGCTGCATAGAAGATTGTGATGATACCGCAGATACACTTATCACTAACTTCTTGATTGGCTGTAAGGCTGTATCTGAAGCCTATCCTGAAAATATAAGAATTGAGGCTACTAACTTATGATATTTAAAAAATTTAATAAGATAATCAGCAACGCTTAGCTACACGAGTGTTGCTTTTTATATGTCCAGGCGTGCAAGACATTAAAAGGTACGGGGTGACCAGGCGTGAAAGTCCTTAAACTTTACGGATGTCTATCTGACTATAAAGGAGAAGAAAAATGAAACAACTATCTAACGAATTGAATTACTTATTTGACTTGCAACTCTTCGCAGATGAAAGCGAAACCGGGCAATCCGATGACTCTGGTGATGATACAACATCAAACACGGATGTTAAAGAGCAAAAAGGCGACTCATCTGGAGAAGCTCCAAAGTACACGGACGCAGATCTAGATAAAATCATCTCAAGAAAGATGGCAGAGATCACCAAGAAAGCAGAAAAAGAATCTCAGAAAAAAGCTGAGGCCGAGCGCTTGGCTAACATGACCGAACAAGAAAAGAAGGACCATCGACTTGCTGAACTTGAAAAAGAACTCGAGAAAATGAAGAAGGACAGCGCGCTAAGCGCTATGGGTAGAACGGCACGATCCATCTTATCTGATAAAGGCATCCATGTCAGTGATGCACTTGTTTCCAACTTGATTAGTGAAGATGCAGATGCCACTAAAGCTGCTGTTGAATCCTTTGCGAAAGAATTTGATAAAGCTGTGGAAGAAGCCGTTGCTGAAAAGCTAAAAGGAAACGCACCTAAAACAAGCAAAGCCGGCAAAGGCATCACCAAAGAAGACATTATGAAGGTCACAAATTCTATCGAACGTCAAAAGTTGATTCAAGAGCACCTAGACTTGTTTCGATAAAAAGAGGAGAAAATCTGAAAATGAAAAACTTATTTAATTTACAAATGTTTGCAGCCGCACAAAACACAACAACCACGGCTGATTTAGAACCCGCTATTTCGATTGATTTCTCATCTCGTTTGGCTACGAACATCAATGAATTACAAAGCTTGCTAGGAATCACAGAATTGATTCCGATGAATGCTGGATCAACAATCAAAATCTACAAATGTACAAAAGTAAATACGCCCGACCAAGTTGCTGAAGGCGAAGTCATTCCTTTGACTAAAATCCAACAAAAAATCGCACAAACTATTGAATTGACTTTGAACAAATTCCGTAAGAGTACAACGGCAGAGGCTATTCAACGTTCTGGTCAAGCTCTAGCCATCAACCAAACAGATGCTAAATTATTGAGTGGTATCCAAGCAGATATTAAGAAAAGCTTCTATGATGTGATTTCTGCCGGAACTGGTAAAGCAGAAGGAACTAATTTGCAATCTACATTGTCTGCTACTTGGGGTGCTATCAAGAAATACTATGCAGATATGGATGCAACGCCAATCTACTTCGTATCAAGCGATGACGTAGCTGATTATCTAGGAACAGCCACTGTTACGACACAAACAGCCTTCGGTATGACTTATATCGAAAACTTCTTAGGATTAGGAACTGTCGTAGTTGCTCCTAACTTAACTAAAGGTAAAGTAATTGGTACTGCTAAAGAAAACTTGAACGGGGCTTATGTACCAGCTAACGCTGGAGACGTTGCTAATTCATTCAATTTATCAGCAGATGCATCGGGCTTAGTTGGTATGACCCATACTGTTGGCGCTGATACGGCTACAATCGACACACTAGCTTTCTCAGGCGTTAAATTCTTCCCAGAATTTGCTGATGGCGTAATTGTCGGCTCTATCAAACCAGCTACAGCTGATGTGTCTACTGGAGAAAAGAAGTAGAGAGCGCTGATTTATGGCGGTACTCGAAAATGTTAAAAAGCTTTTAGGAGACTTAGAAGGCAAAGACGACTTGTTGAATATGATCGTATCTCTTACAGATGACCGCCTTAAAACACTTCTAGGCGTTGAAGAGGTTCCAAACGAATTAGAGTACATCATCACAGAAGTAAGCGTTGCACGCTTTAATAAGATTGGTTCTGAAGGTATTTCAAGTCATACCGTCGAGGGTGAAAGTATGTCATTTAATAATAATGATTTTGAACCTTACGAGGATGACATTGAATCATGGCGCTTTGCAAACCAAGATAAGAAAGTAGGAAGGTTGAGATTTCTATGAGATATGACACACCTATCTACTTCCAGCGTATCGTTCGTGGTGATTACAATCCGGATACTGGAGACTATGACAACGACGCACTGACCGAAGATGAGGTTTACGCATCTGTCATGGATACCCAGGCAAAGACTATGATGCTTGTATATGGCCAGCTAAAACAAGGCTCACTGACCGTCCATATCCAGAATCACTATGACTTTGCTTATGACTATATTCGGATTGGGAATAAACGATATCGCGCGGATCTCGATAGAAAGCTAAAAACAAAAGAAACGTTTATTCTTTCGGAGGTGCAATGATGGCCTCGATACAACTTATAGGAATGGAAAAGCTGACGGCAAAGCTTAAGAAGTGTCAAGGCTTGGACGCAGTGAGGACTATCGTCAAGCAAAACGGGGTAGAGATGCAGAACAAGACTGTAAGAGGCGCGGTATTTACTCGTGGATACTCTACAGGTGCTACTAAGCAGTCCATTACAGGGCATTCCGAAGATGGAGGCCTGACCTACTCCGAAGGGCCTACGACTTACTATAGCGGCTATGTTGAAATGGGGACTCGTAAGATGGCGGCACAGCCGTTTGTTAGACCCGCTTTTAACAGTCAAAAAGCGAAGTTTCACTCCGACTTGGAAAAGCTAGTAAAGTAGGTGCTTATGGACTCACAACAAGAAGTATTCAGTGCTATGCTTGTAGCACTAAAAAAACATTTCGAGGATACGAGTATCGGTGTGTATGATACGTTCTTACCACCAGAAGGCACAGCGTATCCTTTTGTTTATCTAGCAGACAGCCAACTGGTAGATGACTATGGCAACAAAACTATGATTCTTGGATCCATCTACCAAACTATTCATGTTTGGCATGATAACGCAAGAAAGCGTGGAACCGTATCATCTATCTTGAATGATATCAAGCAAGTGGCTAGAAGCTTAGACCGTACAAAAAACTACGCGCTGACTATCGCAAGTATAGACCAGCGCATCCTTCCAGATACCAGTACAAGTACACCATTACTACACGGTATCCTGGAAATCGAATTTAGAATCACAGGAGGAACAAAGTAATGAATATCTTTGATTTACAAAAGTTTGCTGAGAACAAGTTGGAAGCTATTCAAGGTAAACGAATCATATATTTATTCAGAGTTGCAGGCGACTCTGCTAAAGAAGATGCAACTGTAGTAGCATTCCAGACTGAAGGTGAACGCGATATCCAAAAAGACGCTGACTCTACAGCAACTAAGAGTGGCTCC
>ERZ779896.2244-NODE-2244-length-13731-cov-9.944721_pt1 | contig 13731 bp, 15 predicted proteins | sample MGYA00511067_ERZ779896 | MGnify/ENA primary metagenome ERZ779896 (study PRJEB29588, sample SAMEA2161597) | human gut metagenome | biome: human gut; feature: human-associated habitat; material: faeces | place: Denmark | collected 2008/2010 ...
CTTGACAAACTCGCTGGCGAATACGCTGACGAACTCGCAAACCTCGGCGTTCGCGTTTCCAACTTGGAAAAGAAAGTCGGCAACCTCTACTGGTCCGGCGATGCTCGTATGCGTTATATCGCTTCTTCCAAGAAAGATACTGCAGACAAATATGATGGCCGTATCCGTCTGAACGTCAAGGGTCAGGTCAATGATTCTACCTATGTACAGGGACAGTTCGTCAATGAAATGAACTTCAAAGATGAAGCTACCTCCAATACAAAGATGGCTCAGATTTATGTAAACCACAACTTCAACAAGAACGTAGCTGTACGTCTCGGCCGTCAGCCGATCGTATTCGGCAACCAGGGTGGCTGGCAGTACAATGGCCTCGAAGGCTACGATGGTGCACAGGCTTCCTACAACAATGGAAAACTCTCTCTGACCACCGGCTTTGGTCAGCTGAACGCATCTGAATGGGCTACCCTTGGTATCAAAAAAGGCGATACTGTAGGTGGTGATGAAACAACTGAAGCAACTAAAGCTGGTTCCATTTATGGTGCTAAGTCTACCGATATGTATTTTGCAAAGGGCGCTTATGACTTTGGCTTTGCTAAATTGGGTGCTGATTATGTTAAGTTCCAGGGGAGCTTTGATGCTGATAAGATTGACAGCTTTGAAGATGCATATGGTACTCACTACATGGCGGGACAGGAACTGTTTGGCATCAACCTGAACATTCCGGTTCAGCAGTTCAATGTCTTCGGCGAATACTGGAAGAACACCACTCTGGGTGATTTCGACACTGCTTGGAACGCTGGTCTCTCTTATGGCAAAGCAGACTGGAAGAAACCGGGCACCTGGGATCTCTCCGTTTCCTACAATGATGTCGATGCTGGTGCATACTTCGGTGGCGGCACATGGCATAACGATATGCTGAAGAACCTGGTAAAACCAAGCTATGATAAGGATAACCATGATTGGACTCTTGCTGGTGCAACCAATCTGACTTTCTGGAACGTTCTCGCTAATGTCACCCTCCAGAAGAACGTACAGCTCCATGCTGAATATGCATTCGCAGCTGACGCTGAAAATGCAGCAGATCCGGATGATGCATGGACTGTTTCCCTGAACTACAAATTCTAATTTGTGAGTTCTCGCAAACGAATCTGAATCAAAAAAGGAAATCCCTTATGGGATTTCCTTTTTATTTTATATATCATATAATAAGGGCAGAGAGGAGGCGGGACGTGATGGATATCGACGATATATATCTGGCAGGGAAGAACGCAGCCTATGACAGTGCTGCCAAGAAGCTTCTGGCCAGCCGGAAGATCTTGGCGTGGATTTTGAAATACTGCGTCGAAGAGTTCAAAGAGAGCGAGATCGCAGACATCCGTGACCGCTACATCATAGGGACACCGGAAGTGGCTCTGACGCCTGTCCTTCCGGATCAGACGAATGCGGTGAGCCATATCCGTGGTGAAAGCACAGAGGATGCCACGCTGACGGAGGGGAGAGTCACTTTTGACATTCGCTTTCGCGCTGTGACGCCGGAGGAAGATCCGCTGGAGCTGATCATCAATGTGGAAGCGCAGAGAAGTTCACACCTGACATATCCCTTGATGAAGCGCGCCGTGTACTATTGCAGCCGTCTGATTTCGTCACAATACACTGTGGACTTCGAGAAAGCGCACTACGAAGGTGTCAAGAAGGTCTATAGTATCTGGCTTTGTATGGATACGCCCGATGGGGCAAGTGGTATCACACGATATCGGCTGACGGAAAATCAGGAGTATGGGGCGTACAGAGAGGACAGACGCAATTATGATCTATTGCAGGTCGTCATGGTCTATATCGGGCAGGGGAAACGAGAACTGGGTAACCGCCTGCTGAATTTACTGGAAGAAATTTTCAAATCAAAAGACAGTGCCAAAGACAAGCGGGAACGATTGCAAAAGGAATATCAGATTGATTTGAATGAAGACGAAGAAGGGATGGTGGATACCATGTGCAATTTGAGTGTAGGTATATTTGAAAGGGCTTGGAATCAAGGGCTTACGGCAGGGATGACGCAGGGCCTTGAGCAGGGCCTTGAAAAGGGCCGCAAAGAAGGTCTTGAGAAGGGCCGCGTACAAGGCCGCGAAGAAGGCCGTAAGGAGCTGACCAGAGCATTTGTCATGCAGCTTCTGGAGATGCATATGCCGCTGTCCTTTATCCTGCAGGCTACGAAATGCAATGAGAAAGAAATCCGGGATATTGCGGAAGAAGAAGGACTTACCGTAGATCCATCGTGATGAAAAACGGAGAGCTTGCGAGAGCCGTCTGTTTTCAGGAAAGCGCAGAGGAAGGAAACGCTGATTTTATCGAAGGACGATGGTATCGGCGTTTCCCTAGCTGCTTTCAAAAAATCAAAAAAGCCCTTGCAAAGGATCGCCCCTTTATGCTACAATAGTAAAAGCGCTGGGATGGCCCGGCTTTTTTAAGTGCGAATTTTCTACTTGCACAGACAGCGTGATTTGTGATATACTTATCAAGCATGTTAATTGGCCGTCGGCCGAAGAAAGATGGAATGAGGTGTAAATAATGCGTGAAGGAATTACTCTTGCATGCACAGAATGCAAGCGCCGCAATTATCGTACGAACAAGAACAAAAAGACCACTACCGAACGTGTAGAACTGATGAAATACTGCAAATGGTGCCATAAACACACCCTTCATAAAGAAACCAAATAATTTTTTCTGATTGAACTGGGGTGCGAGCATGGCCAAGGCGAAGCGTAAAACAACAGCTACTAGAACGGAAAAAGCACAGGAAGCAAGCAGCGCATGGAGCCGTTTCTTCAAGGAAACAAAGATGGAAATGAAAAAGGTCATCTGGCCGACCAAGAACCAGATGCTGAACTATACCATCGCGACCATCGTGTCTGTCATCCTCGTATCTTTCCTGATCGTGGCAGTAGACTTCGTATTCGCTGGTCTCTCCAAGTTATTAGTCACTGCGGTAGGCTGAGAGGAGGAGAGCTATGTCTGATATCGAAGCTGAAAACAAAAACTTAAAAGAAGAACAGAGCGAAGTCAGTGCACCGACCGAGATCGGCGCTCCGAGCGTCGGTTCCAAAGATATCCGCTGGTATGTCATCCATACCTACTCCGGCTATGAAAATAAAGTCAAGGATACCCTGACCCGCAAAGTTCATTCCATGGGCATGGATGATACGATCCTCGAGATCCTGCTCCCTCTTCAGGATGAAGAAGAAGAAAAAGATGGGAAAACAAGAGTGGTTGCTCACAAAGTGTTCCCCGGCTACCTTCTGATCAAGATGGAAGTCAATGACAGAAGCTGGTATGTCGTCAGAAATACCCCTGGCGTCACCGGATTCGTCGGGACGACCACGAAGCCGATTCCGCTTTCTGATGAAGAAGCAGACCGCATCATTCATGGCATGAATACAAAGAAGGCAGCAGCCGTCGACGTCAAAGCCGGCGATCGCGTCCGTATCACCAAGGGTGTATTCGAAGACCGCACTGCTGTCGTACTCGAAGTCGCTGAAGACAAGACCAAGATCAAGGCCGATATCAGCAATTTCGGAACCACCACTACGATTGAACTGGAAGCCGGTTCTTTTGAACCACTTCCGTGATTCAATATACAGTGGGACTGCCTCGAACTAGGCTCGTCCCACGGTGGGAGGGCCCGTTACAGCCCGTAAGTACCACATTCCAACAAGGACAAGGAGGTGTAACATTATGGCAAAGAAAATCTCTAAAGTTGTTAAACTGCAGGTCGCAGCTGGCAAAGCTACCCCAGCACCGCCAGTAGGCCCGGCCCTCGGCCAGGCAGGCGTCAACATCATGGCCTTCGTTAAAGATTTCAACGATCGCACTGCAAAGCAGGTAGGCCTGATCATCCCTGTAGAAATTACCGTTTTTGAAGATAGAAGCTTTACATTTATTTGTAAAACTCCGCCGGCAGCTGTTCTTCTGAAGAAAGCAGCCGGACTCGAAAAGGCTTCTGGTGAACCGAACAAGAACAAAGTCGGCAAAGTCACCAAAGCACAGGTCAAGGAAATCGCTGAAACAAAGATGCCAGACCTGAACGCTAACACTGTAGAAGCAGCTATGCGCCTGATCGAAGGCACAGCTCGTTCTATGGGCATCGAAGTTGTAGACTAAGACTGACCCATTCGTGGCAGGGTAGAACCCCAAAGACCACATAGGAGGAAACAATGGCAAAACTGACAAAGAAACAGAAAGCCGCAGCAGCCATCGTTGACAGTCATAAGCTCTATGACATCGACGAAGCTGTAAAGCTTGTGAAAGAAGCAGCATCCGCAAAGTTCGATGAAACTGTAGAAGTTGCTTTCAATCTGAATATCAACCCGAAATACGCTGATCAGCAGCTCCGCGGCGCTACCGTACTTCCTGCAGGCACCGGCAAATCCAAGAAGGTTCTCGTATTTGCTAAAGACCACAAGGAAGACGAAGCAAAAGCAGCAGGCGCTGACTACGTAGGCGGAAAAGAACTGGCCGACAAGATCATGCAGGGCTGGATGGACTTTGACGTCGTAGTAGCTACACCGGACATGATGGCTGTCGTAGGTCGTCTGGGCCGTGTACTCGGACCGAAAGGCCTCATGCCAAACCCGAAGGTTGGCACCGTCACCATGGATGTGACCAAGGCTGTCAACGAAATCAAAGGCGGCAAGGTACAGTATCGTACAGATAAAGCCGGCAACGTCCAGGTCATCATCGGCAAAGTATCCTTTGACGAAGACAAACTGAAACAGAACCTGCTCGCTATCTACAATACCATCCTCAAAGCTCGTCCTTCCACTGTAAAGGGCGTCTACATGAAGAGCCTCACCATCAGCTCCACCATGGGCCGCGGCATCCACCTCGACCTCACCAAAGTGGTAGCAGCAAAAGCATAATTTTACCTATTTACACTTAGCTTAAGACCGGCGGTAAGACATTTTAAAGGGCGTAGCCCGCCTCCCGAGGCTGAGTACTGCAAAGCCAGTACACGACCTCGCGGAATGCGAGGTCGTTTTAGCTAACGTGATAAATAATAAAATCCCATAGCAGAGGAGGTGTACTATGAGCGAAGAAAAGTATGAAGTTAGAATTCGTCCGGAAAAAGAAGCCATCGTTGCAGAAATGAAAGAAAAGCTGGCTTCCCAGGGCGTAGTTCTGGTATCCTTCAACAAACTGGACGTAAAGAATGCGACACTTCTCCGTCGTAAATTCCTTGCACACGGTGTTGAATACAAGGTTATCAAAAACACACTGACCCGCATCGCAGCTGACGAACTCGGTCTTGAAGGCCTTGACGATCTGCTCGCTGGCCCGAATGGTCTTGCAACCTGCAAAGACGATCCGGTCGCACCGGCAGCAGCTCTGAAAGAATTCTTCAAAGAAACCAAGAGCGAAGCTATCGTTGTCAAAGCTGGCGTCCTCGACGGCAAAGTCATCGACGCAAAAGCTGTTCAGGCACTGGCAGACCTGCCGTCCAAAGAACAGCTGCTGGGTATGGTCGCAGCAACCCTGCTGGCTCCGATCACCGGACTGGCACGTGCCCTCAACGGCAACATCCAGAACCTCGCATATGCTCTCGAAGCACTGCGTAAACAGAAAGAATCTGCGTAAGATCTACGCATAAAACTATTCCATGGAGGAAACAAAAATGACTAACGAAGAAATCCTTAATGCCATTGCAGAAATGTCTGTACTCGAACTGTCCGAACTCGTAAAAGCTATCGAAGAAAAATTCGGCGTATCCGCAGCAGCTCCTGTAGCTGTAGCAGCAGCTCCGGCAGCAGCAGCAGCAGCTGAAGAAGAAAAATCTGAATTCGACGTTATCCTCAAAGACGTTGGCGCTCAGAAGATCCAGGTTATCAAAGCCGTTCGTGAAATCACCGGCCTCGGCCTGAAAGACGCTAAAGCACTCGTTGACGGCGCTCCGAAAGAAGTAAAGACCGGCGTTGCTAAAGCTGAAGCTGAAGAAATGAAGAAGAAACTCGAAGCAGCTGGCGCTACCGTAGAAATGAAATAATTGCGGCTAAGCTAAAAGCTCGAGAAGATCGGACTCCGTGTGGAGTCCGATCTTTTTTATTTCCTGAAAGCAGCCCGTGAAAATGGGAATGTCTTCTGCGTCCAAGCCTTGCAATGAAAATGCGTGCATGAATGGGCGCGGGGCGTTACAATACATAGATAGGAAAGGTATGCGCAGATGATTGGAGCGTTTCCTTCATTCCCTGAGATGTCAGAGGCGCTCTCGAAGGAGAAGATGTATGGATAAGCAAGGATTTTCGGTAAGCGAGGTCAATCAGTACCTGAAGCAGCTGCTGGAATCGCAGAGCGATCTGCATCATATTCCGGTGCTGGGAGAGGTATCGAATTTCAAGCGGTATGGATCGGGGCATTGCTATTTCACGCTGAAGGATGAGAAGTCGGCGCTGAAATGCGTCATGTTCAAAAGCAGTGCGGCGCACCTGTCCTTCACTCCGCAGAATGGGGAGAAGGTCGTGGCTCTCGGCTCGATCTCGGTCTATGAAAGGGACGGGGTGTACCAGCTCTATGTGACTGCGATGCGTCGGCAGGGGATCGGGGATCTGATGCAGGCGTATGAGGCGCTGAAAGAGAAGCTCACGAAGGAAGGACTTTTTGATGCGTCTCGGAAGAAGGCGCTGCCTCGTCTGCCGCGGGCGATCGGGATCATCACGTCGCCTTCAGGGGCGGCGGTGCATGATATCATCACGGTGTCGCGGCGGCGGAACAAGGGCGTGAAGCTCATCCTGTATCCGGTGTCCGTGCAGGGGGAGGAAGCTGCTGGGGAGATCGTGCATGCGATCGATTTCTTCCATCGTCATCATCTGGCAGATCTTCTGATCGTGGGCCGCGGTGGTGGCTCGATCGAGGATCTGTGGGCGTTCAATGAGGAGCCGGTGGTGCGCGCCATCGCGGCGTCAGAGATCCCGATCATCAGCGCTGTCGGGCATGAGACGGATTTCACCTTGTCGGACTTTGCGGCAGATGCGCGGGCGGCGACGCCTTCGCAGGCAGCGGAGATCGCGGTCATAGATGTGGCGGCATATAGAAATGGAATCGCCTTCTATTGGGACAAGGCGGCGAAGCTGCTGGAAAAAAAGATCCATGAGGATGCGCAGCTGGCAGACAGTCTGCAGCAGGAGCTCGTGCAGGCGATGGAAGCGGAGCTTGATGCGAAGAAGCACAGTCTCTCGCTCATGGCAGCGAAGCTCTCGGCACTGAGCCCGCTGACGGTGCTTTCCCGCGGGTACACCATCACGACCGCAGCGGGGCATAGAGCCGTGCAATGCGTATCGGATGTATCAGCGGGAGACACGATCAGGACGACAGTGGCGGATGGGACGATCTCCTCCGTCGTATCAGGGATAGAAAAGGAAAGGGTGTAGATCATGGAAACGGAGAAAATGTCATTCGAAGAGGGGCTGCAGAGCTTGAAGAATCAGGTCGCAATGCTGGAAAAGGGAAATCTTCCGCTGGATGAGGCACTGAAGGTTTTCCGCGATGCCGTAGACGTCGGACGCTTCTGCAATAAAAAGCTGGAGATGGCAGAGACGGAAGTGCAAAAGATCGTGGAGGATGCCGATGGCTTCACGCTCGAGGATTTCGCGGAGAAATAGGGGCTGTACAGATACCTCCTTGTTTGAGTGATACTAGTCCCCTAAAGCTTGAAAGCAGGGATTAGGGATTAGTGGCTAGGGATTAGGAGCGCTAAGTGACTAGTGACTGGTGACTAAATACTACGTTCGGGCATCGCCACTATCTATACTTCGCGGCGCTTCTGATTTTTATGCGCCGCACCGCCCCCTTTGAACCTGTAGAACCCACAGACCCCGCTGAACCTCTTTCGCGCGAAATCAAAGGACGGTACGCCCCAGGGGCGACACCTCGAACCCATTTTCAGATATAAAGGAGAAAAATCTATGCGTATAGCTATTTCAGCGCCGATCAAGAAGGATTTCCAGAAAGAAGCGGAAGCGCTCTTTCCGGACTGCCAGCTCCTCTGGATGGAAGATCTGCCCGAAGAGGAGAGGGATAGCGCCATTCGCACCGCCGATGTCGTACTCACGCACAATATCGTGGGTGACCTCACCAAAGAAGAGCAGCAGCTGCTGGGTCATCCGCGTATGGTACAGACGACGCGGACGGGCGTCGACCATCTGTCTATGGCAGAGCTTCCTTCAGATATGAAGCTCTACTGCAATGCCGGTGGCTGGGCGCGCGGCATCGCGGAGTCGACGGTGGGGATGATTATCGCGCTGAACCGCTGCCTGAGAGAGCAGCTCCGTGACTTGCAGCAGGGCGAATTTCATATCCTTGGCTACCACCAGAAGAGCCTCGCCGAGCAGACCGTGCTGATCGCGGGCTTTGGCGGGATCGGGGAAGCTGTGGCTCGCGCCCTCCATCCCTTCGGCTGTCGCCTCGAAGCGGTGTCCAGGCATCAGCCGCAATCGCCCTTGCTTCAGGCGGCCTATACGATGAAGGACTTCGATCACGCGCTCGCTGCGGCAGATGTACTGGTGCTTGCGCTCCCTCACTCAAAGGAGACTGACCATCTCATCGATGCGCGCCGTTTGTCCCTGATGAAGAAGGACGCCATGATCGTCGACGTGTCCCGTGCGGGTCTGATCGACCATCAGGCACTGCTCGATCATGTCAGAGATCATCCGGATTTCCACGTCGCGATGGATGTCTGGTGGGGCGAGCATGACCGGTATCCGAAAGACGGCGATCCGATCCTCCGCTATCCGAATGTGATCGGCAGCGCGCACAATGCAGAGATGAACAGCCGCTGCCATGAAGAAGCGATCCGAAATTCACTCCTCAATATCCGTGCTTTCCTCGATGGCAGGCCGGTCAAAGGCTATATCCGCAAAGAGGAATACCTCTGGCAGGGCGGTCTTGCCCTCGGCGGCGATGCGGAAGGACATTAGAAAATAAATGCAGCGGATTTCCGCCGGAAAATGCATGCCGATCAAAGAGGCGCAGGATGTTCCCTGCGCCTCTTTGGCTTGCCCTCGCAAGGGCAATGCTGGTTGTGGATGATGGCACAAGGATAACACCGCTTTCCCTGCATGGGGAAGGCAAAGAGGAGGCGGCTTCGCCGCAAAAAGGAAGCCAACCCCGCCTCGCTGCGCTCGGCAGCCCCTTCCAAAGGAAGGGGCTCGCGTGGACACTACCTTCTTCCTATGGAAGGAGGTGCCTCGAAGGGGCGGAGGTTGGAGGGGGAAAGCGGTATCCCCGACACAAATCCTTCCCCGCGGGAGACGGGGCGCGGTATCCATTTCTCATTCACAAATTCCCATCTATCCATGATATAATAAAGTGTATTATGGAGGAATTATATATGAACGAAGCTACACAGAAAAATACAACTCTCACTCTGCCGCTCGCAGCAATGAGAGATATTGCTATTTATCCGAAAATGACGGTCAGTGTCGACATTGGCCGTGATGCATCCGTCGCTGCCGTACGTCTTGCGATGCGCCGTGACCGCTACCTTGTCTGCGTGATGCAGAAGGATGGGAAGAAAGAAGACATCGACCTTTCGAACCTGTACGAATACGGCACGGTGGTGAAAGTGAACCAGATGCTTCAGCTGCCCGGCGGTCTCGTTCGCATTCTGGTGGAAGGCGTCTCCCGTGTGCATGTGGCGCATGCGGAGATGAAAGAGACCTGCATCTCTGCAGAAGTAGACGATGCAGAGGAATACACAGAAGATCCCCTCAAGGCCGAGGCGTATCGCCGTCTGCTCATCAAGAATTTCTTTGAATGGATGAGAAATACAGGCAAGGGGATGCAGGAAGACCAGATGAACCAGCTGAAACAGATCGATGATCCCGGAGAGACCGCTGATTTCATCTCCTCGCAGCTCCTGCTTGCACCGAAGAAGCGGCAAGAAATCTTAGAGACATTAGGCGTCATCGAACGACTGAAGATCGTCAGCGAGTGCGTGGATCGTGAAGTCGCCATCGGCGAGCTGGAAAGCGACATCAATCAGGAAGTCAGAAAGCGGATGGACAAGGAGCAGCAGGACTACTTCCTGCGCACGAAAGTGAAGACCATCCAAGACCGCTTGGGCGACACCGTAAGTCAGCAGAAGGAAGCGGAAGAATACCGTGAGAAGCTGAAAGCCTCTGCCATCCCCGAAGAAGAGAAGGGAAAGCTCGAGAAGGAGATCGACCACCTCGCCTCGATGCCGCCGATGATGGCGGAGACTGCCGTCGCCAGGAACTATCTGGACTGGGTCTTTGACCTGCCATGGGGCAAGGAAAGCGAAGACATCCTCGACCTTTCGCATGCGAAGGAGATCCTTGACGAAGACCATTACGGCCTGACCAAGATCAAAGAACGCATCCTCGAATACCTCGCCGTCCGTGTACTCGCTCCCGATGCCAAAGCACCGATCATCTGCTTTGTAGGGCCGCCAGGTGTCGGCAAGACATCACTCGCACAGTCCATCGCACGCTCCATGGGCAGGAAATTTGCCCGTATCGCCTTAGGCGGCGTCCATGATGAAGCAGAGATCCGCGGACATCGCCGCACCTACATCGCAGCGATGCCCGGACGATTCATCGAAGCCATCAACCAGGCACAGACGAAGAATCCACTCATTCTCCTCGACGAGATCGACAAAGTCTCCTCTGACTTCCGCGGCGACCCTGCCTCGGCCCTCTTAGAAGCTCTCGATCCTGAGCAGAACAAAACCTTCCACGACAACTACATCGACATTCCTTTTGACTTCTCGAAAGTCTTCTTCCTCGCGACAGCGAACTCCGTTGCCACCATTCCGCCGGCCCTCTTAGACCGCATGGAACTCATCGAGCTCTCCGGCTACACCGAAGAAGAAAAGCTGGAGATCGCAAAGAAATACCTCGTGCCCCGACAGAGAGAAAGAAACGGCCTCAAAGCGAAAGACATCAATTTCACTCCGGCCCTTCTCCGCCGCGTCATCCGGAGCTACACCAGAGAAGCCGGCGTCCGCAATCTTGAACGCACCATCGGCGCTCTCTGCCGCAAAGTCGGTAAAAAAATCGTTCTTGCCGATGACAGCCTGCCGACACTGACCGCCAAGACCATAGAAAAATATCTTGGTCCCGTGAAATACATGCCCATGTCCGAAGAACACAGCGATATGGTCGGCCGCGTGAACGGTCTCGCATGGACCGCCGTCGGCGGTGAAGTCCTCGACACCGAAGCCGTCACCATCAAAGGCAAGGGTCACCTCATCCTGACCGGACAGCTCGGTGACGTCATGAAAGAATCTGCCGAGACCGCCTATACCTACATCCGAAGCCGCGCCAAAGCACTCGGGCTCGCCGAAGACTTCTATGAGACACTCGACACACACATCCACCTTCCGGAAGGCGCCGTACCGAAAGACGGCCCATCCGCCGGTATCACCATGGCTACCGCACTCGCCAGTGCCTACACCGGACGCAAAGTCAGAGGCGATACCGCTATGACCGGAGAGATCACCCTCACCGGCGAAGTCCTCCCTATCGGCGGACTCAAAGAGAAGGTCCTTGCTGCCAGCCAGTTCGGGATCAAGCAGATCCTCCTCCCGGAAAAGAACAAACGTGACCTCGATGAGATTCCACAATCCGTCCGCGATCAGCTCCACTTCGTCTGCGTCAAAAACGTCGATGAAGTCCTCGAACATGCGCTGGTGAAATAGGGACTGGTGACTAGTGACTGGTGACTAGTGACTAGGGATGACTTGTGACTGGAATGCCATCTTGGGGCAACGCATGCGAGACTATCCCTTTCCCGTATTGTCATCCCGAGCGTAGTCGAGGGATCTCTATGGCACCGCGGTTAGCATCCCACATGCCCTTTCACGGAAACGACGCACGGGGATTGCGTTTTTGCGTTTCCCAAGCACATATCGTTGATCAGTCTGCAAGGAAGATTTCTCGGCTTCGCTCGAAATGACGATACGTCAGGAACGCAGTTCCACATTCTCGCTTCTCCCTTCCCTAGTGAATCCGTTGAACCTGACCGCATACTTTCCCAGACATGAGGAGGTCGGCGAAATGAGAATACCGCTGTGCATCCCTAAGCATCCATTTTCTGAAACCAATGAGTGATTCTTAAAGGAACGCTGACTCCATCGCAGGATCGGCGCTTCCATAGAAAGGAGCTGTCCTATGGCAGAGATCAAAGACATCACCAAATTTCATATATTTTCCTCCGCCTACTTTGCCTCGGCGGTGAACCGTTCCCAGTACGTGACGGACGGCAAGAAAGAGATCGCCTTCATCGGCCGTTCGAACGTAGGCAAATCCTCTCTCATCAATTCCCTCACCGGAAGGAAGAAGCTCGCCTACGTCAGCCGCGAACCCGGCAAGACACGCACCATCAACTACTACGCCATCCAGTCTAGGCGCATAGAGAACGAAGAAGAACAGCGACAAGACTGGTACCTCGTAGACCTCCCCGGCTACGGCTTCGCAAAGACCAGCCAGGAAAACAAAGACAGCTGGTCCTCCTTCATTGACGAATATATGAAGAAGTCCCCCGGCCTAGTCATGATCGGCCTGCTGCTCGACCTTCGGCACCCGGGACTCCCCATCGACCTCAAAGCCTTCGACTGGCTGAAAAAAGCCGGCGTCCCCATCCAGATCATCGCTACCAAGGGCGATAAACTCAGCCGCAACGACCTCAAAAAGAACCTCATGCAGATGAAGAAGCTTTTCCCCACTGCCTCCCTGCCCCTCGCCTACTCCTCACTCACCGGAGAAGGACGCGATGCCCTGCTCGAAGTGATCGAGAGAAAGATCTGTGAGTAGGGGATGGGGACTAGTGACTAGAGATTAGTTGCTGGTATAGCGATTGGTTAACTTCTGGACTTAGTGAGAAGCGATGGAATGTCTTGGCTCCCCATCGGGGGAGCTGCCCGAAGGGCTGAGGGGGCTACGTAGCGGTATTGCATGAAAGTGTTGGAATATCGATAGCATCGGACTATTCAACATAGCACGCTATACCGCTAGTATGCCCCTATTGCCTTCGGCACTTCCCCCGAAGGGGGAAGCAAGTCGCTACGACGCTAATTCTGACTACATTTGTATGTCGATTGAAAGTCCTCTTAATTGAAATACGCAATACTAATCCCTAACCCCTAGCTACTAAAAGGAGAAACCATGAAGAAACTCATACTGACCCTGCTGCTTGCCATCGTGTGTATGCCCGCATGGGCCTCGCCATGGGATGCTCCGAATTCCTTTGAAATCGTGAAGGAAAGCTCCTGGGACTACCGGACCGCCCGTACCCTCACCGAAGAAGGGAAAGCACCCGCCTACACCACCGCCTTCTTTGACAAAACACTCACCCGCTACGAGATCGCTAGCGTCGTGAAGAACATTCTGGAATCCGTCCCTGCCAAAGACCAGACAGAAGACATGGCAAGACTCAAGAAGGAATACACCCGCGAACTCGAAGCGCAGGGCTACCGCGAAAAGGAAAAGAAAGAGGAGCGAAAGCCCATCCTGGAAATCAGCGGAGACACCTGCGTCCGCTACAAAAACGACAGCGGAAGCGACGCCCGCGCCCGCGTGAATACCACATGGCACATCGGAAAGACCGACATTGTGGCCGGAGGCAGCGCAGAAAAAGACATGTAAAAAAGGAGCTGTGAAGAAATGAGGATTCATTTCTTCACAGCCCCTTTTTACTTTGCTTTCATTTGGTTCAGGGTTCAGGGTT
>ERZ779896.2249-NODE-2249-length-13699-cov-3.177221_pt1 | contig 13699 bp, 14 predicted proteins | sample MGYA00511067_ERZ779896 | MGnify/ENA primary metagenome ERZ779896 (study PRJEB29588, sample SAMEA2161597) | human gut metagenome | biome: human gut; feature: human-associated habitat; material: faeces | place: Denmark | collected 2008/2010 ...
GAGCAAGGGCTGGCGGTGGGCCTGGAGAGCGAGGGCGACACGCACCTGGTGGCCGTGCCTCTCCCGAGCGAGGGCGACGGGGTGATGGTGGCCCTGCAGGGCGAGATGCGCGCCCAGTGGGGCGATGCGGACTTTATGGTCTACGTGCCGCAGGGGGTAGACCCGGATGCGGTGCGGGCGGCGGTGGAAAGATACAAGATAGCAGGTATAAAATTCAAAATCAAACAAATATGAAAAGACATATACAGACTACGGGCGTGCGCAATTGGTCGGGCGATGCCTTTGTAGAGCTCCAGCGGGAGCCTCTGATGGCCCTCGAGGCTGTGTTGCAAGACTTGGGCGACTGCATCGTGCAGGGGTGCCAGGTGAGCCTCCGAGAAGATGGCACCTACGACGTATCGTCCGGGTACGTCGCCCTGCAGGGCATAGACCGGGGTGTGATGGGCGACCAGAGTGCGCAGCGTATCCTGCTGATGCCTTTTGCCGGGGTGCAAAGCGTGGCGATGCCTATGTACATCGTGCCGCAGGAGACGGTCGTAAACCGTGTGTACAACGACGGGGCAAGCAAGCCCATAGCCTATGTATGGCAGGCGGTGTACTCGGCCTCGCAGCCCGAGGCCGGAGGGTATGTGACCCTCACGGCTGCAGGGGGGCGATCCTGGCGCGATGCGATGCAGGATAGCACGCACCGCATGGTGTCCGATGCCAAGATCAATGCCTGGGATGCCAAGGCCGACAAGTCGGGGACGTATCCCAACATGACCGTGGGACATGCCTCTGCGGCCGACACAGCTACCACCGCGGCCAGCGCCACAAAAGCCACGCAGGACAGCGAGGGGAACAAAATCTCCGAGACCTACCTAAAGCGCAGCGGAGGAACGATGACCGGCAATTTGGCTCTATCCAATGAGGGGCATGTCAATGGTGCGGTGGGCAACCTCATAGGGCGTTTTACATGGGCAGGTGGGCTGAAAGCCGTTGTGGGCAATGCCCAAGACACCCTCGCTTTGCTCTCCAAGGAAGCTGCCACCCTCAACGGATCGCCGATCATCACCGGCAACGGAGGGGTGATCTCCGGCAACCTGGTGCAGAAAAAAGGCAACTGCGCCATCCACACCGACGTAGCGTCGTTCAAAATACCATCCAATCACACGGGGTGGATCGCCTTGGACTGCGGACTGGGGAATAACATTTCTTTGGTGGGATACATCACCCTGTACGGATATTATGCCGGTGCTCTATCCATACAGGTATCCGGATATACCTATTCAGGAGATGTTTCCGCCACACGAGACAACTGGATAACTCCCCGCTACGGCATCTACGGCAGCTGGTACGGAGATATGCCACAGGTAGCTTTTGTCAAGGACGGCACGACCGGCCGCCGCTACATCATCATCGGCGGAGATGACTTCGCTTGGAATGCGTACGACTACGTGTCGTTGGACAAGGTGGTGCTTGGCTCGCTGGGCAACAGAACTGCGGCTCTTCCCTTTACCTGGTCGGCTCTATCGGGAACTGTTGCTTCGCTTGGTTTGGTTGCAGCTACCTCCGGCGATATGTCCGAAGGGGTAGAAGTGCAGCGCGCCCGTCAAGACAAGGACGGTAACGACATCCCCTCGACCTACGCCAGGAAAGATGAGATACCTGCAAATCTGCCCCCTTCTGGAGGGGCAAGTGGCGACCTTAAAGGGTCGTATCCTGAACCTCTCGTCAAACAAGTGACGGGAGAGTACACAGGTTCTACGACAGGATACGGCGGCTGGAATCCTCCGGCCAACTTCCCCAAGCAAAAGGTACAATGGAGGATGATGGTAGCAAGTCTCAAAAACCAGACCTTACCTTTTACCAACTGGATGATCATGGACCCGTACAGAGGATCGGACATCAATTACCTCTCCGGCATAGGGGTTACCCGCGAAGCAACGCCGAGGGCATTTATCGTATCGGGCGTCAGGGGTGGTACAGAGCCCAGCGACTGGTCAGACTCTCTCGAGCTGGCAACACAGACCTGGGTGACGAGCAAACTGCCCGCAAAAGCTACCACGCAGGCCGACGGCCTGATGTCCAAGGAGGACAAGGCCTCGCTGGACTATCTCGACGACACAGCTGGCAAATTGGTGATCCTGGGCGAGGTGACAGAGGTGGCGGAGCTAAACGGGCATCCTTGTACCATAAAATCCAAAACAGCAGCAGGAGTGACCGTCGAGGTGATAAGGACTCTCAGCGGTTTTAATATCAATCACAATTTGGGTGAGGATATTTTTGTGTCAATCACCCCATGTAGTAATGATTTTAACTATCGCACGTCGATTTGGGAAAACACGATCACTGTAAGCGCGTCATCCAAATGGCCGTATGATGCGAATAATATCAACTGGGGCAAATTTGCCTTTGCCGTGTTCAAGTACAAGTAACCAAGCCTTTCGGGGGCGGGCATAAAAAAAACCCCCGGCCGTCAGTAAGTATCTCACCACGTACTGACAAATGCGCCGATCCGCACAGCCGAGGGCATAGCCTTTGGTCGCGGATCGGCGTTTTCGCATTAGTAAGGTCAGAGAGCAGACAAATGTAGCAAATAAATATCAATTAAACGATGCGTATAAGATATACTTCAGCGCCGCTGCCCTTCCAGGGCCAAAAGCGGATGTTCGTGAGGGAGTTCGCCCGCGTACTCGAGGAGACCTTCCGCGGACGGACTCTGTTCGTCGATCTGTTCGGTGGCTCCGGGCTGCTCTCCCGGACGATTAAAGATACCCTGCCTGATGCTCGGGTGATCTACAACGATTTTGACAACTATGCCGACCGCCTGGCACACATACCCCAAACCAACGCTATCCTGGCCGATATACGGCGGATGGTGGCCGATGAGCCGCGCGGGCAGAAACTATCCGAGGCGACCAAACGGCAGGTGTGCGCCTACCTGCGGACGAAAGAGCGTCAGGGCGAGTTTGTCGATGCTTTGACGCTGTCTGCCTCGCTGCTCTTTTCGGGCAAGTTTGCCCGCGATGTGGAGGCGCTGTGCTCTAACGGCATGTACAACGCCGTGATCCGTAGCGACTACGCCATCGCCGATGGATACCTGGATGGGCTGGAGGTGGTGCGGATGGACTACCGCGAGCTGCACCAGGCGTACATGGACTACCCGGGCGTGGTGTTTGTGGCCGATCCTCCGTACCTGTCCACCGACAAGCAGAGCTACAACGGCTATTGGGGCATCGCCGAGTGCCTCGATGTGCTCAAGGTGCTGGAGGGTAGCTTTGTGTACTTTACCAGCTCTAAAAGCGAGATCGTCCCCCTGGCCCAGTGGATAGAGCGGGTGACGGGATGGGCACCGATGCGCGGCGCGCAGATGCTGGAGCGACGCAATGCGGTAAACCACACAAGCGGATATACGGACGTGATGATATACAGGGCGATATGAATTATGAATACTTTCCGGCATTTATATTTTGTGTTCGATCATATACGTTAAAAGAAGAAAAAGCCGTATAATTGAACAAAAGATTCATACAAATGCGTACCCAATTAATAGGAACCTCTGTAAGAGATGAGTGGCCGATACAGGCACAATTTCATCGACATTTGGCAAATAGCAATCGGATTATTTTTTCGGCTCCGTTTGGTGTCGGCAAGACTTATTTTATTCAAGAATTCTTCAAACAGGAAGAAAATAAGACGAAATATGAGGTCTTTACCGTCTATCCAATCCATTACTGTACGGCTAAAAACAGGGATATTTTTGACCTTATCAAATTCGACCTGGCAAATCAACTGGTTGAAAAGGGCTATATAAGTGATAGCTACGAAAAAAAGGCCTCTGTAAAGAAAAATATAAAAAGATTGTTTCAGTTTATTTTCGAGGGATTGAATGTCGTAACAGCAGGAAGTTCAAAAAAAGTGACGGACAGCGTACAATCCTCGTGGAAAATATTAAAGGCTATAATTGATAGTTCGGGTGAACTGCCATCTACCGAAGGTAATAATGTTTTACAATTTCTCGATCTAATAGGGGAAAAAGATGGGGTGTATCTTGAAATGAATGCTATTAGCGAGATTATACGAAACAAAATCAAAGGTATTGAAGACAAGGAAACTATCTTGATCATTGAAGACCTGGATAGATTGGATCCGGCTCATATATTCCGATTGCTCAATGTGTTTTCGGCTCACGACGATCCCAAAACATACGAGAATAAATTTGGGTTTTCTAAAGTCATGATTGTTTGTGATTTGGAAAATATCCGTAAAATATACAATCATTTTTATGGGGCTACAACAGATTTCAAGGGATATATCGATAAATTCTGTGACAAATGGCCCTTTGAATTTGATAATTATAAGGCTATTGTTAGTTATATAACAACAACTTTAGGTCCTTCTTTAGAAAAGCTCATGATACACCATGAACTTTTTTCGAGAGTGCTTTTAGAATTGGCAAAGGAAGATAAAATCACTTTCAGGGATGTATTAAAATTGGAGAAACTTAATATTGAGGAGGATGTTATTTTCAATTCGAAATGCCGCTGGGGATATGATTCTTTTTATGGCTATTTTTATGTTTTACCGTCAGTGATTATTTTATTGTCTCGGCTATTTGCGGCTCCTGTAAACATGAAAGAATTGTTTAATGGTATGCAGGCTTTACCGATCAGTTATCCCCATGATTTAAGAGGACATGTTATTGCTGCTCGAGACTTCTACCTGCGAGAATGCAATAGTGGAATTCGCAGCATGGGTATAAACGATCGTCCTTTTGCTATTTCTGACAAGCAGGATCAAGAGGATGATGTGGATGTAAAGGCCGTACTGGCAGATATTGCAGAAAGAATGGGGTATTGTTAATAATGTGCCTCTAAAGGATAATAAATAAACTCTGCCTGTACAATTCGTTTGCTATTTTTGCACAATTCGTTTTTGCGATTATACATGGCCGCATGGCCTTTCCATGCATTTTTTCCCATTACATTGCCTCCTTATGCAAAAAAACAAAAACAAAAACACGGCCCAGAAGCCGTGCATACTCTCCTGTCAGCCATTGGGCATGTTGTCGTGCAGGTTGATGGCCGGCATGGAGAGTTTGTAACGCACCACCAGAAAGCGGGTCGCGATGATGCCGAACAGGGTTACCAGCGTTGTGATCATCTCCGATACGCCCAAATACAGCATCACGGTATAAACGATGCCTCCCACTACACTGATGGTGGCATAGATCTCACGGTGGAAGATCAAGGGGATCTCGTTGCACAGCAAGTCGCGCACTACCCCCCCGAAACATGCGGTCAGAGTGCCCAGACAGATGCCCAACATGGGACTATACCCCCACGTGAGACCGATCTGGATGCCGATCACCGTATATACTCCCAGACCGATGGTATCGAAAAAAAACAAGGCCTTGCGCAAATACTGGAGATAATTGCGGAACAGGACCGCCACCGGTACGGAAATAAACAGGATGTAGAGATAGGTTTCGTTGTGCAGCCAGAATACCGGACGATTGATCAACACGTCGCGGATCGTCCCGCCCGCAAACGAGGTACCGAAAGCGACGATCAGTACGCCGAAGATGTCCATGCGCTTCTGCATGGCCGTCAGCGAACCCGATACGGCGAAAGCCCATACTCCGGAAAGATCGAGGATGGTCAACAGTTGCCCGGTATCCATCGTCGCAAGATTTGTGGTTCGGTAAGCGGATTATTTCTCGTACGGTTCGACTTTGTCTTCGGAAAGCATCGGTTCGTAAGTCGAAAATTCAGCCGCGGCGAGTTGGTTGAGTTCGCGTCCGTATGCCGAACGGGAAAACGCATTCTTATACTCCCCTTTTTCAAACAACACGAGCACCTGCATCGTCATGTCGGTAGCCGGCAGGTAACGCTGCACCAGATGGATCACCGGCAAGCCTTTCTTGTCGTAATACACAATATCGTCCGAACGTCCTATGCTTTGGCATTCGTTGGCATTGTCCTTGAGGATGTATCCGTGTTTTCCCTCGTAGGTCATGACCGTGCTGGTGCATCCGGAATAGGAAAAGGTTGCCGAGTCCAACACCTGGGCATCTGCATTGAATTCGCATACCGCCATTCGGGCATCATCCGGCAGGAGGTTGAACAATTTTTCTGCCGACCAGATCTCGTACTTGGGATTCGTATCGGACAACTCCGTGCCCGGTTGAGAGGCGCATCCGGCCAAGACAAGCAAAAGCCCCCATGCGCAGAGTCCTTTCTTTTTCATCGTTTATCGGGATTTGTTTTTCGCTGCAAAAGTAACGATTTTCAGGGGAAAAACGATGCGAAATCTCACCCGGAAAAAACGGAAGTTTATCCCGGCCGGAGTACGCCCCCCTTGTGCTTTTCCTGTTTCAACCGGCGGCAAGCGTCAACGCGTTCTTCCGGTCCGTTTTCGGGCTCCTCTACGCCTACTTTATCCTTCGATCCGCAGGGTGCGCATCTGCTTTGCAGAGGTGCCGAAACGTTTTCCATACAGGGTCCAATAGACCGTCGAAGCCCACAAGAACAAACGCTTGCTCAAGGGCATCGTTGCCTCGATCTGACGGTATTGTCCGTTGTCCAGGGAGCGCGCGAGTTTTTTTATCGCCCTGACGGCCACATATTTGAAGGGTGTAGCCAGGATGGCCTCCCCGCTTCCCAGTTTCAACACCGAACCCATTCGATACCCGTTCCGTTGGGCAAAAAACCGCAACATTTTCACAGCGACGTCGTTTTGCCCGGATTCCAGAAATCCGCAATTGATCAAGACCGAGATCACCGGTTTCTTTCCCGGAGGATGCGCCTCGAGCGATTTCAAAAAATCCAAAAGACCCACCGGCAACGCGTCGGCATACAACGGGAAGACCAACAGCACATCGGTGTATTCCGACATCCGGTGGCTCAAGGCCAGATGATTGTTCCTGGAAATATTGAAATAATCGGTCTCCGCCCCGCAGTGCGCGGCAAAAATTTCGGCATATTGCTTCGAATTGGATTTCGGAGCCCTCGGGATACCGTTCAGGATCATTATTTTTCCCATTTTTCCACTATTTTTTCGACCATCCGCTCCACCTGGTCTTCCTTGGCGAAGAGGACTTCGTGGGTTGAAAAATTCATATTGCTCGCATTGCGGGCCACCAGTTGACGAAAGATGTCCTTTTCTTCCTCGGCCAGGTCTCCGTAAGCCAGGATGGTCGCATTTTTGGGCCGAACCGCGCGCTGCACATGGTGGGTTTCTCCCCGGTAAATGCGAATGAATGCCTGCTGAACCGGTATGGCGCGTTCGAGCATGGTTTTGAATACCGTATCGTATCCCCCATACCGGATATGACTCACATACAGCAAGGTGTCGCTCTCGGCTATGCACGGATACACCTTTGTGGCGTCGTCCCGGATCACGCACCGGCCGGGCGTCTTGGTCCAACATCCGAAACACCCTACGCAGTGAGCGATCTTCAACGAAGACAAATCGATGTATTTTACCTGGGGGTCGTCGATGAACGAAACATCGAGCGGCCGGTCGCTCATGATCAATTTCATAACTTCATAACTTTTTCTTATGAACAAACGCTGCCTGGGGCCCCGACATTCAACCGATTTCGAGGCGGCATTTCCCGCTCAAAACGTCCATGGCATCCGTTACGTTCCTCGTGTTTCATCGTATCATTTCCTCCACAGGCCCTCTGTCCGCGATTTCCTTGGAGAAAAACACAGGGAGAAGATACGATTTTTATCGTTATCCTGTCGGAAAGTTCCTTCTTTTCTCTCGGGTTTAATTTGTTTTTAACTTTTTGATCTTCAAAGGAGCCGATCTATTTTAACAAAAGAAGACGTTCGACCTCCCTTGCGCCCGGACTCCACAACCGCAGGGTGGCGGAATACGGCTCGGCTCCGTCAAAGGCGAAAACCTTGTTTTCGATTTGCCGCTGCGCTCGCCTTTCACTATCTTTGTCCTTGAAATATCATCCCGCCGAAAAATCGGCGCAAAACACAGATGCTATGAAGAAAGTTCTTTCCATCCTGCTGGCTGTCATCCTGGTAGGAATTGTGGCCTGGGCCTGGAGGTATCGCTCCGGAGCGTGCGACTACCGCTATGAAGTGGTCAGCCGTTACGACGAACCCTGCAAGGATTCGTCCGACTGCACCTCGTACTATGTCAGCTATCCGGTATTTTCCAAAAAGTTGTTCCCTTCGGCGGGTGTGGACAGCATCAACGCGCAGGTGTTCCGACAGGTGAGCGGTCCGGATGGCAAGACGCCTGAGCAGCTGGCCGATGAATTTTTCCAGGAATACCGCAAGTACGTGGCTTTTCGGGAAGAAATCGCCGCCGAGGAACAGGATACGGCCATGATACGCTTTATCCCCACGTGGTTCAGCACGGCCGAATGTTTCGTGGTGGTCGATGCTCCCCGGCTGATCGTTACCGGATACAAAGTCAACCAATACGCCGGCGGAGCGCACGGGATGTACGCACTGGCCTATACCAACTACGATGTCCTGACAGGTCGTCGTTTGGGACTCTCCGAAGTATTCTCCGATACACTGGCCCTCGCCGAAAAGATCACCGCCCGGTTCATCCGGGAAAGGGAACTGGATACCGAGGTACCGCTCTCGGAACAAGGGTATTTCATCGAAGACAACCTCTTGCCTCTGACCGACAATTTTGCCTTGCATCCCGATGGGGTGATTTTCTACTACAATGTCTATGAGATCGCGCCGTATTCCTACGGGCCTTCCTCGGTGACGGTGCCCTATGCGGATCTGGACGGTATTCTGAAATACAAGCCCGACTTCAAACGAGCGGAAGTGTTCGCTCCCGACATGGAATCATAAACTTCAAATGAAAAAACATTTCGCACCGGTCGTATTGTTTTCCCTGGTCGCTGCCCTGTGGGGATGCACATCGCAGGAGTTGTCGTACCGGATGGAGGATTTTTCCGCCAACAATTCCGGTGGAGACACCCTCTGGGGAGAAGCAGGCGCACGGGTAAGTCTTCGCTATCCCGTATTTTCTTCCGTCTCCCCCACCGAGGCCGACCGGGCCAATCGCGTAGTCGATTCCCTGGTCTTCGGGGCCCAGGGAAATGCCGACTCGCTCTGCGCGCAATTCTTCCGCCGGTGGGAACGTTTCCGCCATGCAGCGCAGGAAGCCCTTGCTTCCGAGGTTCGTCAAAGCACTGCTGACCTCGAACAGGAGGCGGAAAGCGATTACCTCTCCCCGTGGTATTATGCCGCTTCGCTGGAGGTAGAGGCCGACTACCGGGGCTGCCTTTCCCTGGCCTACACCGTGTCCACCAATGCCCTCGATACGCCGGGAAGTCCCCTTCGGAAATACTACCTGCTCGACAGCCGGAAGGGTACGCTGCTCTCGGCCGCCGAGGTATTTTCCGACACGCTCGCCCTGCGGGAAATGCTCACCGATACTTTCCTGGAAAAACTGGGACTGACTCCCGGGATGCCGCTCCAGGAACAAGGCATTCTCCTGCCGGCGGACGGACGCTTGCCGCTGACCGACGATTTCCGAATCTCGTCCCAAGGAGCGACGTTTCGCTATGATATGAGTACCCTCGCCCCCACGATCCTGCCCGAGAGCGAAGTGTTCCTCCCGGCGGAAGTGATAGAGCCTTTGTACAAAAAGTGAGATGGACGCCAGAGAAGACTTACCGGATCTGAAAGAGGATATCCGCCGGGCGATCGCCACCGGTATTTTCCGGGGCTTGGGAGTGGATACTTCGGTGGATGACCTGACAGCGCTGTGGGGACAACCCGAACGGGTGGTCGTGCGCAAGGGTGTAAAAACCGTTTCGTACCCCGGAACGGACTTCCTGTTCGAGTCCCACGCATTGCGCCAAGTAACGGTCAAGGTACAGGACGACGGCCAACAGGCAGCTCTTGAGGAACTCCTGCGGGAGTTTCCCGGCGAGATGGTGGATCGCGTACCGCCCTATTTCCGCTGCCTGCGTTTGGAGACCGGGGCATGCGCCTTGGAACAGGTATTGGTGACCACGGCCGACGCCCCGCAGGGCGCACCGATGTCGGTGGCCCTGGTATTCTCCAGGAAAGCCACGCAAAGGCTCGAACTGGAACTCCCCCGGGAACTCTACGGACGGCTGCAGGCCTTGTCCAACGCCCGGAGGCAGACGATCACCCAGTTGGGTGAGGAACTGATCGCCCGTGCACTCGAACACGAAGAAGAAAAAAAAGAGAAATAAATATTCGTTATGTACAAAACGTTTATTCGGCCGCTGCTGTTTCGCTTTTCCCCCGAGCGGGCACACGGCTTGACTTTTGCCTTGTTGCGCCTGGTACAGGCACTGCCTTTCGGACTTCGGATCCTGGCGTGGATGTTCCGCCGCCGTCCGGCAGGGCTGTCCCGCACGGTTTTCGGGATCAAGTTTCCCACTCCGGTAGGCATTGCCGCCGGCTTGGACAAGGATGCCGAGGCGTTCGATGCGCTGGGGGCCTTGGGGTTTTCGTTCGTGGAGATCGGCACCGTTACTCCGCTCCCGCAGCCGGGCAATCCCTCCCCGCGCCTGTTCCGCCTGGTGGCCGACCATAGCCTGATCAACCGCATGGGCTTCAACAACCAGGGGGCAGCCCGCGCCGCAGAACGCCTCAGGAAGCGCCGCACGGATGTCATCGTGGGAGGAAACATCGGCAAGAACAAAGTTACGCCCAACGACCAGGCGGTTTCCGACTACGTGAAGAGTTTCGAGACGCTGTTCCCCTACGTGGACTATTTCGCTGTAAACGTGTCCTCGCCCAATACGCCCGGCCTGCGCGATCTTCAACAGCGCGGGCCGCTCACCGAGATTCTTTCCCGGTTGCAGAGCTGCAATGCGGCGCACGAAAAGCGCAAACCCATCCTGCTCAAGATCGCTCCCGACTTGACGGACGGACAGTTGGACGACATCATCGAGATCGTAAAGGAGACGCATATCGACGGGGTTATCGCCACCAATACGACCATCAGCCGGGAGATGATCTTTGCCACACCGGCTCGCCGGGTGGAACGCATCGGGGCTGGAGGTCTCTCCGGGGCTTTGCTCACCGAACGCTCGACCGAGGTGATCCGCTACCTTCACGAACGCAGCGGCGGGGCGTTCCCCATCATAGGGGTCGGAGGCATCATGACCCCCGAGGATGCCATCGAGAAACTGGAGGCCGGTGCCTCGCTCGTACAGGTGTACACCGGTTTTATCTATCAGGGGCCTTCCTTTGCCCGCCGCATCGTCCGGGCATTGGACGCTTGGCAAAAGAAAGAGGAGGTTCAAGCCTCCTGAACAAGCCCTATCGTGGCCGGGTCTATCTCGTCGTTGATCCTTATGGACAGGGGGCTGTTCCGTCCTCGTACCAGTTCGAGGACCGGATCAACGATCCATCCTCCGCGAAATCTGTCTCCGAGACAAGGCAAGCCGTTTTGAGTACGGAGGCATAAACTCCCTTCGTCGATCCTGCTGATCACCGACTCTCGACAGGTCGTATCGTCCTTATGGCAGAGAGTGTCCGCTTCCGACATCCGATCTACAAGCGCCCCTGGCGGAACCAAGAAAAGCAGAACGGAACAAAGTAATGTCAAGAGCCTGGTCTCTGTCTATGGTCTCGGTTAACGAATCAATATCCCCCTTCGGCCAAAATCTTTGCGGCACGTTCGGCATCGCGCGGGCAGACCAGCAGTTTTACTCCGCCGGTGGCCATCGAAAAGGCGATGACCTGCGAGGTGAGTTCGTCCTGAACGAGGGTCTTGATCCCGTTGGATTCCAACAAGCTCTGGGCCATGTGCACATTCCACGGATATGCGTCCGTGTAAACGATTACCCAATCTTCCATGATGACTCCTTGTTTGTTTTAGGACGCAAAATACAAAAAAAATCTTCGTCAGCAGCATGGAAGATGAGCTCTCGGTATTTTCCTTACCAGCTACCTGCCTCTTGAAATGCCGAACCACAAGCATACCCCATAAAACAACAGGCTACTTATTATGATGGCGATAATGTCATATACATCAAAAGTACCCTGTATATGAAAAAGCCCGAGAAACTCATAGGCTATATAGGCTATTGCCGCCCAGATGGTGTATTGCTTTATCGAATATCTGCCATGAATGCCGTAAGCACATAACATGTGGCCCGGCACACATACGATACTGCCTATCACGTCTGCCAGATGAAAATCATTGATATGGTTTTCATACACATACGGGCGATACGTGTATGAAAGCAGCAGTCCGATACAGGCTATCAGAATGCCTGAAATAACAAACTTCATGTTCATTTCCTTCGCAAATCTTACCCAAGATGAAAACTTTTATGTCAGTACTTTTTTCCTTTGGGAAAGTTACGAAAACTTAACCTTTTACGACGTTGGCCGAGTGAAAATTCAAGGACGGAAACAAACTGTTGGAAAAAAAACAAAAAAAAATACCGGTTGTTCCGAAAAATTTTTATTATTGCGGTGTACAAACAACACCTTACTATACAACTTAATCTTTATTAGAAAAAAATGAAAATCGGTATTCCAAAAGAAATCAAGAACAATGAAAACCGGGTGGCCATCACGCCTTCCGGAGTAATGGAGTTGGTGAAAAACGGCCACACGGTGTATGTGCAACACACGGCCGGTGTGGGCAGCGGTATCAGCGACCGGGAATATGAAAAAGCCGGAGCTACGATCCTCCCCACCATCGAGGATACCTACGCCCAGGCCGAGATGATCATCAAGGTAAAGGAACCCATCGAATCCGAGTACCCCTTGATAAAGAAAGACCAACTGGTCTTCACGTATTTCCACTTCGCTTCGTGCGAACCGCTGACCCACGCCATGATCCAACAGGGAGGCGTTTGCCTGGCGTACGAAACGGTGGAAAAAGCCGACCGTAGCCTGCCCCTGCTGCACCCGATGTCCGAAGTAGCCGGACGCCTGTCCATCCAGGAAGGTGCCAAATACCTGGAAAAACCCTTCGGAGGACGCGGTATCCTGCTGGGGGGCGTTGCGGGTGTAAAACCGGCGAAAGTGCTGGTGGTAGGCGGTGGTACCGTCGGTACGCAAGCAGCACGGATGGCGGCCGGATTGGGAGCCGATGTAACCATCACCGATATTTCGCTGCCGCGCCTGCGTTATCTGGACGACGTGATGCCGGCCAACGTCAAGACCCTCATGTCGAGCGAATACAACATCCGCAACGAGATTAAGGAGGCCGATCTGGTCATCGGTTCGGTGCTGATCCCGGGGGCAAAAGCCCCGAAGCTCATCAAGAAAGACATGCTCAAGTCGATGAAGAAAGGCTCGGTCATCGTAGACGTGGCCGTCGATCAGGGGGGCTGCGCCGAGACGTGCAAACCCACCACGCACAACAAACCCACCTTTACCGTGGACGGGGTGGTACACTACTGCGTGGCCAACATGCCCGGTGCCGTACCGCTGACCTCGACCTATGCCCTGACCAACGCTACCCTGCCCTATGCCATCCAGCTGGCCAACAAGGGCTGGAAGAAAGCCTGCACGGACAATGCGGAACTGTGCAAGGGGCTGAACATCGTAAACGGCAAGGTGGTGTACAAAGCCGTGGCTGAAGCCTATGGGCTGGAATACACCCCGGTGGAAAATGTCCTGAAATAAGCACTTTCCTTCTTTATACCCCGAAACCGGCTGCAAGGGATCCTTGTGGCCGGTTTCTTTTTTTCTCCCCGAAACAGAAAGCACTCTGCGAAAAG
>ERZ779896.2252-NODE-2252-length-13679-cov-7.036480_pt1 | contig 13679 bp, 12 predicted proteins | sample MGYA00511067_ERZ779896 | MGnify/ENA primary metagenome ERZ779896 (study PRJEB29588, sample SAMEA2161597) | human gut metagenome | biome: human gut; feature: human-associated habitat; material: faeces | place: Denmark | collected 2008/2010 ...
AATGCCATCTTTCGCTATCTCCAAATTTACTGTTCTGCTGGAACCACTGTGGGTTTCAGCAGAATTTTTGCTTTTGTCAACAGGTCCGTTATTGGACATTATCCGGCAACTTATGAAAAGCAAAAGTCCTCGAAATCAGACGATTTCGAGGACTTTTGGCAAGCTACATCATTTTGGATATTTTCTTCTGTGCAACAACTTGTTCGACGATGCTCAGATATTTGTTGGGACTCATCAGCATTTCCCCTTTTCTTTCACGGTAAAAATGTTCAAGTCTGCCCACATGCCAACCCGTCGAATTCGACGGGTTTAAATTCTGAGCTGTTGAATTGGTTTGCACATACAATCGTGTTTCGATTGCGTATCCGTGGCTGCGTCAAGCTGCAGCAACCTGTGATCTTCCGTCAGCACCTTCATTTGGCTGATGGCGATGGCGTTGAGTTTTGCCAATCTCTCCGCCTGCGGCATTCCCTCGTTGATGAAAACCGCATTCAAGTTCTCCAGGTTGGATAGGCATACAAGTTGGGAAACATTGGCGTAGTCACGGATGCTGCCTTTGAGATCTGGATGGGCATCACGCCACTGCTTGGCTGTCATGCCGAACAGCGCCAGATTCAGAACATCGGCTTCATTGGCACAGGCCAGGGAAATCTGCCGGGCAGACAGTTCAGGTGGGATCAGATTCCCCTTGATGGCAGCGCAGCCCGATGAGGCTGCGACGACTCGGACCTGCGGTGACGCGCTGCAGGTCCGAGTCTCTTCACTTTTGGACTGACTTCCGACAGATTTTTGACGGCCAAAAAACGAAAGAGCAGCCGCGCGCAAAAGTACCCCCTGTTTGCCCTCTGTGTAAGCCGCTGTGTACGATTTTGCCGGCGAGGGCGGGCGAGTGAGTGTGTACTTGCTTTCGGGAGTAAAAATGAACGTGAGCTGTTTGCGGTAGAACATCCAGAGCAAGATTGAAATAGAACTGTGAGGACGAGAACAATGTAAAAAAGCTCTGTTTTGACCGCCAAGGAAAGAAAAACACCTTGCCCATAATGGACAAGGTGTGAGTATGGAGATTTGTGGCTTTATAAAAGGCACGGAGAGCCCAGTTGAAGATACAATCAGCAGTCATTGTGAACTTGCCGTAGGGGCTCCGTTGTCAGATAGCTCGTGCAGATACTGAATAAATTCGAGTGTGATATGCGAAAGTGCGTAGGATTGGTTGTAGATGTAACCGAATTCCTGTCTGAAATCATATCCGCGCAGTTGCAGGATGCGCTGCCCAGGATACGAGCTTGCAGTATGGTACACGGAGAGAGGAAACCCGCCAATGGAAATCCCGTCAGTCTGGAGCAGCAGTTCGCCGCGTCCTGCACGTTCCTTGCAAGTGATGAGGTTTCCCTTATTATATAACCCAAGTTTTTTCAGCAGGACATTCGAATGCTCGGAAAAGGAGTAGATAACGGGGAAGCCGCGGATCATGTCGAGCGTAACCCAATCCTCCATACGGTTCCAGAGTGAATTTTTCGGGCCGACCGTAACTGTGACCGGCGCTGTGCCAAGCGGTTCAAACTGCACGCCGAGACGGTTCAAGCGTGTTTCCATCACTTCCTTTTGAAAGGACCAGATCGCAAAGGCGCTGATCTGTACGCTACCGCCGATGACCATGGACAGTCCCTTTTCCATAGAGACATCGTGAAATTCCAGATGAATACCCTCTTTCCGGTGCGCCATATAGAGCTGACCAGCTGCCTCTGAGAAAAAGCGGTAGCCGCCGTTAGAGATCGAAATGCGCTGATAGTTTCTGGCCTTACCGTATACCTGTAAGGGCATTTGCTCGTACAAACCTACAATGTCGCGGATGAAGGGAAGCAATTCTAGACAGAACGAGGTCGGTACAACGCCGTTGCTGTTCCGAATGAACAAAGGTTCCCGCAGTTCTTCCTCCAGTTTTCGTATAGATACCGAAAGTGATGGTTGAGAAATATATAAATTTTCAGAGGCTTTGTTAAATGACTTGCATTTTACTATTTCCAGAACCTGATGTAATTGTGCAATGGTCATAGCATTGAAATCCCCTTCTCTTTAGCCATATACATTGGCTATAACTGTTATAGCAATTATAGCATTGCAAATACAGAAAAGCAATGGGATAATATTATCAAAATAGCATGATAAATGCTGATTTTAATTTAAGGAGGAAAAAAGATGAGAAAAAACACTGTGCTTCGCAGGTTGCTTTGCTTGAGCATGGCGTCTGTTATGACGCTCTCTCTGCTTACAGGCTGCGGAGGGAAAAACACGGACGTGCCTGATGCAGATCAGAGCGGAACAAACGATGGTGTCGAAGAAGTTGTCTCCAGCAAGGATGAGATGACGGTTGCCTGCTACGGTGCTGTTCAGTCCATGTTCCCAGGCAATGACAGCAAGTTGCCGGGCGCACAGCTCCATGCCAACCTTTACGACACACTGGTTACCATGGATAAGGATGGTACTATTCTTCCTCTTCTGGCTGAAAGCTGGGAACAGCTGTCTGACACAACTTACCGCTTCCATATCAGAAAGGGCGTTAAGTTCCACAACGGCGACGAACTGAAGGCCAGCGATGTGGCGTTCAGTCTTACTACACTCAAGGAAACCCCAGGTGCCAAGAGCAACGCGGCTCAATTTGATCCGGATAATTTTGTTGTTGAAGATGACTACACGGTCGTTCTTGCCACGACGGAATCGTTTGCCCCCTTCTTGGCGATCCTCTGCCATGCAACGATGAGCATTTTTGAGCAGTCTTTCTATGAAGAGCATTCCGCTGCCGGAGATCTTGATATGGTCGAAAACGGCACCGGCCCCTTTAAGCTGGCTGAGTGGAATGAAGGCGAGAACATTGTTGTCGAACGTTTTGACGACTATTTTCAGGGCCCTGCCAAGCTGCGCACCATCAACTTCCGCTATATCCCCGAGATCAGTACGCGCCTGATGGAGCTGGAAGCAGGCGGCGTTGATCTGATTCAGGAGGTTTCCGGTACAATCATGGAGGATGTCGAGAGCAATCCGGATCTTAAGCTTTGGACCTGCTCTGGCGTGAACACCAGCTATCTGGCACTGAACTTCGATAAGATCTCCGATACCACTCTGCGTGAGGCAATTGCCCACTCCATTGATCCTGAGCTGCTTTGCTCTGTGTGTCTCCTCGGCGCGGCCGAGCCTCTGCACAACTATTTGCCTGACACCGTTCCCGGCGCTTATGAGACGGGCGGCTACAAGTACGACCCGGAGCTGAGCAAGCAACTTCTTGCGCAAGCCGGATATCCCAACGGCTATGAGTTGGAGCTTTCCTTCTATAGTAGTGCGGACAACCGTCGCATGGGTGAGTTCCTGCAGAACATGATGGCCGAGAGCGGCATTACCGTTAAACTCAATGAGATGGACAGCTCTGCTTATACTCCAATGCTCAATGCTCGTGAACAGACTGCTGCGATCCTGACCACCGTTTGCACGCTGCGTGACCCACACCAGACTCTTGGCAAGCTCTACTCCAACCTTGTCGGCCCCGGCGGTAACCGTGTTAACTATGTCGATGAGAATTTGGACAAGATGCTCGATGAAGCCGCGGCTGAGAGGGATCATGATACGCGCATGCAGATGTATGCCGACATTCAGCAGTACCTGTATGACCGCGTTGTCTACATTCCTTTGTACAACATGAAAGTCATGACTGCTACCACAGCAAAGATCCGCGGCTTCGACCTGGTTTTACCCACCAACTATCAGAAGTACAACAACGTTTACTTTGTTGAGTAATCAGACAGGAGAATAATTGATTATGGAAGTAATTCATCACGAGCCGCATGGCCGTGCAAGTCGCATTGTCGAATACAACGGCGTACTGTATTTTGAGATTCATGCTGCCGCTGACGCGACAAAACGTCCAATGACCATGTATGAGCAGGCAACGGCCCTACTGCACCGTTACGATGAGCTGTTGGAACAGTACGGTTCAGACAAACGGCATGTTTTGAGAGCAGAGATTATCTTGCGGGACGCCTCTGATCTGGATGAGTTCAATCGTGCGTGGACCGAATGGGTCGATGTCGGTTACCAGCCGGCGAGACTGACGCACACGGGGCTGGCTCTTGCAGAGGGCATGCTTCTCGGTATTGTGATCACTGCTGCAAAGAAAGACGCTTAAGAAACAGGATGAGAGGCTGCCGTGAATGTATTTTATGGTAGCCTCTCTCTGCAAAGGAGGGAAAATTATTGCGTGTTGTTACACATGAGGATTTTTTAAACTATCGTTTTTTCTCCGCACTTGAGGTCATGCCGGGCGGAGGGACGGCGGTTTTCTGCCTTTCCCAGGCGACAAAGGAAAGCAATTCTTACCAAACGGCGCTTTGGAGCAGCTCGCTTGATGGTACCGTGGTCCAACTTATTCCGGGGACGGAGGGCGTACGCAGCTTCTGCTGTATGGATGCGGATTGGATCGTGTTTCCGGCACTGCGCAGCGAGAGCGATAAAGAGTATGTTCGCCGCGGCGGTTACCTTACCGTATTCCTAAAAAAGAACCTGCGTACACAGGAGGAAATGGAGCTGTTCCGCGTCCCGCTCAAAGGCGCTACGGCCCGCATGGTTCGGCCGGGGCTGTTTCTGCTCTCCTGCATTCGCGACAATGCCAGACCGAACATTGAAGCAATGCCAGAGAAGGCTCGTGCGGAGGCGCTGGAGGAGTGGAGGCTGGAGGAGGATTTTGAGGTCTGCGATGAGTTGCCTTTTCTCTCCGACGGCCGCGGTTTTATCAACAAGGAGCGCCGTGCGCTTTACCTGTACGATACCGGTAAGCAGGAGCTGATGGAGTTGACCGAACGAGATTTTGAAACCTCGTTTTCAACTGTCGATCCGGACGGACGCTATATTGTTTTCAGTGGTGTGAGCTATGACCGCTTTTACGTGCGCTCACATGGAATTTACCGTTATGACGTTGAAACGGGGCGAATCTCAACACTGCTTCCGCCGGGCTCCTATCAGATCATGAGTCTGGCTGTTCTTGGCAATGATGTGGTCGCGGCGGCTTCACCGTGGAACGGAGAGGGACCTTTCCCTAACCATCATCTCTATACGCTTCCGCTGGCTGGCGGGGAAATGCAACTGCGCCACACGCACAGCTGCGAGGATTTTGGCAATAAGACCTGCTCGGATTGCCGTTACGGAGCAGGGACGACTTTCTGTGCGGCGGATGATGGCTATTTGTATTATTTTACGACCTGTGATACGGCCTCCTATCTCAACCGCTGGAGACCGGGACAGGAACCGGAGCGCCTGAATGACGAGACTCTGGTTCCAGATAGCTTTGCCGTGCGAGATGGTATCCTTCTGGCGACTGGAATGGCTGGCGGGCTGCAGGAGCTGTTTCGCATCGACGGCAGCGGCGCACATGCGCTCAGTAAGGTGAATTCTGGAGCGTTGGAGGACTGTGTACTCAGCAGGCCGCGCAAGCTTCAATTCCGCGATAAGGACGGCTTTCTAGTGAGCGGGTTCGTTATGGAGCCGGTCGGATACGATCCGACAAAAATGTATCCCGGTATTTTGGAGATTCACGGCGGACCAAGAGCGGCATTCAGCGGCGGTTTTTTTCACGAGATGCAGTTTCTTGCGGGAAAGGGCTACTTTGTTTTCTTCTGTAATCCCAGAGGATCTGCCGGGAGTGGCGAGGCATTTGCGGATATCCGGGCTTGCCGAGGTACAAAAGACTTCGCTGATGTAATGGAATGGACAGATTTCGTACTTGCGCAATACCCAGCCATTGATCCAAACCGCCTTGGTGTGATGGGTGGATCCTATGGCGGTTATATGACCAACTGGTGCATCACACATACCAAACGTTTCCGTGCGGCGGTTTCTATGCGCTCGATCTCCAATATTGTCGGTGACTACGGCGCAACAGATTACGGCGTTTGGGGAACGCCAGGCGTATATGGCGGAACGCCATGGAGCCATGAAGAGCTGCTACGGAAGCAGTCCCCCTATACTTATGCCATGAATGTGACGACGCCGACGCTCTTTTTACATTCGTTTGAGGATTACCGCTGTAGTCTCAGCGGCGCAATGCAGATGTATTCGGCGCTACAGCTTCGCGGTGTGCCGACGCGAATGTGCCTTTTCCGCCATTCCTGTCATGAGCTTTCACGCTCTGGTGCTCCCCGCAGCCGTATTCGCCGCTTGATGGAAATTTCCACATGGATCGATCGCTATCTGGTCGAGAACTAAAAATAACAAAAGGAGATATGGAACAATGAGTCACGAGAAAATTCAGGAGAGACAGATCAAGATTATGCAGACTGGCGGAGCCACCCGCGGCCCCATTGTTATGGATGAGGATATGCTAAAAGAGGTGGAAGCCAAGCTGGCAAAAGACCCCAAGGACTTTGTTGCGTGGGTCTCCCGCGGCATTTTGTACTTCAACGATGATTTTGAAAAGGCTATCGAGAGCTTCTCTAACGCGCTGGCACTTCGGCCCTTCAATGGCGATCAGTATTATAACCGTGGCCGCAAGTTCCTTTCCGAGGATCGCTATCCGCAGGCGCTGGCCGACCTGACGCTTTCTACCCGTCTGGATGACACGGATGCGTGGAAATGGCATTTCCGTGGTGTTGCACATTATTTTCTCGAGCAGTATGAAGAAGCGATTGAGTGCTTCTCCCGTAGCATTGCATGGCATGTGAAGAACGGCACCAACAATACGCCGCCGGAACGCGACTGGATATTCATGTCCTATCTGCATATGGGCCAGAAAGATAAAGCGCTGGCCTCCATCGCCGATATCACGCCGGACACGCCGGTTGAGAAGGGTGATTTGATGTATCTCAAGCGCTGCCTGCTTTATACTGGTCAGACCAGCATTGACGATTTTGACCGTGATGTGGATCGCAGCATGGCGAAGCGCATTATTACGGAGCTGTATGGTGCAGTAGTTTATTGCCATTGGATCAGCGGGGATGATGAGCGCGCGGCCGGTTACCTCAAAGAGATTCTGGCAGTGGATGAGGACCATCACGCATTTGGCTACAAGATGGCATTGCAGGACAAGGCGACTTGGGCCAAGAAATTTTTCTAAGCGTTCTTTGATGGTCGGCAACAATAGTAAAAGAGGAAAGCGCTATGGCTAAATATATAATTAAGCGGTTTATCGCACTGATCCCTGTGCTTCTGGGAGTGACGCTGATCATCTTCACCCTGCTTTATATTACTCCCGGAGACCCAGCGCTGATTATGCTGAGTGACGAAGCAGCAACCCCGGAGGCGATTGCACAGATCCACGAGGAACTTGGACTGGACGATCCCTTCTGGGTGCGCTACGGCAATTATGTATTGGGGCTGCTGCATGGAGATCTGGGCGTATCTTACCTGAATGGAAAACCGGTAAAAGATCTGCTGGTCGAACGTCTGCCGAAAACACTGACGCTGGCGTGTGTATCTGCGGCGCTGGCAATCGTTCTGGGCGTGACCTTCGGTGTGATCGCGGCGGTGAAGCATAATTCTGCTTTTGATAACCTCTGCATGATTTTTGCTCTTGGCGGCGTTTCCATGCCGCACTTCTGGCAAGGCCTGCTGTTGATGCTTTTATTTGGTGTGAAGCTCAGATGGCTTCCAATCTCAGGGTATGGCACGTTTGCGCAGCTTATCTTGCCGGCATTGACGATTGGATACGGATGCATGGCGATTATTGCTCGTATGACCCGATCAAGCATGTTGGAGGTCATCAATCAGGATTATATTAACTTTGCCCACGCCAAGGGACAGAAAAAGTTTGTGATTATCACCAGACATGCGTTGCAGAACGCACTTATTCCAATTATCACGACGATCGCATTGCAATTTGGTATTTTGCTGGGTGGCTCGGTGATTACAGAGAGTATTTTTGCTATTCCCGGTGTGGGCAAGCTAATGGTGGATTCAATCCGTTCGAGTAACTATCCTGTCGTACAGGGTGGTGTGCTGATGATTGCTTTTATCTACTGTGTGAATAATCTTCTGGTGGATATTATTTACGCCTTTATCGATCCGAGAATTAAGACCAGCTTGAGCAATGCGAGGTGATAAACTTGAACGCTAAAAAGATAAAAAATGAGAGCTACTTTACCTCCGTATGGAACGAATTCCGGAAGAATAAAGCAGCTGTAGCGGGTATGGTGATCCTGTTTATCATTATTTTTGTCGCGGTTTTTGCAGATAAGCTTGCGCCGTATGATCCCTATATTCAGGTTTATTCCGAAGCTTTGCAGCATCCAAGTACTGCGCATTTATTCGGCACGGATGAATTTGGCCGTGATATTTTTAGCCGTGTACTTTATGGAGCACGGGTGAGTCTGCTCGTCGGTGTGGTATCGGTTGCTATCGCATGTGTTTTCGGCAGCATTCTCGGTGCCAGTGCGGGCTATTACGGCGGCGGTTACGATGCTACTGTGATGCGCTGCATGGATATTCTGCTTGCGATTCCGAGCCTTCTGCTGAACCTGTCGATCGTCTCAGCACTGGGTAAGAGTGTGTTTAATATGATGCTGGCGGTCGGTATTTCCAATATTCCGCGTTATTGCCGCATCATGCGAGCCTCTGTGCTACAGATCAAAAATGCAGAGTATGTGGATGCGGCACGTACGACGGGGGCATCTAACGCGCGTATTATTCTGCGTCATATTATTCCAAACTGTTTAGCACCAATCATTGTGCAGGCAACGCTGAGCGTTGGCTCCGCGATTATTGCCTGCGCGGGTCTGAGTTTCCTCGGTGTCGGTATCCCCGCGCCCACGCCGGAATGGGGCGCAATGCTCTCCAATGGCAAAGATTTCCTGCGCCATAATACCTACATCACGATCTTCCCGGGCCTTGCTATTATGCTTACAGTCCTCTCTTTGAATCTGATGGGTGACGGTCTTCGTGACGCATTTGATCCGAAACTGCGGCGATAATGCCAATCCTGCGATGAAAGGAGCAAGAGGATGGAAACACAAAAAGAAAAGCTTTCGGTACAGGCGGCTGGCATGGATCCAAACGCTGCTGTACTGAAGATCTCTGGACTTCGTACCTGTCTGACGACGAGAAAAAGCAGACTCTATCCGGTAGACGGCGTAGATCTTGAGATTCCGAGAGGAAAGATCGTAGCGCTGGTCGGAGAGAGCGGGTGTGGAAAAAGTATGATGGCAAACTCTGTGATGGGGTTGCTGCCGCAGGGCGGCAGGGTCTCAGATGGCTCCATCTCCTTTTGCGGCAATGATTTCCTCGCTCTCAGCGCTGAGCAGCGCCGCAGGCTGTACGGCGACCGGCTGACGCTGATCTTTCAGGAGCCAATGAGCAGCTTGAATCCGGTGATCCGCGTTGGCCCACAGGTGGAGGAGGTCTTGCGGCTGCATAAGCAGATCAGCAAGAGCGAGGCGGAAGCGGAGGTTGTGGAGATGTTCCGCAGCGTCGGCATTCCAGAGCCGGAAAAGCGTTACCGCTGCTATCCGCATGAGCTGAGCGGAGGCCTGCGTCAACGTGTAATGATCAGTGCAGCGATGATCTGCAAGCCGGACCTCTTGATCGCGGATGAGCCGACGACGGCGCTTGATGTGACAATCGAAGCTCAGATCTTGCAACTGATGCGCCGCCTGCAGTGTGAATCGGGGAGCTCTGTGCTGCTTATCACGCATGATCTGGGCGTGGTTGCAGAGATTTGTGATCTGGTGTATGTCATGTATGCGGGAAAGATTGTGGAGACCGCAGACGTGTATGAGTTGTTTCACAAGCCGAGCCACCCATATACACGTGGCCTGCTCGGCTCGCTTCCGAGCCGCAATGACGGAAAACGGCTGCAAAGTATTCCGGGAACCGTTCCGATGCTTTCCGAGATGCCGGAGGGCTGCCGTTTTGCTCCGCGCTGCAAATATGCGACCGATGAGTGTCGTCAGATGCTTCCTGATATGATTGAGATCCGGCCGGGACATCAGGTCCGGTGTAGATTGTGCCGAAAGGAGGGCTGAGTGTGGAGCAGAAGAAGGTTTTGCTGCGCGGTGAGGGATTGGTAAAGAATTTCCCGGTTGGGCGCAATCAGGTACATGCTATTTCCAATGTGGATATTACGATCTATCAGGGCGAAACACTTGGCTTGGTCGGTGAGAGTGGCTGCGGTAAGAGCACGCTGGGGCGTCTGATCCTTGGCCTGCTGCATCCGACGGCGGGGAAGATCTGGTTTGAAGACAAAGAAATCACTGCCATGCGGCGGCGGGAGTTCCGAAAGGTGCGCAAAGATATTCAGTGTATTTTTCAGGATCCTTACGCAAGCCTTGACCCGAGACTGAGCATTATGAATTCTGTGATGGAGCCGCTGTCGATCAACCATATCGGAAGCCGACGCGAGCAGGAGGAAAAAGTTGAAGAATTGCTTCGGGTTGTCGGTATTCCGGTGGAATATAAGAACCGCTTTCCGCATCAGTTCAGCGGCGGACAGCGCCAGCGCATCGGCATTGCGCGCGCTTTGGCACTTAACCCGAAGCTAATCGTCTGCGATGAGCCGGTGTCAGCCTTGGATGTTTCCATTCAGGCACAGGTGCTCAACCTGCTTGCTGATTTGCAGGAGGAGCGCGGGCTGACCTATCTGTTTATCTCCCACGACTTGAACGTGGTGCATCGCATCTCCAATCGCATTTGTATCATGTATCTCGGTATGATCTGTGAAAGTGGATCGACGGAAGATATCTTTGCGCATCCATGTCACCCCTATACCAACTTTCTGCTCAATGCGGTTCCGGTTACAGATCCGGACGACCGCAAGGAGAAAAAGCTGATCTCCGGTGAGCTTCCGAGTCCTACAGATCCGCCAACCGGCTGCCGGTTCCATACGCGCTGCCCCTACGCGACGGATATCTGTCGGACGCAGGTACCGCAGATGGCTGAGGTAAACGGACACCTTGTGGCCTGCCACCACCCATTGTAAATGAAGAGTTAAGAGCCTTGCAGAATTGTGAGGCTCTTAATTTGCAGGGACTTGGCGCAAATATCTGACATAAAACGAGAGGAGGGTGAGGGTGAGAACAGGAACGAGATTTTGCTTTGACGGAAATGTGGACTTTACACAAGGACCCATTACACAAGAGACCATTCGCTTTGCAGTACCAATCATGCTCGGTGAGCTGCTTCAGAATTTGTATAACAGCGTAGATTCCCTGATTGTCGGGAATTATGTAGGCGATATTGCGTTGGGGGCAGTCAGCGTATGCGGGACGCTTTCCTATCTGATTATTGGCTTCTTTACAGGTATTTCTATCGGCGCATCTGTTGTCATATCGCGTGCTTTTGGCCGCAATGACAGAAAGAAACTGAGTGAAAGTATGCAGGCTGCATTTTCCTTTGCCGTTTTGCTGGGATTGATCCTTTCAGCGCTTGGGATCGTGTTTGCTCCCAATCTTTTGTCACTTGCAGCCGTAAAGGAAGCAGCATGGACAACAGCGGTCACTTATCTTCGTATTTATCTGGCGGGGATACTCTTTACGATTATCTATAATGTGGGAGCAGGCATTCTGCGCGCAATCGGCGATTCACAGACGCCTTTTTATATTCTTGTGGTAGCCTGTGTTGTCAATATTGTGCTGGATCTGTTCTTGACTGGCGTACTGGGGTTTGGCGTTGCGGGTGTGGGTATTGCGACGGTAGGTGCCCAAGCACTTTCCGTGTTGCTCGTTTACCAGCAGATCAAGAAGGAATCGGAAAGCTTTGCGCTGTCGTTCCGCCAACTGTCAGAACAAAAGAGAATCATTGCGGATATTATGCGCGTCAGTATTCCTTCTGGCATCCAGAACTCGTTGATCTCTCTTTCCAATCTCCTTGTATGGCGCTTTGTGAACGGTTTTGATATGGCTGCAGCCGCAGGTGTTGGGGTTGCACAGCGCTTAGACCGCTTTGTGGCAGTGCCTGGCCGTGCGATCGGTTTGGCCCTTACTACGCTTGTAAGCCAGAACGATGGTGCGGGAAAGAACGCAAGGATCGCGGATGGGATTCGGAAGGGAATCATGCTTGCTTTGGCATCGACGCTCGTGATTAGTGCCGCATTTTACATCTTCTCAGATGCCAGCGTTGCTATATTTAATGACAATCCGGCTGTGATCGAGATCGGCAGTACGATGATGCGCACCTTGATCCCGTTTTATACCCTGATGGTCATGCGGGAGATCATGCTTGGCATGATGCGCGGATTTGGAGATACAAAAGTGCCGATGATTCTATCTCTGATTGGAATGGTCGGGATCCGACAGATCTATCTGGCGGTGTCAATGCAGTTAGACCGCAGCATCGTGCATATTTACTACTGTTATCCTATCACATGGGGATTGACTCTTTTGATGATGGTGATTTACTATTTGATTTGCTATAAAAACGGCCGGCCAATCTGACGGGAGTATTCCAGATGTTCCTTGGTGGTTAAATAGTCGAAAAAGTTCTTTCCGATGAAGAAGTCTATCTTCTTCCTGCCACTCCCCAAATTGACTTTTGTGCTTTTCCCGGTGATGGAAAGATGACCGTTTTCAAAAACCGGTCATCCCGAGAATAATCTTGAAAATTGTGGTTTTACCCGCGCCTTTTTTTCCAATCAGCCCGTAAATTTCTCCCTGCCGGACGGCCAGATCAACATTCTTGAGAACCTGATGAAAACCATAGCTCTTTTGAATATCATGTAGTGAAATCATATCCATTGTTCGAAGCCTTTTTGCGTTGACTACGCCATATATTATATCGAAAATACTTGGTTGCCTCCACCAATTACCGTGTGCATTCTGCTTTACATCCCAGTTTACATCGCGGTCTTTAGCGTTTTTCAAGGGATTGGGACGATTCCCAAAATGAAAACAGAGCGTTTCGGCGGCCAGCCGAAGCACTCTGCTTTTTCGGCGTGAATACTCACCGGATTGCTTGCTACTCTGCAAAGGAATTCCGGTCAAACTCATCTGTTCTTTCTGTATCTGAAAAGAAAAGGAAATCATATTTTGCACTGCCGGAATCAATGATGACTACCAAACCTCAGAAAACGGCAAGTTAGCCGTTTTTACGAGCAGACACCGAGCGTTCCGACAACACGCGAGTGATACCCCTCCACCTCACACACGCGGAAAGCCCCGTGCGCGGGATGTAAAAAGGGTAATTTCAACAGAAGCGAAAAAAGATCCCGCAGCTCAGCGGAGTCACAGTGCCGGAGGAAGCGAACGCACGCCATAGGGCGTACATCCACTTTCTCCGGCTATTCTTTCGACGGCAATTTCGTTGGTAGCACAAGGCCGCACTATGGCCGAGGGATAGAAGATACCTGTTTCGTCATGTGAACCGCTGTGTGCAATTCTTTGAGCATGCACCAATGGGGCAGACCAGAGCTGTATATTTTGCGCTGCTGTAAACCTGCTAAAAAGTCAAGCCCTAATTAAAAAAAGTTATCGGCAGAAAAAGAGTATAGCGAAGCAGAGACGGCAAAACGGATCGCTTGGCCGCCTCAAATAAAGTATTGGAGATCTCAGCTCATTCTATTGCCGGCAAGCTGCGGTAGAGCTCTGTGACCTTGCCATAATAGACTCGGAGGAACTTATTCAGGCCCGCCACCATAGCGAGTTTACCGCTTTTCCCTTCACCGCGTTTTTTCTCAATGAATGTAAAAATCGGATCGTTTGCCGGTTTGTGCATCA
>ERZ779896.2255-NODE-2255-length-13674-cov-17.922021_pt1 | contig 13674 bp, 14 predicted proteins | sample MGYA00511067_ERZ779896 | MGnify/ENA primary metagenome ERZ779896 (study PRJEB29588, sample SAMEA2161597) | human gut metagenome | biome: human gut; feature: human-associated habitat; material: faeces | place: Denmark | collected 2008/2010 ...
AGGATTTTGTCGTTTCCGACCAGCTGCACAAGGAGCAGCTGGCGCTCAAGGCGGCACAGATGGTGCCGGAGGAGCACGTCATCGTGCTGTACGACCGTGCGCTCTTCGATGACAAGGCCTATATCTCCGACGAGGAGTTCCGGCAGGTGCTCGCGCGCTTCGGCCTGACCGAGCAGCAGGCGCTTTCCCACTACGATACCGTCCTGCACCTCGTCTCCTGCGCCAAGGGCGCGGAGTTTGCCTATAATTTCGGCAACGAGGCGCGCTACGAGCCGCTGGAGCTTGCGCGGGAAAAGGACGATCTGACGCTGCGCGCATGGCGTGCGCACCCGAATCTGCACGTGATCGACAATTCCGTCGATTTTGAGGACAAGATCGCGCGCGGCCTGCGCGCCGTCTATGAAGCGCTCGGACGGCCCACGCAGCAGGAGGTCTGGCACAAGTATCTCATCGCGCTGCCCACGCTCCAGACGCTCGAGCAGACATATCACGCCGCCAGCATCGACATGATGCAGACCTATCTGACCCGCGCCAACCCCAACATCGTCCGCCGCGTCCGCCAGCAGAAAAACGGCGGAGATTATCTCTATTTCTACACGGAAAAGCGCACGACCGGCTCCGGCCAGTGGGAGACGGAAAAGCCGATCTCCGAAAAGGAATACATCCGCTATCTCATGGAGGGAGACACGAGCCTGCACACCGTCCACAAGACGAAATACCGCTTTGTGTATAACGGCTGCCGGTTCGAGATCGATGTCTATCCGTTCTCGCAGGACCGGGCCATCATGCGTGCCGCATTGCCGGAAAATGCCCCCGTGCTTACCGCGCCGCCCGAGATCACCGTCCTGCGCGAGGTCACCGGCGACCCCGCCTACAAAAACCGCCAGCTGGCGAAAAATCAGAGACTGTAAAAGCTGCCGCCCGCGTTCAGTTCCATCGAACGCGGGCGGTGTGTTTTGTGAAAGGGGCGTTCCGGTGTGCCTCCGGCGGCCCATCCTTTTCCGTCTTGCCGGAAAAGAATGGGAAGAAAAGGGGCGCTGGTTACGGTTTGGTGCGTCCTGCGGGCGGACAGAGTCGTCCGCCACTACGGAGATACGGGGAGAGTAAAGCCTTGACGTAGGGGCCGACGACTCTGTCGGCCCAATGAGAAGTTACGAATTCGCCGAGGATTTCAGTAAAAACGGTGCATCCTGTCGGGTCGATGTGTACCGGCAAGCGGCAGACCCACATCCGTAACGCTCCTTCGTCGCGAACGGCTGTGACCAGCATCGACCCCTACAACGCTTATAGGCACTGCATCAAAAAATCTGAGCTGCATCAAGCTTCGCGGGAAAAGTCCAGAAAAACCAAAGGGTTTTACTGGTCGGTTCAAGGGGGCCGGGGGAAATCGAAATCCCCCCGGGCTCGTTTTCTTTTCCCAATCTTTTCTTTTGGAGAAGCAAAAGAAAATGCTGGACAGCAGCTGCTGATTTTTAATACGAGTTCTTACCTTGCTGTGCGTCTCAAAATGCTGCGGCTTTTCGTTTATTCCACGCCGGTGACTTCGTAATCCTGCGCTTCGACGGCAGCCTTGAGCGTCTCGTTCGAAACATCCTTCGTGAGCGTGACGACGGCGGTGCCGTTGTTGTGATCCGCGACTGCGGAAGCCACGCCGTCCACGGCCTCGAGCGCCTTTTTGACGCGCGCTTCGCAGTGGCCGCACATCATGCCCTTTACGTGTAATGTCTTTGTCATACCAGTTTCCTCCTTATTTTGTTCTGCCAGATGAATTTCCGGCATGGGTTTTCCTTTGTGATCGTGTTTGGCGCTGTAGAGTTTGCACAGGTTCAGCCGCAGCGCGTTCGACACCACGCAGAAGCTGGACAGGCTCATGGCCGCCGCGCCGTACATCGGATTGAGCGTCAGACCCAGCCCGACGAACACGCCCGCAGCTAGCGGGATGCCGATGACGTTGTAAATAAACGCCCAGAACAGGTTCTCGTGGATGTTCCGCAGCGCCGCACGGCTGAGACGGATGGCGGCGGCGACATCCAGAAGCGTGCTCTTCATAAGCACCACATCCGCCGCGTCGATGGCGACGTCGGCTCCCGCGCCGATGGCAATGCCGGTGTCGGCGGCGGTGAGGGCGGGGGCGTCGTTGATGCCGTCGCCGACCATGGCGACGGGGCCGTATTTCTGAAGCTCATGCACGACAGCCTCCTTGCCGCCCGGCAGAACGCCCGCGACTACATCGTCCACGCCCGCAAGCTTGCCGATGGCGTCGGCTGTGCGCTGGTTATCGCCCGTCAGCATCACGACGCGGATACCCATGCCGCGCAGCTGCCGGATGGCCTCCGGGCTTTCCGGCTTAATGGCGTCCGCCACGGCGATGAGGCCGAGGAGCTTTCCGTTTTTCGCAAACAGCAGCGGCGTCTTGCCGGATTGCGACAGTGCGTCCGCCTGCTTGTGGATCTCCTGCGGCAGGGCGAGCTTCGAAGCCATATATCTGACGCTGCCGCCGAGCAGCTGCGCGCCCAGTACCGTCGCGGTCAGGCCGCTGCCGGTGATGGCGGCGAACTTCTCCGCCGCTTCGGGCTGCAGTTTTTCTTCTTCGCCGCGCTTCATGATCGCCGCGGCCAGCGGATGCTCGCTCTTTGCCTCCAGCGAGACGGCTGCCTGCAAAAGCTCCCGCTCCGTCACGCCGTCCGCCGGGATGAGATCTGTGACCTCCGGCTGGCCGGAGGTGATGGTTCCGGTCTTGTCAAGGGCAACGATGCGCGTCCGGCCTGTGTGCTCCAGACTTGCAGCCGTTTTAAAGAGAATGCCGTTTTTCGCGCCCACGCCGCTGCCGACCATGATGGCGACCGGCGTCGCAAGACCCAGCGCACACGGGCAGCTGATGACCAGCACGGAAATGCCCCGCGCAAGCGCAAAGGAGAATTCCCGGCCCAGCAGCAGCCAGACGATGGTCGTGACAAGCGCGATGGAAATGACCGCCGGGACGAACACGCCCGCGACCTTGTCCGCCGTTTTGGCAATCGGCGCTTTCGTCGCCGCCGCGTCGGAGACCATGCGGATGATCTGGCTGAGTGTGGTATCCTCGCCAACGCGGGTGGCCTCGCAGCGGAGGAAGCCCGAGCAGTTGACCGTCGCGGCGGAAACGCCGTCGCCGGGGGCTTTATCGACCGGGACGCTCTCGCCGGTCAGCGCCGCCTCGTTGACGGCGCTCGCGCCGTCCAGCACAACGCCGTCGACCGGGATGCTCTGGCCCGGACGGACGACGAACACGTCGCCCTTGCGGACCTGCGCGGCGGGAATTTTGACCTCTTTGCCGTCGCGGATGACCGTCGCCGTCTCCGGTGCGAGGGCCATGAGGCTCTTGAGCGCGTCCGTGGTTTTTCCCTTGGAGTGCGCCTCGAGCAGCTTGCCGACGGTGATGAGTGTGAGGATCATGGCGGCAGACTCAAAATAAAATTCGTCCATATACGCCATGGCGGCTTCGCTGCCGCCGTGGAGCTGCGCGTCCGTCATGGCAAACAGCGCGTAGACGCTCCACCCATAGGACGCCGCCGCGCCGAGCGAGACGAGCGTGTCCATGTTCGGCGAGCCGCGCAGCAGACTCTTTGTGCCGCTCACGAAAAATTCCTGATTGATGACCATGACGATCCCGGCCAGCAGCAGCTGGACAAGGCCCATGGCGACGTGGTTGCCGCTAAACCAGCCTGGCAGCGGCCAGCCCCACATCATGTGGCCCATCGAGAAATACATCAGAATGAGCAAAAATGCGACAGAGGCGATCAGCCGCTTTTTAAGATGCGGCGTCTGCCTGTCCTCCAGTGCGCTTGCGTCCGCCGCAGGAGCGGCTTCCTGCCCGCGCACAGACGCGCCGTAGCCCGCGTCCTCGACGGCTTTGATGACGGCGGCAGGCTCCGCCGTACCCTCGACGCCCATCGAGTTTGTGAGCAGACTCACGGCGCAGGATTCGACGCCCGGCACCTTTTTGACCGCCTTTTCCACACTTGCGCTGCAAGCAGCGCAGTGCATACCGGTCACGGTATATTGCTGCATGAAAATCCCTCCTTGGGAGCAAATTACTTCATTAGCTTTTGCAGAGTTGCCGCCAGTTCATCCACGATCTCTTCATGGCCGTTTTTTAAGTCCCGCGTCACGCACGTGCGCAGATGCTCGGCCAGAAGCTCGCGGTTGAAGGCGTTGATGGCGGCGTTGACGGCAGCGGACTGCGTCAGCACGTCGTTGCAGTAGGCGTCGGCCTCGACCATCGCCTGCAGCCCCCGCACCTGTCCTTCAATGCGGCGCAGGCGGTTCAGAAGCTTCTTTTTCTCCTCCTGCGCGCGCAGCGTATGCTTCTCACAGCAGGAACATCGCTTGGGTTCCGGCATAGGCCAGCCTCCTTTTATCTCAGATACCCCATCAGGGTATCTTGACTATATACCCTGATGGGGTATTTGTCAAGTGTAAATTTACAGGGCTTCCTGTAGGGGCCGATGCCTACTCGGCCCGTTGGGAAGCTGCGAATTCGCAGTAGATTTCCGTAAAAGCCGGTGCGTTCTGCGGGCGGACAGAGTCGTCCGCCCCCTACGAAGCTCCCACGCCGGTGTCACCCCATCTTACAAAACTGTAAGATGCGCAGGGAAAAGTGTAAGCCAAATCGATAGCGTTCTGGCGTGCGGCGCGGTATACTGGGGACAGAAATCAACACAGGAGGCATTTTCATCATGCAGATTCTCGAAGTAAACGGACTGCGCAAGGTCTACACGACGCGCTTTGGCGGCGCGTCGGTCGAGGCGCTCAGAAATATCAATTTCAGCGTGGAAAACGGGGAATACGTCGCCATCATGGGCGAATCCGGCTCCGGCAAGACGACGCTTTTAAACATTCTGGCCGGGCTTGACAAGCCGACCTCCGGCTCTGTCCTGCTGGACGGCAAGGATCTTGCCTCGATCAAAGAAGCCGACCGCGCGGCGTTCCGCCGCGACCATCTGGGCTTCGTGTTTCAGGAATTCAACCTGCTCGACACGTTCTCGGTCGAGGACAATATCTATCTGCCGCTTGTGCTGGCGGGCGTGCCGCAGAGGGAGCTTTCTGCGCGGCTGGAGCCAATCGCGGCAAGGCTCGGCATTACGGAGCTGCTGAAAAAATATCCGTATGAAATTTCCGGCGGCCAGAAGCAGCGCGCGGCCGTCGCCCGCGCGATCATCACGAACCCGCGCCTTCTGCTGGCCGACGAGCCGACCGGCGCGCTGGACTCCAAGGCGACGGACGAGCTGCTGCGCGTGTTCTCCGACATCAGCCGCAGCGGGCAGACGATCCTGATGGTCACGCACTCCGTCCGTGCGGCCAGCCGTGCCGGACGTGTCCTCTTCATCAAGGACGGCGAGGTCTATCACCAGCTTTACCGCGGCAATCTCACCGACGATCAGCTCTACCAGAAGATCACCGACGCGCTGACCGTTTTGCAGGCAGGGGGCGAGCAGGCATGACACACAAGCTCTATCCGCGCCTTGCCTGGCAGGGTATCACGAAAAACAAACGGCTGTATCTGCCGTTCCTGCTGACCTGCGTCGGCATGGTCACGATGACGTACATTCTGCTGTCGCTTGCCTCCTCCCCCATCCTCAGGACCTTCCCGGGCGGAGACACCATGCCCATGATTCTCGGCATGGGCAGCTTTGTCATGGCGGCGTTCGCCGTGCTGTTCCTGTTCTACACGAATTCCTTCCTTATCCGCCGCCGGAACCGTGAATTTGGCCTTTATAACATCCTCGGCATGGGCAAGGGGAATCTGGCAAAGGTTCTGGCGTGGGAAACGGTCATCATGGCGCTGATTTCTATTGCGGGCGGCGAGGTGCTGGGCATTGCGCTCGGAAAGCTCTTTGAGCTGCTGCTCGTCAATATCGTGGACGGCACCGTACAGATGCAGTTTACCGTCTCCGTTCCGGCCACGACCATGACGACGATCCTGTATCTCGCCATCTTCGCGCTTTTGTTCCTGCGCTCGCTGGTGACGGTCTGCAGGACGAACGCGGCGGCGCTTCTGCGCAGCGAAGCCTGCGGCGAAAAGCCGCCGAAGGCGAACTGGGTGTTCGGCCTCGCTGGCTTTCTGATCCTCGGCGCGGCATATTATATTGCCGTGACGATCAAGCAGCCGCTGACGGCGCTGGCGGTATTCTTCATCGCCGTTCTGATGGTCATCGCGGCGACGTATCTGATCTTTATCTCCGGCTCGGTGGTGCTGTGCCGCGCGCTGCAGAAGAATAAGCGGTATTATTATCAGAAAAACCATTTTATTTCCGTCTCGTCCATGGCTTACCGTATGAAGCGCAACGGCGCGGGACTGGCCTCGATCTGTATTCTTGCCACGATGGTGCTCGTTATGCTTTCATCGACGACGTGCCTCTATTTCGGCAAGGAGGATGCGCTGCGCACGCGCTATCCGAGCGATCTTTCTGTTGAACTGCGCTTTGTCAAGGACGAGGGCGGTATGGATGAAGCAAACATCGCCATCGCGCGCGGCATGATCGAGGACGTTATCAAACAGGACGGACTTGACGTGCAGGGGCAGTTCGATATCCGCAGCGCATGGTTCTCCGGCCTTCTTACGGGCAATACCTTCACCCGCGCGCAGGAGAGTACGCTCATGGACTATGAACGTGCGGTCGATCTGACGATCCTGCCGCTGGAGGACTATACCCGCATGACAGGCGAAGACCTGACGCTGGCGCCGGGCGAGGCGTATTTCTGCTGCCCGCGCATGGCCTACACACAGCCGGATATCCGCATCGGCGAACTGACCTATCAGATCAAGGGCCAGCTGCCAAGCTTCGGCGGCTTCGGCGCGGACAGCGCAAACATCACGACGACGATCTATCTCATCGTCCCGGATTTTGACGCAGCGGTGAACGCGCTGCGGACGCAGAACACCCGCTATCCGGTCGTCGTAAGCTGGCAGTATTCGTTTGATTCCGGCAGCCCGGATGAAGCGCAGATCGCGTTTCTCCGCGATATGATGGGGACGTTTGCCGATAACAGGGAAGGGCTGGTCTACGCGTCGTACACGGTGGAGTCCATCGCGTTCAACCGCGAAGATTTCGTCGGCACCTACGGAAGCCTCTTTTTCCTCGCGATCCTGCTGAGCATCGTGTTCCTCGCCGCCGCCGTTTTGATTCTATATTATAAGCAGATCTCCGAGGGCTATGAGGATCAGGCCCGGTTTGAGATCATGCAGCGCGTCGGCATGACGAAGACGGATATCCGCAAGTCCATCAACTCGCAGCTGCTGCTCGTGTTCTTCCTGCCGCTTTTGTTTGCGGGGCTGCATCTGGGCTTTGCGTTCCCGTTTGTTCATAAAATGCTGGTGCTGTTCAACCTCACGAATCTGAAGCTGCTCATCGGCACGACGGTCGTCACCTTCGCCATCTATGCGGTCTTCTACACGCTTGTCTACCGCATCACATCCAATTCGTATTATTCCATCGTCGCAGGCGCAAAGGAGGAAGCAGCATGATCCGGTTTTTGCTCCGTCTTGTTCTGGTGCTGGTCCTGATCGCGGCGCTGCTCATCGGTATGACATGCTGCGCTGCTAAAGCCGTCTTCGGCAGCTGCGCGGAGGTCGGCGTGCAGCAGACCGTCCGCAATCTGGAGGACTTCTTCCTCTGGCTGCGCGACGTGTGGACGCTTGCACGGGAGAAATTAGAGCTATGCGCAGTGATTCGATAAAAAAAGCAAAGGACGGCGTCTCAGGCGGCGTGTTTTATCTGGGGCTGGCCGTGATCGGCGTGCTGGCCATCCCGGCGGCAGTCCTGCTGGGACTGATCGCGGGCGTGTGGACGCTGACGGACAGGCTGACGGCGTTTTTATCCGAAAAGCATTGACGTTTCCGCACAATTCGGGTATCCTAGCGGCAGGAGGGATGAATATGACCGACTGTACGTCCTGCGGAGGCTGCGCGGGCGGCTGCGGCGGGTGCAGGAGCCACGTGCTGCTGCTGACGGAGCCGGAGCTTCGGCTGCTGCGGCAGTTTGCCGAGCTGGCGTTCCTGCCTGCCGCCTGCACGAGAACGGACGAAACGCCCGTGTATCTGGACGGCTCCGAAAACCGCGCGCAGACCAGCGCGGCGATCCTCGCCTTACAGATCAAGCGGCTCATTTCCGTGGATTTCGCCCTGCCCCTGAAAGGCTTTGACTACACAGGCTACGAAGCCTGGCCCATCCGCGGCAGCATGGCCCTGACCGCCGCCGGTCAGGAGGCGCTCGACTCTCTGGATATCCAGGGCTGCGGCGAATAACAGACCGCCGGGAGAAGGCAGCTGCCTTCCCCCGGCGTGCGTCCGCTTTTCTGTTCCAAAACGGGACTTTCTTGACAATCCGAATATGCCGCACTATAAGCAGCATATACCCCTTACCGTATGGAAGTGCAAGCCATGAAGCAATGCATGGATGCAGACAATCTGCATCGGCGTTTGAAAAAAATCATCGGGCAGGTACAGGCCATCGACCGCATGGTGGATGAAGACGTGCCCTGCGAGGATATTCTCTCCCAGATCAACGCGGCCAAGTCGGCTCTGAACGGCTGTGGAAAGGTCGTTTTGGAGGGCCATATCCAGCACTGCGTCCGCGACGGCATCCAGCACGGCGACGCGGACAAAACCATCGAAAGCTTCACCAAGGCCGTGGAGCGCTTTGCGAATATGCAGTAACCATTACACGCTTCCGAAAAGTCAGCCGTATGGGCTGACTTTTTTCTTTATACAAAAATCAACGGCCCGGATGCTTCTGAAGCATCCGGGCCATTGGTTTATGAAGCAGTTCAAAGTGCCTCGACGGCGGCGCGGACCTCATCCATCAGGGGGATGGACGCTGCTGCGCCGGGGCGGGTGACGGAGATGGCGGAGGCCATGGACGCATACTGCATGGCCGTCTGCCGTTCCATGCCCTGCGCGAGGCAGCCGACGAAATAGCCCATGAACGTATCGCCCGCGCCGGTCGTGTCGACGGCCTTGACCGGGTACGCACACTGCCGGACCTCCGTGCCGTCCTTCCAGCTGACGGATCCCTCAGACCCGAGCGTCAGCAGAATGCCAAGCGACGGATAGCGCTGCTTGAGCGTCTCATAGCCCGCCTGCGCATCGCCGCAGCCCGCCATGGCCGCGCATTCGATCTCGTTCACGACCAGCCAGTCGACGCCGGAAAGATCGGCGTTTAAAAGCTCGTCCGAAATGGGCGACGCGTTCAGCACAACGCGCAGACCGCGCCGGGCGGCGGCGCGCAGCAGATAGGTCAGATTGGCGATCTCGTTCTGCAGCAGCAGATAATCCCCGGCGTTCAGCTGCATGAGCACCTCGTCGATCTCCTGCGGCGTGACCGCCTGATTGGAGCCGCCGTAGAGGAAAATGCAGTTCTGGCCGTCCGGCTGGACCTGAATGACGGCGTGGCCCTGCGGAACGTCGGTATGCTTCAGATAGCGCAGATCGACGCCGCTGCCGGACAGCAGCTCTGCCAGCCGTGCACCCTCCGGGCCGAGCAGACCCGCGTGATGCACCTTCTGCCCGCTGCGTGAAACGGCGATGGACTGGTTCAGCCCCTTGCCGCCCGCGTTTTGGGTATAGCTTTTTGTGTGGATCGTCTCGCCCGCGCGGCAGAAATGGTCGACGGCGTAGACGTGATCGATATTCAGAGAGCCAAAATTGACGACGTTCATCGGATGAACCTCCATCGTTGGAATTTCCTATAGCATACCCGCTCCGCAGACCGGTTGTCAAGCCCTGCGCGGGTCGAGATAGACGGACGGGTGCTTTTTGCACGTTGCAAGGCTCACGAGCACGAGCGCCAGCGCACAGGCGATCGCCCCCGGCACTGTCGCGCCGAGGCCGAACGGCTGGCCCAGCAGCTTCCACGCGATCGTGACCGTAAAGCCCGCCGCCATGCCGGACAGAACGCCTGCCTTCGTCGCCTTTTTCCAATAGAGCGCGGCGAACGCCGGAAGTCCCGCCGCAGCGGCATAGAAGCTCCAAGCGAACATGAGGATGTTATACGCGTTTTTGATGTACAGCGCGATCAGCAGCGCGCCCAGCGGCAGTACGACGGCGAACACGCGCGTGAGCCGCAGCTCCTTCCTTTCCGGCGTATCCGGCCGGAATACCTTGTAGATATCATGCACGCACGTCTGCACGGAGACGATGAGATAGCTGTCCGCCGTGGACATGATGACGGACAGAATGCCCGCCAGTGCGAGGCCCGTCAGGCCGACCGGGAGGATTTCAATCGCCAGCGCCGGAACGACCGCGTCGGTCGAGCCGTAGGCCGCGATCTTCTCCGCCGGGACGAGCTGATGCGCGACCACGCCCATGAACCATACCAGCGGGATCGTCAGCCCGTAGGCAAGCGTGCCGAGGAACAGGCCCTCCTTGGCGGATCTGCGGTTCTTTGCCGCGAACGCCCGCTGCCACATCTCCGCGCCGGCCAGCGTGAAGACAAAATAGGTGATGATATCGCCGACGATGCCGCCGTCGATGTACGGCTTTGCCAGCTCCGGCGCCAGATTCTGCACAAAATTGCCGATCCCGCCGAGCTTGACGAGCGACGAGGCCGGGATCAGGATATACACGAACAGGATCAGCATGACAAACTGGAACACGTCCGTATAAATGACGCCGAACAGGCCGGACGTGGCCGTGTAGATGATAAATACCGCGCAGGCGATGAGCGCTCCCAGCTCATAGGAAATGCCGATCTCGCCGCCGAGCATATTGATGATCGTGGCTGTCGCCGTGACCTGCGAGGCGACCGTGCCCATCATGGTGAACGCAATGAGGCAGCCCAGCACGACCTTGGCCGTTTTTCCGAAGCGCTGCTCAAACAGGTCCGGGATGGATGTGACGCCGAACTTTGTGCCGACGTCCGAGATGCGCCCGGCAAGGCCGGAAAAGATGAACATCCCAAGCAGGTACGGCAGCGCCGTCATGATGGCCTTGAAGCCGCTTGAATACGCGACGCCCGCACGCCCCATCAGGCCGCTGCCGCCGATGATGGTCGCGCAGACGGTGGCCATCAGAACCAGCGGCCCGAAGGAGCGCCCGCCGAGATAATAATCGTCCATGCTCCGGACCTTTTTGACCACCACAAGGCCGATGAGCACCATTGCAATCAGATACGCGCCGATGATCGCCAGATCCAGCGCGTGAAGTTCGTTGTGAACCACGTGTGTCTCCTTTCCTTCCGGCAGGCAGACACCTGCCGGATCATGTGATTTCTGTGCGTTTGAAAAAACGGGCGACGGCCTCCTGCGCCTCCTGGCCGCCCACAAACAGAATGCGGTCCCCACCGCGAAGCTCGGCATACGGCCCCGGCGAGACGGTCAGCGCGTCCGCGCGCGCAATGGCGACGACGGTCGCCCCCGTCGCCTGCCAGAAATGGAGCGAGCCGAGGGTCTTTCCCGCGTCCGGCCAGTCCTGCGGCACGCGGCAGGAGAAGGTCTTCAGCTGCTCCGCAGCCTGTTCGGGCTGCACGGAATCATCGAGAATGCTGCCGCACAGCTCCGACACCTGCCGCGCCACGGCCTCCTGCTGGGCAAGCAGCGCGCGCAGCCGCTGCTTTTTCTGCCGCAGCTCGTTTTTTTCGCCGACCATCTGCAGATAGCGCTTCGCGTTTTCCGCAGAGCGCACGTACACGCCGCTCTGCTCCTTGACGGTCACGACCTGCATATCGCGCAGCAGCTGCACGGATTTGCGGATCGTTTCGGGGGAAACCTGATACTCCGACGAAAGCTTCGAGCGCCCGGAGAGCTTTTCCCCCTCCGCAAGCTGCCCGTCCGCGATCCGACCGGCCACGGAGACCGCGATCCGCATATATTGCGGGAGTTCCTCATTTTCCATCGCTGGATCCCCTCCTTTTTCCAAGAATAGAACTATTATATCAACTGACAACTTTCTTTTCAAGAAAGATTTTTAGTTTTTTGAATAAAAAAACAAGGCTGCGGAAAAGCAGCCTGAAAAAGGCGGCCGGGGAAGACAGAAAAACTGGCTTCCCCGGTTTTTGATGTGATCAGCAGCCTCAGCTGATGGATACGACGAACTGCCAGACCGGCTCTGCCAGAAAAAAGCCCAGCGCAGCCGAGCAGACGTTGGCGCACAAGCCGCACAGGAACGCGCGGCGCTTTGACCGGCCCCTGAGTGCGGCGCGGTAAATAAACGCCTCCAGCAGCGCGATCACCAGCTCTGCCGGGAAGAAGAGCATGAAATATCCCGGCCCGACGCCATTGTTGACGGCGAACAGCGCGAAATACCCGTGCAGCAGCCCCTGCGTCACGAGATTGACGAGCAGGAACGGCTTCCAGTTTTCTTTCAGCTTGAACCCGAACAGGAGCAGCACCACAAGCTCGATCAGAATCGTCGGCACAAACGTCGCGGCGAATTGCAGCAGATACCCCACGGACTGCAAAGGCGGCTTTGCCGTTTTCGCCGTCCAGTCGACCGTGACGGAGGACTGCAGCGTCCTGCGCGTCAGCACATCCGACAAAAACGTCTCGCCGGAGGCCGTGACCATCAGAATGCGGTATGTCTCCGGAACGCCGTAGTAGCGGAAGCTGTGCAGCATCGCGCCGGAGCCGTCCGGCTCGCCCGTCAGCTCGCCCCAGATGGGTGCGCGCGTGGAACCCTGTGCAATGCAGGCGTGCCAGCCTGACGGAACAGCCGCGCGGAGCGCGGCCAGCAGCGCCGGGTCAAGCTCCCGCTCGTCCAGGTCATAGAGATTTTTCGCCCAGTCGCCCGTGTCCAGCAGATCGAGATAATACTCCTCCTGCGGCGGCTGCTCGACCCGGACGACCAGCTGCGGCTTGGGGCCGAAGTCGGCGAAGACTGCTGTGGTCAGCAGCAGAAGCACGGCGAGCAGGAGCGAAAGTCTTTGCAAGAAGCGTTTCATTTTTTTCTCCTTTGTCAAGTGTTACGTGATGACGAAGCCTCCGTTGACAGGCAGAACCTGCCCGGTGACAAACTCTGCGTCTGCCAGATAGACCATCGCCCGCGCGATGTCCTCCGGCGTGCCCAGCCGCTCGATGGGCGTCTGCTGCCGCAGACCCTCCATAACGCTGGGGTCTACGTGCGCGCACATATCGGTCTGGATGACGCCCGGCGCGACGGCGTTCACGCGGATGCCAGACGGCCCCAGCTCCTGCGCCAGCGCCTTGGTCAGAGCGAGGATCGCGCCCTTCGTCGCCGAATACGCCGCCTCGCACGACGCGCCGATCTGCCCCCACATGGAGCTGACGTTGAGGATACAGCCGGACTGCTGCCGCAGCATATGGGGAAGGGCTGCGCGGATGCAGTAAAACGCGCCGTCGACGTTGACGGCAAACAGCCTGTGCCAGCGTTCGGGTGTGATGGTGTTGATGAGCGCATAATCCGCGATCCCGGCGTTGTTGACGAGAAGATCTGTGCCGGGAAGCCGCGCAAACGCGGCGTTCACCGCCGCCTCGTCCGCAACGTCGCAGCGGACGGCAAGCGCGCCGGTCTCGGCGGCGACAGCCGCCGCCTTTTCGTCTTCCTTTTCATAGAAAAACGCGACCCGGTCACCGCGCGCGGAAAACGCGCGCACGGCTGCGGCCCCGATGCCGCGCGAGCCGCCGGTGATGAGCGCCACAGTTCCTGTCAGCATGGGGTGACCTCCTGCATGAGCTTCTCAA
>ERZ779896.2260-NODE-2260-length-13644-cov-24.710207_pt1 | contig 13644 bp, 9 predicted proteins | sample MGYA00511067_ERZ779896 | MGnify/ENA primary metagenome ERZ779896 (study PRJEB29588, sample SAMEA2161597) | human gut metagenome | biome: human gut; feature: human-associated habitat; material: faeces | place: Denmark | collected 2008/2010 ...
GAGGTTTATGCCGCTCTCGGGCACGCCCTCCGCCGTTGTCGCGCCGCCGTCCTCCCCGCCGTGCCCTGCGTCGAGCACGACGGTCGTTCCGCCGGGCTGCACGGCCGCCGTCTGCGCGCTCTGATGCGTCAGAACAGCGAACACGCAGAAATACAGAACGGTCGCAAACAGCATGACCGGCATCATGATCTCTACCCATTTTTTCATATGATCACCCCATACAAGCGTATGAGGGACAAGAAAAGTATAGCATGGATTTTTCGGTTTGAAAAGGTCGATTATGCGTCCTGAAATACAGGCTGTACGGCTTCGCCCCAAAGCTGCGCCGCGGCTGCCTCTGCAAAACCACGCTCCTCCTGCGAAAATGGGCGGAACTGCGTGATAAGCAGGCGCTTTCCGCTGTGCTTCCAGTGGCCCGCTACGCTGCCGCGCAGCAGCACCGGCGGCATGACGATGCCGGACAGACTGAAAATGCCGCGCAGATACTCCGGCGGGAGAAATACGCTCTGCTTTTTCTCATAGCCCAGCATCAGCGGGTCGAAGCCCGCCAGCAGCAGGCAGTCCGGAAGCGACTGTCCTGGTGCTCTTCCAGAATCCAGACTGAACAGCTGCTGCCCCTCGTATTCGGCTACCTCCACGGGAAGCCGGGCCAGCCGCTTTTTGATCTCCGCCTGCGAGGAACCGAAATAATAGGCTGCGTCCCGGATGGAGGCCGGGCCATAATTCGTGAAATACCGGCGCGTCTGTTCCAGCAGTGCGTCCTGCTCCTCCATCGGTGTGAATGCCGGACAGAGGCGGAACGCCTTTTCCTCGCTGACCGTGCCGCAGAGGAAGCCGCGCTCGCAGAGCTCCCGGATCCCGCCGCCCCAGGGATGGAATATGCTGCCCTCCTCCGCCTGCGTCATTCCGGCAGCGCGGCAGCGGTCTTTCAGCGCCTCGCGCGTCATTGGCCCTTGCGCAAGTGCATCGATGATCAGGTCCGAAAAGTATGCCTGCCGCTTCGGTGTAAGCGCCCAGTTCGGGCGCTGGTTCCAGAATGACGGAACAGTCCAGTCCCGACTCCGGTACCGGCAGCCAGTGTGCAGGAACAACGGAAGGTCGGCTTCTGCAAAGATGTGCATTGTGCCGCGGAGCGTCCAGCTCTTTACGAGGCTGTCTGCCGCGTGTGCTGTGTCATACGCTGTACTGCGCAGGCGCATGGCATACAGCGCGTTGGAGAGGAACTGCGCCTGAAAGCCGTTCATAGCGCGGAGCACCTCCATCCGCTCCCCTGTGCGCAGCAGATACTGATTAGACAGGCGCAGAAGCGCCAATTCATTTCGCGCCATACATTCTCCCTTTGATATGCGCGGCCCCCGGCGCTCTGGGAGCGGCCGGGGGCCGGTATATCGTGATTCGATCAGATAATGCGCCGCCCGCAAAGGAAGCGGGTCTTGTAATACGATTCGTCAAGCGAGTTGACGCGGACGCCCGTGGACGGCGTGGAGGCGTGGACGAAGTTGCCGCCGCCGATGTACATACCGACGTGGTTCGCGTAGCCGCTGTAGCCGAAGAAGACGAGGTCACCGACCTGCAGGTCGCTGCGGGAAACGTAGGTGCCCTGCGTCATCTGGTCGTTGGCGACGCGCTTCATGGAGTAGCCGTACTGCGTCAGGACATAGTACATGAGGCCGGAGCAGTCAAAGCCGGTCGACGGGCTTGAGCCACCCCAGACGTAGCTGTAGCCGACGAAGCCCATGGCGAAGTTCGCGATCTCGCTGGCTGTGCCGGAGCCGGAGACGGTGCCGCCGCTGCCGGAGCCGGAGCCGCTGCCCGGCGTGACGGTGCTGTCCTTCTTATCGGCAAGCAGGTCTGCGCGGACATAGGCCGTAATGCCGTTATATTTGATGCGGTACCACTGGTGGCCGTCGGAGGTCGTAGTCGTGATGCCGGTGACGGTGACGGCGGCGTTGTAGCTCAGCTCGCCGACCTTCGTGCTGCCGGTCGTCCAGGAATCGCGGACGTTGATATAACCCGTCTGGCAGACGTACATGGTCTTGCTGATGCTCGTGACGGTGACGTTCAGATTGATCTGGTCAACAACGACCGTCGCGCTCTTGACGTTTTCATCGTAGAACCACTGGATGGTCTTATAGCAGCGCAGGAACATCGTCATGGCTTCCTGCCGGCTGGCGTTGTCCTTGGGGTTCAGATACGTGCCGTTTCCAAGCTTCGTGCCCTGCACGTAGGAATAGCTCACGCAGATCTGCGCGGCCTCCTTCGCCCATGCGGAGATCGATCCGGCGTCGGCAAAGCCGTTCAGCGCGCCGTCTTTCGCCTTGGGGGAGAACGCAGCCGCCGTGCAGAAATTCTCGATGAGCTTGAAGAATTCCTGCCGCGTCAGCAGCTGCTTCGGGCGGAACGAGCCGTCCTCATAGCCGTTGACGATGCCGTACAGATGGGCCTTGACAATATTCTCATCCGACGTATCCGTAAAGCCGGTGAACGTTTCGTTCGACATATCGATGTCGTTGCCGGTGGCCTTTTCGAATGCGTAGACGGCCAGCTCGCACATCTCGCCGCGCGTGATGTTCTTGGTCAGATCAAGGCCGTTAAAGGACGCGGGCATCAGGCCGAGCTTGTTGATCTCGTCATAGTTTGTTTGGAACCAGCTGCTATAGTTGTTGTTCGCGCCGAGCGCGGCCGCGCTCATGGACAGAAGCAGCACGGCGCACAGCAGCAGGCACAGCGGTTTTCTTGCCTTTCGCATGGTTTACAGACTCCTTTTTTCCGTTCCCGGACCGGAACGGCACATTTTCGAGACAATTCGACTGCATTATATCAGATTATGACAACCATTACAAGCACAATTTTGTAAATCTTTCGTAACCAGTTGAGTTTTGCGAAAAAATATGATATAAGTGTGATATGAAGTTACGAGTGATGACCGCAGTGCTTGCCTGCAAGCTCTGCCGGGCCCTGATCCGCCTGCTGGGCAGAGGCGGCACGGATTTTCCCGGGCGCGTGGCGCTCAAGCTCTGCCCGAATCTGCTGGGTGAACTTGCAAGGAACGTGACGACCGTGATCGTCACGGGCACCAACGGCAAGACCACGACCTCGCGCATGATCGAGCAGTCGTGGCAGGACGCTGGAATCTCTTACTTTGCAAATAAATCCGGCGCAAACCTCCTGTCCGGCGTCACGGCGGAATTCGCCGTCCACTCCACGCTCACGGGCCGCTGCAGATATTCGCACGCGCTCATTGAGTCGGACGAGGCGGCGCTGAAATTCATCAGCAAATATGTCGACGCGAAGGTGATCGTCTACACGAACGTCTTCCGCGACCAGCTCGACCGCTACGGCGAGGTCACGCATACGCTCAGCAAGCTGCGCGTCGGCGCGCAGAACAGTCCGAACGCCGTTCTGTGCCTGAACGCGGACGATTCGCTCATTACCAGCCTGCACGACGACGTGCCGAACCCCGTTATTTTCTACGGCGTCAGCACGCCGCTCTATGAGGAGCAGGTTTCGGACCTCTCCGACGCACCGTACTGCATCAAGTGCAAGAGCGAATATCAATACGACTTTGTGACCTACGGCCATCTGGGCGGCTACCGCTGCCTGCGCTGCGGCTATGCCCGTCCGAAGCCGGATATCTGCGTCAGCAAGGTCATTCTGAGCGATGAGGAGCGCTCCGAGGTCGTCTTCCGCGACGGCGAAACGGAGATCCCCGCAACGGTCAATCTGCCGGGCGGATACAATATTTATAACGCCTGCGCGGCCATGGCGGCAGCAAAGGCCCTGGGGCTGGAGCTTCCGAAGGCGGCGCAGTCGCTGTCCCGCTTTGCCTGCGGCTTTGGGCGCATGGAGAAATTCGAGATCAATGGCACGGACGTGCGCATGATTTTGATCAAGAATCCGGCGGGCTGCAACCAGGTGCTGAGCTTCCTGACGCAGCGGACCGAGCCGTTCGTCTTTGCCGCCTGTCTCAACGACCGGACGCAGGACGGCCGCGACGTCAGCTGGATCTGGGACGTCTCCTTTGAGCGTCTGGTAGACATGGGCGATACGCTCCGTGAGGTCTATCTGTCCGGCACGCGTGCGGAGGATATGGCCCTGCGCTTCCTCTACGCCGGATTCCCGAAGGAAAAGCTGCACGTGCAGAAGGACTACGGCGCGCTGATGGAGGAGGCGACGGCGCATAAGCTGCCGGTCTTCGTCATGCCGACGTACACGGCCATGCTGGCTCTGCGCGGCACGATCAGCAAAACGTATGGCTACAAGCAATTCTGGGAGTAAGCTATGGAACTGAACATCTATCATTTATATCCCGACGTTCTGAACCTCTACGGCGACCGCGGAAATGTCCTGTGTATGCAGCGGCGGCTGGAATGGCGCGGGATGCAGGCAAACATTGTCCCGGTCCCCATCGGGGTGAAACTTGCCGCGAAGGACTGCGATCTGCTCTTCATCGGCGGCGGACAGGACTTTGAGCAGGAGATCCTGATGCACGATCTGAAGGGCGAAAAGACGGCAGAGCTGAAAGCCGCCATCGAGGACGGCGTGCCCGTGCTCGCCATCTGCGGCGGGTATCAGATGCTGGGCCAGTATTACAAGACCTGGGACGGCAAGCAGTGTGACTTTACCGGCGCGCTCGATCTTTACACCGTCGGCTCCGAGCAGCGTATGATCGGCAATTATATGTTCACGTGCGACGAGGCGGACTGTAAAATTGTCGGCTTTGAAAACCACTCCGGCAAGACGTATCTCGGCTCCGGCGTGAAGCCGCTCGGCAAAGTCCTCGAGGGATACGGCAACAACGGCGAGGACGGGACGGAGGGCGCACGCTACAAAAACGTCTTCGCGTCCTATTCCCACGGCTGTCTGCTGCCCAAAAACCCGAAGCTGGCCGATCTGATCCTCAAGCTTGCGCTCGAACGCAAATATGGCAAAGTGGAGCTTCCGCCCCTTGCCGACGAATTTGAAACTGCCGCGCACAACTATATGGAAGCCCGACTGAGCCGGAAATAAATGCTCCGGGCCGCTGCAAATCCGCAGCGGCCCGGTTTTTTATGTGTTCTCTCTGACCCAGTGGACTGCGAAGTCTGCGAAGCGGGTGGCGGCAGGGGCATCGGTCGCAGCGGCAAGAGCAATGGTGCGGCTGGCGGGCGGGTCGATGGGGCGGATCTCCACGCCGTCTGTGTTGCCGCGCAGCAGCAGGGACGGCATGATGCTCACGCCCAGTCCCTGCCGGACCATGGCGATAACGGCATAATCATCCTTCGTCTCAAAGCGGATGTTTGGCCGGGCCTTGACTGCATGAAACGCACGGCGCACGTCATGATTGGAGGATTCCAGGAGCGAAATAAACGGCTCCTTTGCCAGCTCCTCGACCCGGCAGACCGGACTTTGCCCCAATGGGTGCCCCTTCGGCAGGACGGCGGCCAGCGCATCCTCGTACAGCGGTGTGCAGCGGCAGCCAGGACGGGCGGGAAGCGTTGTAAACGCAAGATCGACGCTGCCGTCGCCGAGCCAGGTGTCGATATCATGATAGTCGCCGTTGAAAAGCTGGAAATCCACCTGCGGGTGCTCCTTCTGGAACTGCATCATCATGGCGGGCAGCCAGTGCGTGGCGACGCTGGTGAACGTACCGATGCGGATCTTGCCAGTAACGAGCGTATGCAGGCGTTCCGACGCCTGCCGCAGCAGCCTTTCCTGCCGCACGATCTCGTGAATATAGGGCATCATCTGCTCGCCCTCCGGCGTGAGGCGTGCGCCGGTGCGCGTGCGCTTCAAAAGCGGCAGCTGAAGCTCCGCCTCGATGGCGGAGAGCATATGGCTGACGCCGGACTGCGTAAGGCCCAGCTCCTGCGCGGCCTTTGTCAGAGACTGCAGCTCCACTGTTTTTTCAAAAGCCTCATATTTTTTCGTATCCATACTGAAAAACCTCTTGCTTTTTTCACTTTAACGTGTTATCATACGCGCATATTATGAAGTTCCTTGATATTATACATGAATATTTGTAATGTGTCAAGAGAAAGAAACGGAGAACTGCGTTATGAGTGGAGCAAATCTGCAGCATCTGCTGGCCATGATTTTGTATATGGCCGCTGTCGTCGGCATCGGCATTTATTTTGCCGGACGCGCGAATAAGGATGCCGAGTCGTATTTTCTCGGCGGACGCAGCCTCGGCCCGTGGGTCACGGCGTTCAGCGCGGAGGCGTCCGATATGTCCGGCTATCTGCTGATGGGCCTGCCCGGCCTTGCGTATTGGACGGGCCTTGCGGATGCGGGCTGGACGTGCATCGGGCTTGCCATCGGCACGTACCTCAACTTCCTGATCGTTTCGAAGCGGCTGCGCCGGTATTCCATCGCCGTGAACGCATTCACGCTGCCGGACTTCTTCTCGAACCGTTTCCATGAGAAGAAAAAGATCATCATGACGATCTGCTCACTCATTATCATCATTTTCTTCAGCGTCTACGCGGCGCAGTGCCTGTCCACGTGCGGCAAGCTGTTTGCGAATCTGTTCGGCTTCTCCTACGGCGGCATGATGATCGTTGCGGCGGTGTTCGTGCTGGCCTACACGTTCCTCGGCGGGTATCTGGCCGAGAGCGCGTCCGATTTCATGCAGGGCGTTGTGATGGTCACGGTGCTGGTGCTGATCCTGATCCTGTCGGTCGTTTCCGCAGGTGGACTGAACACAGTCATCGAAAACGCGAAGAGCATTGACGGCTTCTTCTCCATGGTGCGCACGGCGACGCCCTCGACCACAGAGGTCAACGTTTTTGGTGCAGGCCGTCCTTACGGCGCGCTGTCCATTGCGTCCTGCCTTGCGTGGGGTCTTGGCTATTTCGGTATGCCGCAGGTGCTGCTGCGGTTCATGGGCATCCGCTCCGAGCATGAGCTGGGCCGCTCCCGCCGCGTGGCGATCATCTGGGTCGTGATCTCGATGGCCGCCGCCGTGTTCATCGGCGTCGTGGGCCGCAGCGTCACGGGGCTTGATTATCTGTCCAACAACGATGCGGAAAATATCTTCATTGACGCGGCGACGTCCTATCTGCCGCCGATCCTCGCGGGCTTCGCCTGCGCGGGCGTGCTGGCTGCGGCGATCTCGTCCTCTGATTCGTATCTACTGATCTCGGCCAGCGCCGTCAGCCAGAACCTGTATCGCGGCGTGTTCAAGAAGGATGCGACGGAGAAGCAGGTCATGTGGTGCTCGCGCATCACGCTGGTACTCATCACCATCGTCGCCATGGCGATCGCCTGGAACTCCAACTCGACCATCTTCGGCATCACGTCGTTTGCGTGGGCGGGCTTCGGCGCGGCCTTCGGCCCGCTGATGCTCCTGTGCCTGTTCTGGAAGCGCACGACATATCAGGGCGCAATCGCCGGTATGGTCGCGGGCGGCGCAATGGTCTTCTTCTGGAAGCTCGTTCTGAAGCCCCTCGGCGGGATGTTCGGCATCTATGAGCTGCTGCCCGCGTTCGTCTTCAGCGTGATCGTGATCGTCGCCGTCTCCCTGCTCACGGCAGAGCCTGACGCACAGATCGAGGCGGAATTCAACAAGGTCAAAGCGGGCAAGGGCCTGCAATAAGAAATTTCTCCCGGCGGCGCGCAGCCGCCGGGTTTTCTGTGCTTTTTCCGAAAAAGCTGTTGCCAAACGGCGGTTGTTGTGCTAAAATGCATCTGATATCTGGAAAAAGCGAGGATCGAGCTGTCCTGTCCGATAGGGCCGGGTACAGAGAGGGCGGGTTTTGCTGGAAGCCGCCTCCCGGTTGGGCCGCAGGGCTTTCTCTCGTGAGCTGCCGTTTGAACGGGGTCGCTCCCCTACTAGGACGCGCCGGTTATTGCCGCCGTTACCGGGCAGAAAGCAGCGCAGATTTTTCTGCGAACAGCGGGTGGTACCGCGGAAGCATGGTCTTTCGTCCCGATTCCGGGCGGAGGGCTTATTTTTTTGTATTATCACGAAAAGGAGCATTCGTTTATGAAGGAACAACTCGAAAAAATCCGGCAGGAAGCGCTCGGCGCGCTGGAAAGCGTCAAGGACGCCGGGGAGCTGGACGCGCTGCGCGTGCGCTTTCTCGGCAAGAAGGGCGAGCTGACCGGCGTTTTGAAGACGATGGGCAAGCTGTCCGCAGAGGAGCGCCCCGTCATGGGTCAGGCCGCGAACAATGTTCGCGCCGCCATTGAGGAAAAAATCGAAACCGTCCGCGCCGAGCTGAAGGAGAAGGCCATGGAGGCCAGACTGGAGGCCGAGGCCATCGACGTGACCATCCCCGGAACCCCTGTCCAGCTGGGTCACCGGCATCCGATGAACAAGGCGCTCGACGAGGCCAAGGATATTTTTATCTCCATGGGCTTCAAGATCCTCGACGGCCCGGAGGTCGAGCTTGCCGACTATAACTTCACCAAGCTGAATATCGCCGAGAACCACCCCTCCCGCGACCGCAGTGACACGTTCTATGTGACGGACGACGAGGAAGTCCTTCTGCGCACGCAGACCAGCCCCATGCAGATTCGCGCCATGGAAGCAATCGGCCAGCCGCCGATCCGCATTCTGGCGCCGGGCCGCGTGTACCGCAAGGACGAGGTCGACGCAACGCACTCCCCCATGTTCCACCAGATCGAGGGCCTTGTCATCGACAAGGGGATCACGATGGCCGATCTCAAGGGCACGCTTGAGACGCTCATCAAGGCCATGTACGGCCAGGATTCCGTTGTCCGCTTCCGCCCGCACCACTTCCCGTTCACCGAGCCGAGCTGTGAGGTCGACGTGCAGTGCTTCAACTGCCGCGGCAAGGGCTGCTCGACCTGCAAGGGCGAGGGCTGGATCGAGCTGCTGGGTGCCGGTATGGTGCACCCGAAGGTACTGGCCGGCTGCGATATTGACCCGGAAATCTACTCCGGCTTTGCCTTCGGCATCGGCCTTGAGCGTATGGCCATGCGCCGGTTCAAGATCAGCGATATGCGCATGATCTTCGAAAACGACATTCGCTTCCTGTCTCAGTTCTAAGGAGGGTACGACATGAATATTTCGAGAAAATGGCTCCGTGAATTCGTTGATATCACGGCTACGGATAAAGAATACGACTCCGTCATGACCCTCGCCGGTCAGAAGGTCGAGACGACCGAGCGCATGGACGCGGAGATCAAAAACGTCGTCGTCGGCAAGGTCCTGTCGATGAAAAAGCATGAAAACTCCGACCATATGTGGGTCTGCATGGTCGACTGCGGCTCCGGTGAGCCGGTGCAGATCGTCACGGGCGCACAGAATGTGCACGAGGGCGATCTGGTTCCGGTCGCGCAGCACAATTCGTACCTGCCCGGCGGCATCCACATCACGAAGGGCAAGCTGCGAGGCGTGGAGTCCTGTGGTATGCTGTGCTCCTACAAGGAGCTTGGTCTGACCGAGCATGACTGCCCGGAGGCGTATGCCGACGGTATCTGGATTCTGAACGACGAGGGCTGCGAGGTCGGCGAGGATATGAACGTCGTCATCGGCAACGATGATTCCATCGTCGAATTCGAGATCACGAACAACCGCCCGGACTGCTATTCGCTCATCGGACTCGCCCGTGAGACGGCCGCCGCGTTCAACGTGCCGATGAAGCACCATGAGCCGGTCGTCAAGGGCGGCGCAGAAGGAAATCTCTGCGATTTGCTTGATGTTGATGTGCAGGCGGACGACCTGTGCCCGCGCTACACGGCTCGTATGGTGCGCAATGTCAAGATCGCGCCCAGCCCCAAGTGGATGCGCCAGCGTCTGCGTTCGGCGGGCATCCGCCCAATCAACAATATCGTTGATATCACAAATTATGTCATGGTCGAATACGGCCAGCCGATGCACGCATTTGACTACCGCTATGTCAAGGGCGGCAAAATCGTCGTCCGCCGTGCAGGCGAGGACAAGACGCTCACGACGCTGGACGGCAATGTTCGCACGCTTCAGCCGGATATGCTCGTCATCGCCGACGAGACGAAGCCGGTCGGCCTTGCGGGCGTGATGGGCGGCGAAAACAGCGAGATCGTGGACGATACGGTCGACGTGGTCTTCGAATCCGCGAACTTCCTCGGTTCCTCTATCCGCAAGACGGCGCTGGCGCTCGGTATGCGCACGGACGCGTCCGCGAAGTTTGAAAAGGACATTGACCCGATGCTGACCGTCCCCGCCGTCAACCGTGCGTGCGAGCTGGTCGAGCTGCTTGGCGCGGGCGAGGTCATGGACGGCATGATCGACGTGCTGAACTATGTTCCGCAGCCCGTCACGGTCAAGCTCGAGCCGGAGCGCATCAACGCGCTGCTCGGCACGGATATCTCCGAGGCGGATATGATCGAGTATCTGCGCCGCGAGGAAGTTCCCGTCGTGGACGGCATGATCCAGGTCCCGTCCTGGCGGCCCGATCTGCGCGTGATGGCCGATATCGCGGAGGAAGTCGCCCGGTATTACGGCTACAACAACATTGAAACCACCCTCATGCGCGGCGCGACCACCATGGGCGGCTATTCCGACGAGCAGAAGCTGGAAAACGCCGCCGGTGCGGCGGCAAGAGCGCTGGGCTACAGCGAGATCATCACGTATTCCTTCGTCTCCCCGTCCTCGTTCGACGCCATCCGCCTTCCGGCGGACAGCCCGCTGCGCAAAACGGTCAAGCTCGTCAATCCGCTCGGCGAGGATACCTCCATCATGCGCACGGTCATTCTGCCGAGTATGCTGGATATCCTCTCCCGCAACTATGCGTTCAAGAACAAGGGCGTCAAGCTCTATGAGATCGGCAAGATCTATCTGCCGGTCGAGGGCCAGAAGCTGCCGGACGAGCCGAAGCGCATGATCTTCGGTACGTATGGCGAGCATGAGAATTTCTTCACGCTCAAGGGCGAGATCGACGCGCTGCTCGAACAGCTGAACGTGCATCCGGCGGCGTATATCGCCGACACGAAGAATCCGAGCTATCATCCGGGCCGCTGCGCCGATATTATCATCGACGGCAAAAAGCTCGGCGTGATCGGTCAGATCCACCCGCTGGTCGCGGAGGGCTACGGCATCGACGGCGAGGTCTACGTCGCGGAGCTGGACTTCACCGGCCTGCAGGCTGCGCTTGCACCGGAACGTGTGTTCCACAGCCTGCCCAAGTTCCCGACCGTCAGCCGCGATCTGGCGCTGGTGTGCGACGAGGCGATGACCGTCGGTATGCTCGAAGCCTGCATCAAGAAGGCGGGCGGCAAGCTGCTGCGCTCCATCCAGCTGTTTGATATCTACCGCGGCCCCGGCATTGCACCGGGCAAGAAGAGCGTTGCGTTCAGCCTTGAGCTGCGCGCGGACGACCGCACGCTCACCGACGAGGACACCACCGGTGTCACGAACGCCGTTCTGGAAAAGCTCAAAAACGACCTCGGCGTGACACTGCGATAAAGACATAAAACCAGCCGTTCCCGGTTCACTCCGGGAGCGGCTGTTGTTTCGTTAAAAGGCCTGTTTTGCAGAAGGTCGGTTCGTAGGAGCGGACGACTCTGTCCGCCTGCGGGATGCAGTGCTTTTTTCAGAAATCTGCGGCGAATCCGTAAGTGTCCACACGGCTGGTTGTCGGGGTCGATGCCCACATCGCCCCGACAGTTAAACAGGCAAGTGCATACGAGTTCGCCGTAAAGCTCCATAAAACCACCGTATCCTGCTGGGCGGAGCAGAGCCCCGCCCCTACCAGATGCGTTCGGTTTTGGTTTTTTCGTATAAACCGAACGTCACAGTCTTGTCCTAGGGTGTATCTGAAAACTCATGATGTGACCGGCAGCGAGGGATTTTTGCGTTGCGCAAGACATTTTTTCGCAGGAATACTGACGTATTTCAAGGAAAAATGACGCGGCGCACCGCAAAAAGGCCCGCTGTCCGGGTGCGTTGGGAGTTTTCAGATACACCCTAAGTGCAAACGCGCGTACCGGGGAGCCGGTACGCGCGTTTTGGGAAATTGGAATGGTATATCAGCCGATGCCGCCGAGGGCTGCGCCTGCAACAAGCGCTACGATGCAGAGGATGCAGTAGACATACTTGGCAAGCGGATAGAACCAGCCGCCGATGGGCTTCTGGAGGCCGTCGTTGACTTCGTCGAGGACGAATTTCTTACCGGCGACCCAGAAGAACATGATACCAGCCAGCAGAGCGCCGAGCGGGCAGATGTAGATCGAGACGACGTCCATCCACTCGGAGGTGATCTTCTGGATGAGGATCGCGATCACGCAGCCAATGACAAGGATGATGGCAGTAGCCGGAACGCGCTTCAGCTTCAGGTTATCCTGCAGGGTCGCAACGGGTGCTTCATACAGGTTGATGATGGAGCTGAGGCCGGCGAACAGAACGCAGACGAAGAAGATGACGCCGATGATCCGGCCGCCGGGCATACCGTTGAGGACATTGACCAGCCAGACGAACATGAGGCCGGGGCCGCCCTTCTCCAGCGGAGCGCCGCCCGCTGCCATGGCGGGGATGATAACGAACGCGGCGAGCAGAGCAGCCAGCGTATCGAAAACGGCAACGTTTCTGGCGGAGCCAGGCAGGTTTTCATTCTTAGGCAGATAAGAGCCATAGATGACGGAGCCGTTGCCCGCGACGGACAGGGAGAAGAACGCCTGACCGAAAGCGAAGATCCAGACCATCGGATTTGCAAGGCCCTTGGGGTCGAGCGTGAAGATGTACTTGTAGCCTTCGCTTGCGCCGGGCAGGAACGCAATGTAGATGCCGAGGCCCACGAACAGGAAGAACAGAACCGGCATCATGACCTTGTTGGCCTTCTCAATGCCGCCGGAGACACCCATCGCCATGATGGCGAACGAGGCAACGATTGCAACGATAATCCACGGCAGGTTGCTGATCGCAACGATGTCGAAGTGGCCGCCGATGGCCGCCATATCCTGGCCCATGGCGTGCATATCGCCGGTGATGGCGATCGCGGTATACTTGAAGATCCAGCCCATGACGACGGTATAGCCGATGGCCAGCGCCATGGAGCCGAGAACCGGGATGAAGCCGATGGCTTCGCCGATCTTGCGGTTGCCGCGCAGCTCGGTGCACTTACCGAACGCGCCGATGGGGCCTGCGCCGGTGGCACGGCCGAGTGCGAACTCGCCGATAACGCCGGTAGAGCCGATGAGGATGACGCAGATGAAATACGGAATCAGGAATGTCATGCCGCCCCAAAGGGAGACCATGATGGGGAAGCGCCAGATGTTGCCCATGCCGACGGCGGAACCGATGCAGGCCAGAATAAAGCCCCATTTGGATTTAAAGCCGTCGCGCTGTGTGGTTGCCTGTTTGTCAGCCATTTCTTTCCCTCCAATAAGAATGTTGGATTCGACTGTCACGCTGCGCCGGGAGCCCCGGCGCAGCGCCGTCCAGGTTTACTTACTTTCTTCTGTTGTGAATTGCTTACTTTTCCTCGTTGGGATACGGCTCGAGGAACGCGTGGAAGTGGCGCATCGGGAGGTTGTGGCCCCAGACGATCCGCATGTTGGGGATGGACTCACGGTCTTCATACAGAGCCTTGACGGCTGCGATGACGTAGTCGAGGTGCTCCTGGGTGAGGCGGCTGCGGTCGATGGCGAAGCGGACGACGTTGGCCAGCTCTGCCTGCTGCTCCGGGGTCTTGAGGTCGTATTCCATGGAATAGTCGCCCA
>ERZ779896.2268-NODE-2268-length-13619-cov-2.536641_pt1 | contig 13619 bp, 15 predicted proteins | sample MGYA00511067_ERZ779896 | MGnify/ENA primary metagenome ERZ779896 (study PRJEB29588, sample SAMEA2161597) | human gut metagenome | biome: human gut; feature: human-associated habitat; material: faeces | place: Denmark | collected 2008/2010 ...
TTTTTATGTTTTTTGTTTAAGCATATTAGCATACATAAAGGCAGGAGATGTGCTCCTGCCTTTTCTTTTATATAATAGGATTTTCAAAGCTTTTTCTACTTTGCTCCCATAATTTTTATTCTATATAAATTCATTATTTAAAACTTTTTGTGCATTTAAAATTGTTAATTCTTCAAGTTTTTCTGACGAAATCCACTTACCTAATTTTTTTATAATTCTAGGAATCTCCGGGTAAACTTGTCCTGCTCTATGGACATCTGAACCCAAAAAGCTTATCAAATCATTTTTTAATAGTTTTTTTAATGTTCTCTTTGCTTCTATTCCATACATTCCTATAGCACTTCCATAATTTGATTGAAAAAGTGCCCCCATATCTTTTAGTTCTTTCACAAATGTAATATCTTCTTTTACATAACTATATCTTTCTGGGTGTGCAACAACTGGGACATAGCCATTTTCAATCATTTTATATACTGTATCTTTGGCAAATAATGGCTTAGCGTTCATAGGAAATTCGAATAGTACGTATCTTGTTCCATTTATAGTTGATGCCTTTCGTTTTTTTATAAGTTCTATTATTTCTTCTGTAGCATATATTTCACTTCCTAGATATAACTCAGGTATATCAGATTTTATTTTACTTTTGGCTTGTTCTTTTAATTGTTCAATCAAATCTATTCTATCTTCTTGAACACACTCATAGTAGCCTTGTAAGTAATGTGATGTAGAAACAATACCTGTAATTCCAACTTTTGACGCTTCCTCTATTAACTTTACTGATTCTTCAAAGTTCCTTGAACCATCATCTATATTTGGCAATATATGTGAATGAAAATCTATCATTAAATATTCCTCTTATCTATATTTTCTTTTTCTTTTTGCAAGTAATCATTAAACTGTTTTAACATTTCTGTTGCTCTATCTTCTGGTGCTTGGCTTGAATCAATTTTAAATCTTGGTTGTTCTTGTGGTTCTGAATGTTGCTCTTCTTGCTTTTGGATTTCTTTAGGTTCATTTGGATTTCTATCTCTTTTTATCATGTCATTAGCTCTGCTTCGTTGAGCTTGTCTCCTTTGTTCATATTCAATTTCTTGTTGTTTCTTTTTGGAATCCACTTTCATTGGTGCAGATGCGTAATAATAAGTTTCGCTCATCTTTTTGCCAGAAACCGGCTTTTTATTATATACAACTCCTGCAATTCTACCACCAACATTTTGAATATCTTTTATTGTTTTTGATAAATCATCTTTTTTTACCATATTGTGACCAGTAACAATAATTGTAGAATCTACTAAACGAGATAAAATTACAGCATCTGTAACTAATTTTGATGGTGTACCATCAATGATAATTATATCAAATTCACTTTTTAATTCATCAAGCAATGTTATCATTTGTGGTGAAGCTAATAATTCTGATGGATTTGGAGGTACATTACCAGATGGTAGCAAATATAAATTTGGCACTTCTGTTTCCCTTATAAATTTTCCAAAATCAACAGTTTCGTCATTGATATCATTAAGGCCTGCTAAATAATTTGAAAGTCCAGGGCAAGATGCAACCCTAAAAATTCTATGCAAAGAACATTTTCTCATATCGGCATCTATTAGAAGTACTCTTTTATCTGCCTGAGCAAATGTAATCGCTAGGTTTGATGATATCCAAGATTTTCCTTCACCTGGTAAAGTAGATGTTATTAATAATGTTCTAAGTTTTCTATTTGAATTCATAAATTGTACATTAGTTCTCAATGTTCTGAACAATTCAGAAACATGTGATTTAGGATCTTCATATGCTATTAATTCTCTTCTCATTTGTTAATTTTTCCTCCTTTTTTTGCCATCTGTCCCATCATAAAGTGGCATTGTTGCTAATACTGTTTGTTTAAAAATCTTTTCAATGTCATCCTCAGATTTTATTGTTGTATCCAACATATTTGAAACCAATACATATAATACTGCTATTACAGCTCCCACAAATGCGAATATAATAACATCTTTTATATGATTTACATTATATGGTGATTGTGGAACTTCTGCTGCATCTACAACATGAACATTTTCAACTTTATAAAATTCTTTTACATTTTCTATAAATACTTTTGACATTTCGTTAGCAATTTTAGTTGCTAAAACTGGATCTTCATTTTTTACTGAAATTTCAATAAATTCTGTATCTTCTGTTGCTGTTACACTTACGCTATTTTTTAAATCATTTTCATCCATATTTAAAGATAAATTCGAAATTACATTTCTTATAACTTTATCACTTTTTACAAGTTTGCTATATGTAGAAACTAATTTAGAATTTAGTGTGATATCTGTTGTTGTTATTGATGATGAACCTGTATTTACAGAAGATGAATTTGTTGCTAACAACAAACTTGTTTTTGCAGCATATTTAGGTGTTACAAGTGTTAAAGTATATATGATTCCAACAACTGCAAAAATAGCTATAATTAATATTATTTGCAATTTCTTTTCCCAAAAAATTTGTAATAATTCTTTTAAATCTAGTTCTTCCATTTTATTTTCCTTCCTGTATATAAATGTTATTCTTTTGTTTTTTTATTAACTTTTATTGACACATATATTCCAAGTAAAATTATTGCAATTATACATGTTCCAAGTGCTAATGAATTTATTTTATTTAATACATCCTGAATTATTGTTACTAAACTATTTGAAAATATATCATTGAAAATTTTAATTCCTTTTATATTTACTTTTGATGATATAATTTGACAAGATATAATTTCAAATGCAGATGTTGCCATTAATGCAATTCCCCAATGTTGAAAATCTTTTGAAATTTTCTTTTTGTTTATTATTAATATAACAATTCCATCTATTGCTAGCACCACTAGAGATATTTTATAAATTTCATTTAATATATTTGTGCCTTTTTTGTAAATTCTATTTATTTCAGATTCATATTTGCTATGAACCAAAGTGTCTGTATATTCTTGACAAATATGGTTTACAAATTCGTTTATTGCACTTGAATTTTGTGTGTTTTTAATATTAAGCTTATCAATATTTGCATTTAAATTTTGTGAAATTTCTGTTGTATCAATTTTTTTATTTGTTCCTTCGTAAATATTTGCCAACATTATATTTATATCAGACTTTACTTTATCTTGTGAACATATATCTTTTAAAACCTCTTCATCTAAGCCAGATTGATATATATAATTTTCAAAATTTGATTCTACTAATTTATACAGTCCTGAATAGAAATCTGTTTCTTCTAATTTTTGTTCAACATAATCTTTATTCAAAACTGTTGAAAAAGCAATTGTAATTATTCCTATTGCTGTCATACATATTGTTAGTATCATTATCAATATAAATTTTAGAAGATTTGTTAATACTTTCATTTTTATTTTCCTTTCCTATTATGCTTATTTTTCTAATTCTGCATATACAACATATCTTTGAGTTGCATATCCAACATTGTTAAATGGATAACATGTATAGACCATCAAAATTTCTTTGTCTCTTTGAATTGGCAATTTGTCTACTTCTGTTTCTTTAATTAATTGCATATCATAAATTTTATATACATATTCCCCATATGATGTTGTTACTTTTATTTCGTTTCCTTTTTGTAATTCTGAAAATCTTCTAAACATTTTTTTCGAATTATGTCCCATATAAATTATTGAACCACCTTCTCCTGGGAAGTAGCTTCCACTTGAATGTCCCACTCCCTTTTTTAGGATATCTAATGTGTCCCCATAATATACAGGCAAATTAACTCCTATTTTGTCTATTTCTATTGTTGCATATTGTGTTCCATATTCTGGATAGTTTTTTATTGTTGCTTTTTCGTTTTCATTGTCAGTACTAATTACCGGTGCTGCTTGCTCACCTTGATTATTTGTTGCTATTGATACTTTATTTGCTAAAGTAAAAATATTATCTATTTCTCGCCCTAAAAATAGTTTTATGCCTAAAAGCATCATCCCTGTAATTAATAAAGCAACTATTATGCTACTAATAGTTGCTTTTACTGATTGTACTAATTTATTTTTCATTTGAATTTCTCTTTGTTGCAACAGTGATAGCAAGGGCAATTATTGCTATTACAGAAGTTGTTAAAACAACATTAACATTGTTTCCTGTATATGCTAATTTTCCATTATTTTGTCCTATTGTTTCAATTAATTTTCCAGCATTATCATATATTTCGACAGTGTTTTTCTTGAATACAAGTTTTACATCTATTATAGCTGCTGCTGAATTTGCTATTGATTTTAATTTGTCTTTTTGAACATCTGTTAATTTACTATAATCTGTTGTTCCAGCTGCTTCCATTACTGCAATTGCTTCATCAGCTTTTGCAACAATTGCATTTGCTTGTTCGTCTGTTACTGTATTTTCTGATAGGTATCTTTCAATTTTTACCTTATCAGCTGATGTCATTCCATATTTACTTCCTTTTGAATATAATTCGTCTGCTAATGTTGCTGTTGTTGCAGCGTTTGCAAATGTAGCATATGCCATTACTATTACGGCTGTTAATATTGATATTAATAAACTTTTTTTCATTTTTTCTTTCTCCCTTTCTTTTGTTTTATTTTATTTTTTACATTTCAATTATAACATTTAGTATTTTATTGTGCAATAGTTTTTTTGAAATTTTTTATTTTGTGTCCACATTATCTATGTGAATTTCCCAGATGTAACCATATTTGTTATAAGAAAACCATAATTTATATTTTTGCTAATTTGATATTCAATCAGCAATTTCATTTATATTTGCTGGATATATTACTCCATAGCTTCTAGATTCATTCAAGCCTTTCTTCATTTGTCCATCATTTGAAAGATTATGAATATATATACTCCTAATGAGATTACTAACAATACTAAAAGAACACTTGCAGATATAATTAAAGTTTTATTAGCATTCCACATATATTATCACCCTCTTAGATTTTTCTTATTACTTTTTTGGCTATTCTTTTTAATTTCCAATAAGCTTTTTTGAATATACTTGGTGTATATGTGTATTTTTTGACTAATTCGTCAAATGGCATTTTATCTAAATTTTCGAAAAATTTTTCTCTATTTGGATCTTTTTTTGCTGAACTTGTCATACTTGGATTATATCTTATTGCTTCTTCAAAATCAACCTGTTTATAAATTATTTTATCTTTTATTTGTTCAAATATCTGCTTTCCTTTTTCTGAATTTATTATTACTAATGATGTTCCTTTGTCATCGTACATTTCTGGTGCTATATTTTCTATTCCCCAAAAGTCTGCTAATGTTATATCTGATACTCTACGCTTTTTTTGAATTGGCAATTGTAACATGATTCTCTTAAGCTTGTGTTTCTTAAGAATGCTTGCATGTAGGGGTCATCGTTGTGTGATTTTAAGTAAACATTCCTCCTGATGAACTACTATTTCTTATTTTATTATCTTTATTAATACAAGCAAAAGCTTTAGGCATCTCATCCATATAATTACCTACCTTTCTACTTTTTAAATAGCTTATTTAAAGGTTTAGTTACTAATTCTTTTTCATATTGATTTGTTCCAAATTTCCACATTATTCCTAAATACAAAACTGTATAAATTAATATTTGGATTACTAATTTCAAATTATTATCTATTAGCCAAACCTTTTTTATTATAACTCCAAAAAAGGCAACTACTAATACAGGTATACTCATCTTAAGAATATTTTTCCAAAATTTAGGTATATTTATATGTGTTTTTTTATAATAGAAAATATTCATAAATATTATTTGACCGCAAATTATTGATACTGATGTTCCTATTGCAGCACCAATTCCTCCATATAATTTTGCTAAAAATACAGTGACTATCAAGTTAAATATTGCAAAAACAAATAATACTATAACTCTAAACTTATACTGATTTTTAGCTTGTATTATGTTTAAACCAACATTCTGTATTAATGGTATTGTTAGCGGTAACATTAATATGCAAGCAATTATGTATGATTGGCTATATTCTGATCCAACCCATAAAAGATTTATAAACTCTTGCCCATACAATACAAATCCTGACATTATTAATGCCATTACTATGTATTGAATTCTCCCTGTTTGTATAAATACCTGTGAAAATTCTTCATCAGTAGCTTTTTGTTCTTCCATCTTAGCTACTTTAGGTAACATTACTCCTGCAATAGCAGTTGAAAAATTTAAATACATTTGGTTTAACTGGCTTGCTACTGAATATATTGCAACTACCGTTGTACCTGATATTGTTCCCAAAATAAATTGATCCACATTCCAATTTATTTTGTCCATAATACTATTTAAAAATATCCATACCGAATATGCCATTATTTCTTTTAGTAACTTTATATCTATCTTACCAAATTTAAGTTTAATATGTAATTTTTGTTTACAATATACATAGTTTAATATCAGTGTTCCCAAATTAAATACTGTATTTAAAATAACTAAAGCTATTGATTTATATCCATAGTTTAACAAAACTAACATTACTATAGGTGTAGCTATAATTCTTATTAAATTACTTAGAAAATATAAATTTTTCATATGCTGTTATTATTGAGCTAAATACACTTAATGGAAATGTTAACACCAAATTTAATGTTAATATTCCCATCAAAACTTTTGCTTTTTGCAATTCCTCATGCGTCATGGAATTTCCAAATAATTTATCGACATTTATCCATAAAATAGCTCCTATAATTCCTGCTATGATACCAATTATCATATAAATTATAAGAAACATTCCATGTAGCTTTTCTTCTTTTTCTTTTTGCTTGCTTACCCTATATTTTGTTGTATAAATTATTATTGCATTTCCAAAGCCAAAATCTAATATTGTTAAATAGGAAATAACCGATGTGACTAATGAATATAATCCATATTCTGATTGCCCTAGCTTTGCTGTTAATATTGGTGTATATAATATTCCAACTAGCATGTTTACTACAATTATGGCATATGATAATATAGCTCCCATTTTTATTTGACTTTTTTCTTTCAATTGATGATTCCTTCCTTATTTTTCTCATCATTTCTGTTATTTAAGATTTTTTCTATATACTCTTTTGTTTTTTCTTTTTCTAATTCGAGTATTTTATAACTTTCTGTATAATCCCATTGTAACAGTTCTTCTGGTATTTTTCGTCTTTATTATATTCATATCTTCTTCATAAAACTTTTTTCCAAGTGTTTTATCTGGCTGAATATCCAAATCCGTTTTTCCATATATTGAAAAACTAGAATCACCGTTGCTGTTTAACATATTACATACATGTGTCGATAAAACATATCTGCCATTAGTGTCTTTAAAGAAAATATTCTCATTAATTGCATTCAGAATGCACTGTAATTCTCTTCTATCCAAATCCATAAGCTATCTCCTTTGTATATCTCCACTGCTTTACAAAGTGCATTTATTAACCATATCCCCAATATCATTTTCGTAATTATATCATCTTTTAGCAAACAATACAATGCTATGAGCATTTTTATATTAGCCTACGGATATAATATAGAATGTAAAATCATAGAAAAATAGTGGAGGTAATCTATGATTAATGGTTTAGGAGAACGTTTACAGGAACAACGGACAACACATAAACTATCCCAACGAGAAGTTGCATTGGCTCTAAATGTATCACCAACTGTTATCTCGAACTATGAAAAGGGAGAGCGCACACCAAGTTTGGAAATGCTTATTGCACTCGCGCGTTTCTACCATTGTTCTACTGATTATCTAGTCGGTTTTGAAAAGCCAAACGCCAATACAATAAATGTTTCTATGCTTACAGATAAACAAAAAAATTTATTGAAGCTCTTTTTAGAAGAACTATAAAAACATTTTATGATATATAAAAAGGATACTGTCATGAGTCAACTCACAAACAGTATCCTTTAATAACCAATTATATAACTTTCCTTTTCAATATCTCCTGCATAACAAAAGCCTTGCGCATCTCATTCTTATCAAACTTAAGGTCATCAAGAATAACTTTACCTCCCGTCTGACTCTGTGGAACAATCTCATCATTATATTCATGTCCGCAGTCATACTGTGTAAATGTATGTCCGCCTGTCATATCAGAATATGTTCCAGTGCTTCCCGCCTGCATAACCGGTGAATGAAATTCTGCTTTATCAAGTGTCTTCATTGCAGGTGCTGCATTATCTGCTGCTGGCGGTGGAGTAACATATTGCGGAACCGGTGCCTCTGCTCTATGCGAAGTAACATTCTTGCCATTAAAGTTATTTCTTGAACGAATCTCCTGCTTAAGCTTTTCAGTTTCTGCACTTGTCATCTTCTGAGAACCTGAATATGTCTGTACAGACGGATCAATGTACTGCTTTTCACCATAAGAATTCACCATGTATGGTGCAGACTGTGCATGGCTGTCATCCTTCTTATTCAGATTAGCACCGTGGCTTAATGAGCCATTCCCGGAACTGTTATTCTGCATCCGATGCATATTACTACCATATTCCGGCACATTCTGGTTATGTTCCTGCATATTACGCTGGTGTTCCTGCATGCGCTCCTGCTGCATCTTCTTGGCTTTATTCATATTCATTATAACTATAATAATGAATATTGCCCATATAATTATTATTTCCATACAAATCCGCTTTCCTTTTAATTCACAAGTTCATTAAATAGTTGCCGGCTTCTCTGTTTCTCCTGCTATCGACTGTCTCATTTTGGTATCAGCCTTTAAATTCTGAAGGTCATAATAATCCTTAAATCCCATTCTGCCTGTTCTTAAAGCTTCAGCCAAAGCCTTAGGTACTTCTGCCTCAGCAGCTACAACGCTTGCTTTCATCTCCTGTTCAAGAGCAACAGCGGCTGCTCTTCTTTCCTCTGCCTTAGCCTGTGCAATATTCTTATCAGCCTCAGCCTGAAGACTCTGAAGATGAGCGCCTATATTTCTTCCGATATCAACATCCGCAATATCAATAGAAAGAATCTGGAATGCTGTTCCAATATCAAGACCCTTCTGCAATATAGCCTTAGAGATAGAATCAGGATTCTCAAGCACGCTCTTGTGCGAATCTGCTGAACCAACTGTTGTTACAATACCCTCACCGACTCTGGCAATCACAGTAGCCTCGCCTGCACCACCAACCAACTGGTTAATATTAGTTCTAACAGTAACTCTTGCCTTAACTAACAGTTCAATACCATCCTTGGCAACTGCTGAAATATTAGGCGTCTCAATAACCTTAGGATTAACACTCATTCTGACAGCATCTAAAACATCACGGCCTGCAAGGTCGATAGCTGCAGCCATCTCAAATGGTATGTTCATACCAGCTCTGCTTGATGCAATAAGTGCATTAACAACAGCATCTACATGGCCACCTGCCATATAATGTGACTCGAGCTGATTAGTGTTAAGCTGTAATCCGGCTTTTCTTGCCTGAATAAGTGGAAGCACAATTCTTGCTGGCGGAACCTTTCTCAGTCTCATACCGATAAGAGTTCCTATACCGACATGGCTTCCTGATGCTAATGCTGTAATCCATAATCTCATTGGTACAAATGCGAATAACAATATAAGCAGTACCACAATAATGATTGGAATAATTGGAATGTAAGGCATAATTAATCCCCCTTTATATATTTTGATTTTCAAAAATATTATTACATATAATGAGAAAAAATACCACATTTATATAGAATCATTTTAAAAAATCTGCTATAGTAATTAGTAATCGATAATTTTTTGTCAATTATTACAAAGGAGGTTTCATTATGTTATCTAATGATGCTACTATACAGAATATCAAGCATGAAATCCTGTATGAAGTTGCCAAGCTCGCATATGCAGGAAGGTTTGAAGAAGAAAAGGACGAACTGGCATACAAGATGTTTCCCGGTCCTAAAGCAAGATTCCGCTGTTGTGTATATAAAGAAAGAGAAATCGCAAGACAGCGAATCCGCCTTGCAGAAGGCAAATGTCCAACAGAAAGTGACCATCCGGGTGCCAATAACATAATCCAGGTAATTGAAGCCGCATGTGCCGACTGTCCACTTTCCCACTATATCGTAACTGATAATTGCAGAAAATGTATGATGAAAGCCTGCCAGCAGGCATGTAAGTTCGGTGCTGTAAGCATGACAAGAGACAGAGCCTACATAGACCCTGACAAATGCAAGGAATGCGGCATGTGTGCCAAAGCCTGTCCATACAATGCAATCGCAGACCTCATAAGGCCATGTAAGAAAATCTGTCCAGCCAATGCTATTACAATGGATGAGAATGGCATCTGTGAAATAGATGAAAACAAATGTATCCAGTGCGGACAGTGTATCCACGCCTGTCCATTCGGTGCTATCGGTTCTAAAACTGATATAGTTGATGTAATAAAGGCAATCGTAGACGGAAAGAAAGTCGTTGCCATGGTAGCACCTGCTGTTGAAGGACAGTTTGGAGACACAATAACAATGAGCAGCATCCGCACAGCATGCAAGAAGCTGGGCTTTAATGATATGTATGAGGTAGGTCTTGGCGGAGACCTTACTGCACAGGCCGAGGCAGAAGAATGGCTTGAAGCAGCTAAAGAAGGAAAGAAGCTTACAACCTCATGCTGTCCTGCATTTGTTAATCTGATTAAGAAACAGTATCCTGAGCTTGCAGAACATATATCAACAACTATATCCCCTATGTTTGCACTTTCAAGACTTCTTAAGTCAGAAGATCCTGATACAATAACCGTATTTATCGGACCATGCATAGCCAAGAAGAATGAAAAGCAGGAATATAAGGGTCAGGGAAATGCTGATTTCGTACTTACAATCGGTGAATTCAGAGCAATGATGCGGGCTAAAGAAGTAGTTCTTGAGCCTGAGGAAAACAGCGACCAGCAGGCAAGCATATATGGTAAAAGATTCGGTAACGGAGGCGGTGTTTCCGCTGCTGTTGCACAATGTATGCGTGAAGCAGGTGCTGACCCTGATAAATTCAATATAGAAAAATGCTCAGGTGCTGCCGAATGTAAGAAAGCACTTACACTTCTTAAAGTAGGAAAACTCCCTGCAGATTTCATTGAGGGAATGGTATGTGAAGGCGGCTGTGTTGGTGGACCAAGCCGTCACAGAAGCGGAAAGAATCCTGTTCTTGCTGCCAAAGACCGTGACAAGCTGCTCGCCGAAGCAGACGACCGTAATGTTTCAGACAACTTAAGTAAATATGACTTAACAGCATTTTCAATGCACAAATAAAATTAACGCAAAAATAGCGTTGGCAATATTCACATTGTCAACGCTATTTTTTTAGTGCTGCTTTTAAAGCAAGCACAACAAGTTTTTCAAATATCACACTCAATACAACAATTATAACCGTCCACGCCAGCAAATCATCCGTATCAAGATATATTTTCGACATATAAAGCATTTGTCCAACAGAACCTTTGGGCATTCCGATAATCTCTGCTGCCACTCCTGCTTTCCAAGCCATACCGGCAGTAACTCTTCCTGCTGATATAAGATAAGGTGAAAGCTGTGGCATGATAATATAACGTATTCTGCGAATCCAAGGAATATGAAATACATCTGCCATTTCCCTAATGCCTTTATCAGTACTTCTAAGACCGGTCAGTGTATTCTGGTATATAACAGGCACAACTATTAAAAATGCAATGAACACCGACAGGTTCTTTGCCGTAAACCATATAAGACATATAACCACAAAAGACGCAACAGGTACTGCCTTAATTGTAACCATCCACGGCCACAGAATATATTCAACAGGCTTACATATATATGCAAGCACTGCACATATAATTCCACACAATAATCCTGCGAGAAATCCACCGACAATATGATACATTGTAAACCACACAGTTCCTGCAAAATCCGGTTCATGCCATATAGTAAATAATCTGCCAAGCACCTGTACCGGTGTCACTAATAATATCGGTGAATCAATCTTTAGCGCAACTATTTCCCATAAAATAAGTGCCAGCATAACTGCCAGCACTTTATATATTACATTCAATATCTTCTTATTAATATTCATAATAGAAATCATCTTTCGGCATACTGCCACCTACCGACTTAGGATTCTGGTCATATAACACCTGTAAGAACCCTTCAAGTGCACTTCTCATGTTATTATTAATATAGCATACAATATGGCACTTAGGAAGAGCCTTCTTAGCTATTGCTTCTGATGCAACAATTCCATACTCAGCAATAAGCTGTGCTGTCTCATCAATATTGCTTGAAGTATATGCAACACTTTCGTTATATTCATCAATGAACTTCTTAAGCTGTTCTGGATATTTTTCAGCAAATTCTTTTCTTACAACAATTACACCTGTAACAATCTTAGAATTATTATTAATCTTCTCCCATGCTTCATTAAGATCCATAACAACTCTTAAACCACTAATCTGGGCACTTGCTGCTGTAACAAAAGGCTGTGGAAGAACAGCAATTGCACCATCTTCTGACTTTAACTTAGAAAGTGCTTCTGTTGTATCTGAACACCACACAATATTAACATCTTTGTCGGCATCAAGTCCGTTACCTGAAAGAATATATCTTATGGTATATTCCGGCACTGCCCCCATTCCTGTAGCATATATAGTCTTACCCTTAAGGTCGCTGATACTGTTGACAGTGTTGCCTCTCTCTACAAGATTAAGAACACCAAGTGTATTAACAGCAACAACCTGGACCTTGCCTTCCGTCTTATTATATATATTAGCTGCAAGATTAGATGGTACAGCTGCTATATCTATCTCTCCGGTTGCAAGTGGTGTTACAAATGCAGATGCATCTGTAGCAAAATCTTCAAATGCATATGTGTTCTTAGTATTGCCATTCTCTGAATCTTTACGCAGCTTAACCATTCCCATTGCTGTAGGTCCTGCCATAGCTCCGATTCTTATTGTTGTTGTCTCTTCTGTCTGACTCTCACCTTCGTTATTAGCTGATTTTTCTGTACATGCCGCAAATGAAAATACCATAATAACCGAAAGTATAACTGCTAGTAATTTCTTCAACTTATTATTCTCCTGATATATTTAATTAGTATTCCATGAACTCCTGTATATCCCTTAATACATCCTCAATCTCGCCTTCTCCGTCATTAATTGTAAGCTGTAATGGTTTACTGATATCCAGACTGAACAAACCAACTAATGATTTGCCATCAACACAGCTATATCCTGATTCAACATCGAACCCACATGAGTACTTACTAATTGTACTTACAAACCTTTGAACCTTCTCCACAGAATCCAAAAGAATCATCACTGTCAGCATATTATCTCCTCCGCTTCCTCATATTGTAATTCCCATATCAGAGACTAATATACACCATAAAACTTATAAAAACAACCATTAACTAAGACTAAAATATGGCACGGATGCCACAGAAAACGCTTATCTAAGCCGTTTTCATATCATCCATGCCATATTCTGATAATCATAAATTAAAGATTAGTATATCCCATAAGGTAGTAATCAACTGCTCTTGCACAGTCTCTTCCCTGTCTTATAGCTTTCACAACGAGTGACTGTCCTGTATGCATATCTCCTGCTGTAAATACATTCTTTACGTTTGTTGCATATTTGCCAGGCTCTGTTGCCACATTGGTTCTCTGATTTAACT
>ERZ779896.2274-NODE-2274-length-13593-cov-2.759935_pt1 | contig 13593 bp, 8 predicted proteins | sample MGYA00511067_ERZ779896 | MGnify/ENA primary metagenome ERZ779896 (study PRJEB29588, sample SAMEA2161597) | human gut metagenome | biome: human gut; feature: human-associated habitat; material: faeces | place: Denmark | collected 2008/2010 ...
CGGAGTGTCCGTAGGAGGTACGGGTGTGGGTTCCGGAGTGTCCGTAGGAGGCACCGGAGTGGGTTCTGTCGGCTGCTCGGGATCGGAAACTTCAAGATCGTTCGGGAGGAACATTGCCATATAATCACCGCCGTTGTAAAGCCCTCCGCAAAACTCAGTTTCTCCGGTATGATAGTCGAGAATATAGAGACCGTTGGACAGGGAGTTGCACCAGTAAATGCACTGGTTGTCGTGATCGAATTCCATTGTGTTTGCGAAATAGGTCGGAATACCGGTATCGGCGATGATTGAGCATTCGCCTGTTTCAAGGTTGACGCTTGCCAATTTGCCGGTGTCAGTCCTGTCATAGGAACCGGTATCACTTGCAAGAATTGTGTAGGCATTTCCTTCGGAATCGATGGTAAAACCCCATGCGTTTTTGCCGAGGGTATTCATTTCGGCAATGGTAGTAATAGAACCGTCGCGGCGATCAACTTCGACAAGCCAAAAGTCGCTGCCGTAATGAGTTGCCATTGCAAACATTCGCTGCCGCTCGTGATCATAAGCCATGTCATAAACAAGGTAGTCGCCTGCTTCCTCGCCGGCAGGGAATGTGATCTCCCATGTGGTAAGATCAATAATATAAAAATCGCCGCTGTATATACCGGGCTTGGTATAACCGTAGACATAATTGCCTGCAACGGCTGCGCTTGATGTGCCCGGTCGAACAGCGGGGCAGTCGGGAATGTCGAGGACATGCTCGATAATATCCGGGGCAAGGTCGGTAAAATGAGCGATGAAATCCTGATTGCCGCCGATCGGATCATACTGGATGTATGCATAAAGATTGGCAAACCGTGCATCGTTAGTGACAGTTACAGTTACGGCGGAACTGATACCGCCGTCAACGGATGTCACGGTTATTTCGGCGCATCCTTCGGAAACTCCCGTAACTGTGCCGTCTTCAGAAACGGCGGCGACAGAAGGATCCGATGAAGCAAACGTAACGGTCTTTTCGGTTGCGTTTTCGGGAAGGACAGTGTACTTGAGTTTATATTTCCCGTTTTCGGGAATTTCACGGGGTTCATCAACGATGATGCTTTCAACATGAATCATATCGAAAACGCGAACCTCATCCAACCATGCCGTGTCCCAGGATTCACTGTATTGGCCGTCCTTTTCATACACCCAGCTGAAAGTGTATTCACCCGAGGAAGGAATGGGGAAGACAAACTTTTCGAGCGGAGCATAATAATTCATAATGCCGGACCAACGCGCAATTTCCTGACCGTTGGAATAAAAAATCAGGAAGTCACAGTCCTGCTGAGACATAACTCGATAGCTGAATTCGAGAATCTGCCCTGCTTGCGCAAAAACGGTTGTGGAGACGTTTGATTTTGAGCTGTCCAAGTCGCGGTTTGATGATTTTGCTGCATCGATGTCAATGGACCAGTCGAGTGCGTTGTCGGAATCTCCGTTAAAGAAAGTAAGCTCTCCTCCTTCAACGTTCAGTGCTTCGTCAAGAGTCTGTGCATCCCGCGTGCCGGCGGTAAGCCCGTTTGGGTCCGTTAAGAACGGCGCAGCTCCTGCAAGCGGCGCGGCAACGATCGAAAGCAGTGTCACGGCAGTTACGATCAGTGCAAAAAACTTTTTCATTTTTTTCTCCTTGTTGTTAATTTTATTTGCCCGTCAGCGGGCTGTGGCTCTGCGGCAAAGAACACCAAATATGTTGATTGAATGCTTAACCTCAATTCGGTGATGTTTACCGTACACTAAATATAATCTCTGACCACAGCTTTTGTCAATAGCTTTTTTCAAAAAAATATGGTATAATAGAAATATATTAAAATGTTGCCGCTGCATTTTTATGTGCGGCAGGAAAGTATGGTATCAACGATCGTATGAAACAGATGAGCCCTCTGCCCATTTTTGAGGCAAACTGCTTCTTTAAAAACCACATAAATGGCTTCACAACGGAAAGGTTTTATCAGATAATTAAAAAACGTTTTCCGAAAAATGAAGCGGAGTACAAAGCTCAGTTCGATATTTTGCTGCAGGTTGATGCGCAGCTTACGCTTAATATTGCGATAACACGGGAGGAAGCGGAATTGCTGTACTGTCCGCTTTCAATAAAGCATGATGAAGATGCTGTTGTTGCACAGGACGGACTTGCAGATATCCTCATACCGGACATAATGGCTTATAATTGCACAGATTGCAATGATTTTTTTGCGCACCTCCGTGCGGAAAAGCCGAATATTCCAACACGCATTGCCGCTGCGGTCTGTCCGGACGAAAAACCGCCTGCTGTTTGCGGAACAGCGGAATTGCTCGCACTGATTAACGGATGTGATTGGCGCGAAAGTTCAAAGCTGACATTGATAGAGCTTGCGTTTAATCCGGAAAAATATATCTCAATTCTTGAACGCGCTCTCATCCCTGTTGCTGCAGCATTTGAGGCATGCCGGGGACTCTGGAAGCCGCTTGTCGAGGCTTTCGATGCGAATTTCGGATTGCCGGAGCAATACGCCGATATTCTTCACGAAAGATTCGGCGACATTGTCCCAAAGGCGAAAAGATACTATGCTGTTCCGACAGTCACGGGATTCCGACAAGTGTTTTTTTCCGAACCGGGACAGGAAAACTGTATGGCGGTTATAGGTGTGCTCTATGATACTTTGCTGAAGATTTCGACACTGGAGTCAAACTCGGAAGCGGAACTTTCGCGGATTATGAGAGTGCTGGGGGATCCGAGCCGCTTTAACATTGTTCTTCGACTTGCAAAGCAAAAATCTTACGGTCGGGAGCTTGCAAAGCTTTTGAATATTACCCCGGGCGCGGTGTCTCAACATCTCAGCATCCTTATGAGCACCGGACTCATTGAATCAAATAATATCGGCAATCGTGTTTATTACTCGCTTAACAACAAAAAAATGCAGCATTTTATTCACTTGCTGCAATGCACGTTTCCGCTTGCAGAGGAGGAATGACGAGCATACGCAGTACAGCGAAAATATAGTTGCAGAATGTATAAAAACTGCAAGTATATGCGTCGGAGCGGCTTAACAGTCGCTCTTTTATTATTTAACTAAAAGTTGATTTGCATAGTGGACGCACAACTACTTTCGGTCGTTCGGCTCTCGCATACTTTTGAAACAGTTTCGCTGTTTATGTAATCTCATGGCTTTGTCCGAATATATTGCCCTGTGCATGTATTTTCGTCTTTTTCGGTGTTTGCTTAACAGGCACTTTCCATATCCATGGAACAAAATCCCGAATAATTGTTCCATATGTATGGACTTTTCTTTTTTTATGTGTTAAAATGCATATACACGCATGATCGAGACATCGTGCGCAGAAAAAAGAGAAAGAGGAACAAAAATGAAAAGTATCAAAAGACTCGCGGCTGCGGTTCTGGCTTTTGTGATGCTGTTCACCGCCGCAGTCGGAATGACGACCGCCGCAGCGGAAGGCGCAGCAATCCCGGGCGCGGCGGCGAAAACGGCTCCGACGCTTGACGAGGCCCTCAACATTGTGGGCGGCACACTGCATTTTGAACCCTATATGCCCGGTGAAGTTGTATGGCCCGAGTGGACGGTTCAAACCGGCAGCGAACCGGGACATGAGGCTTATGCAATGAGCAGCACGGAGGACAGCACATATCTTTGCCTGAAGAATGTTGAACTCGGCGGCAACGAAACGCTGCAGCTGGACTACAAATGGTTCTTTATGTACAACGGCACCAGCAATCTGCAGGTTGAATTCGGCCCGGCGGGCGATCCGTACAACATGTTTGCGCTCACCGTTGAAAGCCCTGTCAATCAATACGACGGAACATGGCATGCGGGCAATGTTGACCTTGCGGAAGCTCTTGAACTTATGGGCTGGGAACCCGGCAGCTATGATATCAACATCAACTTCTCAAAGAACGGCGACGACACGAGCTATGCCTGCATCGACAACATCCGCCTCGGCGAGCGTGTTTCGGTAACCGGCGTTTCCGTGGAGGACGCTGAACTTTACGTGGGAACAAGCCGCAAACTGACCTGCGTCGTTTCCCCCGTTGAAGCAACCAACAAGAAAGTCGTTTTTGAAAGCGATGACTGGAGTGTTGCGGAAATTAATTACGAAACCGGTGTTGTTACCGGTATCGCGCCGGGCACAACGACCGTCACCGTCACAACGGAGGACGGCGGATTTACCGACAGCTGCACCGTGACCGTCAGCGAACTTGGCGAGATCACTTTTTACGGCAACAGCATCAGCAGCTCATCCGGCACATATGCGGGCAATTGGATAAGCTTTACCAATCGGAGCCTTGAAACGGAGGCTGCAAACCTCGGACCTGCACTTCCCACGGGTTATGCGGCGGAATATGTCGGCGGGGTTATTTACGGTTACGCGCTGACGGAAGGCGGGATGCAGCTTTATACCTGCACTCTTGACAATCTGTCTCCCGTTCCGCACGGCGTGCCCAACAATCGCAAGTATGTCATGGATATGGCGTATAACTATGCGGACGGCACGATGTATGCGCTGAACGTGCATTCCCACCTTGTGGGCGTTCAAACGGTGAAACGTTTCCTGTGCAAAGTCGATATCGTTTCCGGCAAGCTTTACGATGAAAAGCTGATTGACTGCGGCGACGGCGTTGAAGCGGTTGCCATTGCAATTTCCGCCGACGGTGCGGCATATGTAATGGATAATTTAGGACAGCTCCGCACGCTGAATCTTGAAACGGGCACAACAAACGCTATCGGCTGGTCGGGACTGAATACGAGTTCACATGTTCAGTCAATGGCATTTGACCACGATACGAACACGCTGTACTGGGCAAATGTTATGGACGAAGAAACCGCGTTCTACCTTATTGACACCGTGACAGGTGCAGGCACATGCCTTGGCATGATCGGCGGCAACCCCACCGAAATTTCCGGTCTGTTCACCGTCAGCGAGAGCGTTTCCGCAGAACCTCCCACACCCCGCGCGGTGACTGTTGCCTTTGTTGACGAAGTCACGGGCGAAACTCTCGGCACGGCAGAAAAACTGCAGTGCGAACAAATGACGGCCGAGGATTACCCCGAAGCTCCCGCGCATGAGGGCTTTGAATTCCGCCGTTGGAGCGTTGAAGCGGGTGATGAGGTCTATGAAGACACCGTTGTGAAAGCAAAATACACCCGCCTCCGCCATGAGGGCGATGCAGCTGTTATTCTGCGTGCAGCGGATGTGTGGGGCAACGGCGGGGGCTATCAGATGCTTCTTGACGCGGATCACAACACATATTATTACGATGGCTTTGCCGATCCCGACGATCTCGGCGAGACTCAGGTGATCCCTCCGTTCGGCGGCTTCACGGAATTCGGCGATGCCGATCCCGCAGACTACGAACTGTTCGAATACACCCTTCCGTTCGATGCGGACGGACGCTGCTCAACGGAAAAAATCATTTGCGATGATATGATGAAAATCTATATCCCCGCAGGCGTTTACGATTGGTGCATCACGAACCCCACTCCCGGCGACCGCATTTGGATCGCAAGCAACGACGGCAGCTGCCGCGGCAGGGAGGACGATTTTGAGTTTGAAGCCGGCAAAACCTATGTATTCGATGTTAAATTCGAAAACAACGGCGACAGGGTCGATCTCACGGTTTACGATGATGAACAGTACGTTGTAAGGTTTATTGACGGTGCAACCGGGGAAACCATCGGCACGCAGCTCGTTGCCGGCGGTTCCGCCGCGGAACTTCCCGAACTTCCCGTTCACGAGGGCTGGTTCTCCTTCGGTTGGAATGCTGATGTTTCATGCGTTACCGAAGATATGACCGTTACGGCACTGTTCGCATTGCCGGGCGACCTTGATATGTCGAGCACCGTGGATATTTCGGATGCGATTCTCATCCTGCGTCATGCAATGGGCGCGGGCGAGCTTACCGAAATGCAGCTTGTTCTCGCCGACATTGACAACAGCGGCGATGTTTCCGCAGTTGATGCACTGACGGTTCTGCGCAGAGCAATGGGCATTTGAATGGGCATTTGAATGAATTGAACCGGGGCATGTATCGCCCCCAAACAAAACAATAACAGGCATTGACACCGGCGGGCGGAGCGTTCATTCTCCCGTCGGTGTTTTTATAAGGCTTTGTCCGCCGCTTCCGAAAACATGCCGAAAACGCAACGAACACATGCCGAACGCCGCTTTCTTCAAAATCCGGCCGAAAAAATCCCGTTCGACAGTTGAAAGAAACCGCGCAGGGTATTATAATATGGTATGAGTATGCGGAGCGGTACGGAGTTTTTGCGAACTTCGGAGGATTTGCCTCTGCACCGCATCCGACACGAAAGGAGAAAACGGAAAATGAGGAGAAGTATGCTGTTTTTGCCCGGCAACACGCCGAACATGATCATAAACGGCGATGCGCTCGGTGCCGACAGTATCATTCTGGATCTGGAAGATGCAGTCTCGCCGGATGAAAAGGATTCCGCAAGGCTGCTCGTTCGCAGCGCAATGAAAAATATGGGCTTTGCGGGCTGTGAAATCACCGTCCGCATAAATTCAATAGATACCGATTACTGGAAGGACGATCTTGAGGCCGTGATTCCTCTTAAGCCCGACCTTATTATGCCCCCCAAGGCAAGCTGCGCGGAGGATATGCGCATTATTGATGAATACATTGCGGGAATCGAACGCCGCTGCGGCATGGAAGTCGGAACGGTAAAACTTATTCCGCTTATCGAAACGGCTCTCGGTGTTGAAAACGCATTCAATATTGCTTCGGCCTGTCCGCGCGTTGCGGCATTATTCCTCGGCGGCGAGGATCTGACGGCGGATCTGCGCTGCAAGCGCACAAAGCAGGGCAACGAGATAAACTATGCCCGCACGCGGCTCGTTTGCGCCGCCCGTGCGGCCGGGGTCGATGTTTATGACACTCCGTTCACCGATGTTAACGACGACGCGGGCATAGTGCGCGATGCGGAATATGCAAAAAGCCTCGGCTTCAGCGGTAAATCCGCGATTGCACCGCGCCATGTGCGCGCAATAAACGAAGTGTTCAGCCCGTCCGCAAAGGATATTGAGTACGCAAGGCTTGTGTTCGAGGCGATTCGCATCGGCAAGGAACAGGGCAAGGGCGCGGTTTCGCTGCGCGGCAAAATGATAGACAAGCCAATTGTTGAGCGTGCAAGGCAAACGCTTGAAATCGCAAAACAACTCGGGCTGGACGGAGGTGCCGAATAATGAAAACAAAGCTTACCGAATCTGTCAAACAGGCAATTGTCAACAGCGGACTCCGCAGCGGAATGACAATTTCGTTCCATCACCACCTGCGCAACGGCGACTATGTTTTGAACATGGTGCTTGAAGCGATTGCGGAACTCGGAATCGGCGATCTGACGGTGAACGCAAGCTCACTCTTTGATGCGCACCGTCCGCTTAAGGAACATATCAAAAACGGTGTTGTAACAACGCTTCAAACGGACTACATGTCCCGGGAACTCGGAAGATTCATTTCTGCCGGCGGAATGAAAAACCCCGTTCAATTCCGCACGCACGGCGGCAGACCCTGCGATATTGAAAACGGAAAAACTCCGATAGATGTTGCTTTTATCGCCGCGCCTGCTTCGGATGCAATGGGCAATTGCACGGGCAAAATCGGCAAATCCGCCTGCGGCTCGCTGGGCTATGCAATTCCGGACGCAAAATGTGCAAAGCATGTTGTTGTTATCACCGACGAACTGCATCCCTATCCGCTCATCGAATGGTCGATCCCCGAAACGGATGTTGATCAGGTCGTTGCGGTGGAGTCAATCGGCGACCCGAACGGAATCGTTTCCGGAACAACAAAAATCACCCGCGATCCCGTCGGTTTGCTGATGGCAATGACGGCTGTGGACGTTATAAAAGCTTCCGGTCTGCTGAAGGAAGGCTTCTCGTTCCAGACGGGCGCGGGCGGAGCATCCCTTGCGGCGGCAAAATATCTTAAGGATGTTATGCTTGCCGAAAAAATACGCGGCAGCTTCGGCCTCGGCGGCATCACGGGCTATATGGTGGATATGCTCAACGAAGGCTGCTTCGAATCCCTGCTGGATGTTCAGTGCTTCGATTTGAAGGCGGTTGAATCCATAAGGAGCAACCCGCGCCATCGTGAGATTTCCGCAACGCACTATGCTTCTCCCGGTGCAAGCAGCGCGGTGACGGACAGCCTGGATGTTGTTATTCTCGGCGCAACGCAGATAGACACGGATTTTAATATCAACGTGCATACGGATTCCGACGGCAGGATAATGGGCGGCTCGGGCGGACACAGCGATACGGCGGCGGGTGCAAAACTTGCAATGATAATCGCGCCGCTTTCCCGTGCAAGGCTTCCCATCGTGACGGACAGGGTGAACTGCATATCCACTCCGGGCAGCACGATAGACGTGCTTGTCACTCAAAAGGGCGTTGCCGTGAACCCGAAAAACACGGAACTGCATGACAGACTGCGTGAGGCAGGCATAAAACTTGTTGACATAAACGAGCTCAAAGCCCTGGCGGAACGCACGAGCGGCGTGCCGAAAAAGCCCGCTCTCGGCGACAGAATCGTTGCAAACGTTATCTATCGCGACGGAACGGTTATCGACACGATAAAGCAGGTCGCGGACTGAGAGGAACTGCGGCTCGGAAACGAAAAGATAAACGGCGGGCGAGCGGGGCAGTAAAAAGCGATAAAAATTAAGAAGAAACAGCCGTGTTCGCCCGCACAAACAGAATACATAAATGCCGGTTCGGATCGTTCGAAGCACAAAGTGCGGAGATTCGAAGTCCGTGCGTTCCAAAAAATACAGCATAAGGAGATAAACCATGCGGGAAATTAACGCGCAGCTCATAACCGATAAGGTTGCGGAGCTTTGCATTGACGCCAATTGCAGCCTTCCCTGCGATATCAGAAAGCGCATCGAGGATGCAAGGGCAAACGAACCGTGGGCAACGGCTCAGGGCATACTCGATAAAATTATCGAAAACTATAATATTGCGGATGAAAACCGCGCACCCATCTGCCAGGATACGGGCGTTGCCTGTGTGTTTTTGAAGATCGGGCAGGATGTCCATATCAACGGCGACCTTACGGAGGCCGTCAACGAGGGTGTTCGCCGCGGCTATCGCGACGGATATCTGCGTAAATCTGTCGTCAAAGACCCGCTGCGCAGAGTCAACACGGGCGACAACACTCCCGCAATGCTCTATATCGAGCTTGTTCCGGGCGATAAAATCGAGCTTACCGTTGCACCGAAAGGCTTCGGCAGCGAGAACATGAGCCGTATTGCAATGCTCAAGCCCTCCGACGGCATTGAAGGCGTGAAGAATTTTATTCTTAAAACGGCGGAAGAGGCGGGCCCCAATCCGTGTCCTCCGATCGTTATCGGCGTCGGTATCGGCGGAACGTTCGACAAAGCAGCATTGCTTGCAAAAAAAGCACTGATGCGCAGCACCGACGAGCGCAATGCGGATGAGTTTTATGCGGAGCTGGAAAATGAAATGCTCCGAAAGGTCAATGCGCTCGGCATCGGGCCGCAGGGCTTCGGCGGAAAAACCACTGCGCTTGCGGTCAATATCGAGGCTATGCCCACGCATATTGCGGGCTTGCCCGTTGCGGTGAACATCAATTGCCATGTTACAAGGCATAAGAGTGCGATAATCTGAGTTCGGGAGGAACAAACGAATGGAAAGACATATCACCCTGCCGTTAACGCGTGAGGAAGCGCGTACCATTAAAAGCGGCGAACAGCTCCTGCTGTCCGGCGTTATATACACTGCGAGGGATGCGGCGCATAAACGGCTTTGCGAACTTGTTGAAAAGGGCGAACCGCTGCCCTTTGATGTTAAAAACGCAACGATTTATTACGTCGGCCCCACTCCCGCAAAGCCCGGACAGGTCATAGGTTCGGCAGGCCCGACAACAAGCTACCGCATGGATGCGTATTCGCCGACGCTTATCCGCGAGGGCGAAACGGGCATGATCGGCAAAGGCAAGCGCAATGCGGAGGTTATCGATGCAATGAAAAAATACGGTGCGGTCTATTTTGCCGCAATCGGAGGCGCAGGTGCGCTGCTTTCAAGCTGCATCAAAAAGGCGGAGATAATTGCATACGAGGATCTCGGCGCGGAGGCGCTCCGAAGGCTTGAGGTTGAAAACTTCCCCGTGGTTGCGGTTATAGACAGCGAGGGAAACAACCTTTACGAAAAGGGCCGCAGAGAGTATCTTGAGACCGTTGACGCAAACGGGAATGCATAATTCGTTATGCTGTGCCGTATCGGCACAAGAACGATAAAAAACTTTTTAAAACAGCCGGAACATCATCCGTCCCGAAATTGCAGGGCAGCGGGTGGTGTTCCGGCTTTTCCGCGCAGTGTCATTCGCGCGGACGATCGTCGTTTTGTTCAATCCCCATTCGTCGCTTTGCTGCGACAAGGTCATCGATAATAACACGGATATGTGACAATTCCTCCGTGCTCAGCCCGTCAACGATTATGGATGTTCGATTGTCCAGCCCGAGCAGAAAATCCGTTGATACGGAGAAGAAATCCGCAATTTTCATAAGCATTTCGATCGAGGGCTGAATATTTCCGTTTTCCCAGTTTGAAATGCTCTGCTTGGATACATTAAGTTTTTCTCCGAGTTCAACCTGGCTGATGCCGCGAACGCTGCGCAGCAGCCTTATGTTATCACCCAACATGGCATGCAGTCTCCCTTCTTTGCTTTTTTTGTTGTGCAATTGTATTTTTATACGGATTCATGCGCCGTATACGGCAGGGCTGCACACCGACTTCGGATTTTACCGTAAGAAGGTTCGCTGTCTCCTGAATACAACCGCAGCCGTCTGTTCAATTTTAAGGTCAATCTTTCCGATGCATAAATACCATGGTATTGCATTAATGGACAACGGACAACTTCGCTCAAAGTGATGAAAAAAAGGGACAGATAAAGGCATTGTTTGCATTATTTCACCGAATGGAAGATAATTATGTTTCGACGGCGTTCCAATGTCAAATTTGCTTTCAAAAACGAATAGATTTTATATTGAGCCGCATTTGCTGCATTTGGGTTCACGCAGCCGGAGAATTATGTTATAATATGCAGAATTGCTGCGGTTCTTAAAATACATATGCGCACCGCTTTGCAGCGGGAATGCACTGCATGCCGCCTGAAAGGAAATAAAACAATGAGCAATATGACAAAAGTCATCATCGGCATCGTTCTGCCGTTTCTCGGAACAACGCTCGGTTCCGCAACAGTCTTCTTTCTGAAGAAAGAAATGAATTCAAAGCTTCAAAACCTTCTGCGCGGTTTTGCGGCGGGCGGTATGATCGCTGCTGATTCCGTCAATAGACATGGCGGAGGCTGCGGGCAAAACTGCGGCATGGCTGCCCGCCGTTGTCGGTTTTCTTATCGGCATCGGATTCATGCTGCTGTTGGACAGCCTGATTCCGCATCTGCATACGAATTCCGCCCGCCCGGAAGGCCGCCCCTCCGCAATGGGAAAAAACCTTATGCTGATGCTTGCCGTAACGCTGCATAATATCCCCGAAGGAATGGCCGTCGGCATCGTCCTTGCGGGCATGCTTAACGGAAACAATGCAATAAGTGCCTCCGGCGCAATAGCTCTCGCTGTCGGTATTGCGATTCAAAATTTCCCGGAAGGCGCAATAATTTCAGCCCCCCTCGCCGCAAGCGGAACCTCGAAAGGCAAAGCCTTTGCCTGCGGAACCCTCTCCGGTGTTGCCGAGCCTGTCGGCGCAATACTGACCATCCTCGTAACCTCTCTCGTAACACCCGTGCTGCCCTATATCCTCGCTTTCGCCGCCGGTGCAATGATCTATGTTGTCATCGAAGAACTTATCCCCGAGTCCCGGTCCGATGAGCACAGCAATGTCGGCACCGTTGGTGCCGCCCTCGGGTTCGCACTGATGATGCTGCTCGATGTCGCCTTGGGGTGAGGGAAGAAGCTGTTTTGATGCAAAACATATTGAGTAATGCGGCTTTACGAAAACAAAGACGGAATCCGCATTGAACCCTCCGCAGTCTGTCAATCGATGGGCTGCGGACTTTAATTTAGAAATATATTTTTAACAACATTTGAATTTTCACATTTTTTTGCTATAATACAACTGTATTTAAACACTGCGTGCGTACTTTGTCAACAGTTTGATAATCCACGAATAATTACTTACGGCATAAACGAAAGGAGATTTCAATATGAAATGCATATATTGCGGTTCGGAAGATGTCATTTATCGAAAATTTCATCACATATGGGAATGTCAGGATTGCGGCGAGTCATTTGATTCCGACGAACGTGAAAGGATGACGGAGGAAATTAATGTTTTCTTCAGCTATGCGCATGACGATGAGGATTTCGAAAACGGTGCAGTCGTTGTTGACAGGCTGAAACAGCTCATTGAGGAAAAATCAGGCGGAAAAATCAAAATCTGGCTGGATACCTATTCCATTCCGAGGAATAAGGATTGGCGCGAGCTCATAACAAGCGGCATTGTCGAAAGCGATCGCTTTGTGGGTTTCATGTCCCGAAAGGCGTTGCGCGACCCCGGTGTTTGCAGAGATGAACTCGGAATCGCCGTCGGCAGCCGCTACGGGATCATAAGCTGCGTTTTGCTTGAAGGCGAACGCACACTGAACCCTCCCGCAGAGTTTACCGAGCGGCAGTGGATCGACCTTTCGGATTGGAAAAAGAAGCGGGATGAAGGCGAAGCGGAATTCGAACGCTTTCTGAACGATGCTGCGGACGAATTGATTGGCATTTTGAGAGATCCGGAAACGCTGCGTTTCAATCACGAAGTGAAAAAACTGAAGGAATCCCTCGGAATTTCCGCCGTTGACGAAATGACCCGCATTGACGAACTGCTGAAGTTCAAAATGACGGGGCGCGGCTGGCTTGAAGATCGAATCAACACTTGGCTGAACGACAAAAACGGTTCGCGCGTTATGACCCTTTATGCCGACCCGGGCGCGGGCAAATCACTTTTTTCGGCACATTTCCAATTTGCAAACCCGAACGTCATCGCTGCACTTGCCTGCGACAGCCGAAGCGAGGAATACAGCCAAACGGACAAAATCACCGATCGCCTTGCCTACCTTATCGCCCTGAGACTGCCGGACTATCGCCGGCAGCTGATGCATATTTTAACGGATAAAAGCACATTGACAAAAACGGGACACGACAGGTTCAACACCCTTATCGCAACCCCGCTCAGCAGGGTTATAGACGGTGAACGCTCTGCAAAGCTCATCATCATTGACGGATTGGACGAAGCGAAGAGCGGTGCGCTCGCCGAGTTTATCCGCAGCTATCATGACAAGTTGAAACCTTATATCCGCATACTTATCACCGCGAGACCCGAACGCATGCTCAGGCGGCAGCTTGCGCCTTCCGCCGAATTCAGCTGCACGGAGCTGAATCTTGATGATTATGCCGAAATGAACGATGCCGATATCCGTCAATACTATGAAGAAAATCTCGAAGACCTGTTGAAAGACCGTACCGGCCGCGATGTTTTCATGAATCGCCTTGTTGAAGCAAGCCGCGGAATCTTCTACTATGCTTTCACGATCCTGCC
>ERZ779896.2275-NODE-2275-length-13583-cov-20.723536_pt1 | contig 13583 bp, 10 predicted proteins | sample MGYA00511067_ERZ779896 | MGnify/ENA primary metagenome ERZ779896 (study PRJEB29588, sample SAMEA2161597) | human gut metagenome | biome: human gut; feature: human-associated habitat; material: faeces | place: Denmark | collected 2008/2010 ...
GGACTTCTCGCCGCCTCCCGCGCGTCCCTGCGGTGAAGCGGAGCCTGCTCGCGCGTTCCGGCACAGAACGCGCCGGACGCTCCCGGTCAGCCAGCCGGTGTTTGCCATCGGCTTCAAGACCGCGCCGTCCGCCGACCCGCTCCGGCAGGAGCTGACCGGACAGCTTGCCGCAGAGCTGCTGCTGGGCGAAAGCTCCGCGCTGTACGAAGACCTTTATACACGCGGCCTGATCGACGCGGACTTTTCCTCCGGCTTCACACGCGTCCCCGGCGCGGCGTTTTTGCAGGCCGGCGGCGCGGGCTGTGACCCGGAGGCGGTGCTGGAGGCCATTTTGCAGGCGCCGAAGACCAGCTTTTCGCCGGAGCGCTTTGCACGGCTGAAAAAATCCGTGCGCGGCAGACTCCTGCGGGAGCTTGACGGATTCGAATCGACCTGCTATCGTATATGCGAGGCCATATTCGCAGGCGGAGACTGCTTCTGCGAGTTTGATCTGCTGGATTCCATCACGCTTTCCGACACAGAAGCGCTGCTGACGCAGACAGTCACACCGGAATGCGCCGCGCTCAGCGTTGCTGCACCGGAAGAAGCGTAGATTTTGGACGCACCAATTGCAGGGGCTGATGCCCACATCGGCCCGGCAGAATGCACTATTTTAACGGAAATCTTCGGTGAATCCGTACTGCCCTGCAAATTTCGAATGCAAAGCGTTTTTACCGCAGATATTAAAACGCAGCTGCCTACAAATCTGTTGTACCATAACAGGCGGCGCGTACCACAGCGCACGTAAGGTGACTTGGTGTGTTCGCAGGGACTAAAATTCAGGTCCTCGCCTGAATTGTACCCGCAGCAGGCACCAAACGCGTCCCAGCACTCTTTTCTCCCCTGTCTTTTCTCTTGCGAGCGAAAAGACAGGGCCGCCGGAGGCAAACGCCTCTCAATTCATTAGGAGGAATTCATATGTTTCTCGCATCTCCCATCACATTCCCGAATCTCGGCATCGAGATCGATCCAAACCCCGTGGCCTTTACGGTCTTTGGGAAGGACATCTACTGGTACGGCATCATCATTGCCGCCGGGTTCCTGCTCGCCGTGTTCTATATGCTCGCGCGGGCGAAGGACTTCGGCATCACGCAGGACGACGTGCTTGACATGATCCTCTGGGCCGTACCCATCGGCGTGATCTGCGCGCGTCTGTATTACTGCATTTTCTATTGGGAGCTTTACGCCGACGATCCCATTTCCATCCTCTACATCTGGGAGGGCGGACTTGCCATCTACGGCGGCATCATCGGCGGCGCGATCACGCTGCTCGTCGTTGCGAAGCGCAAGAAAATCCCGGCTCCCGTCCTGCTCGACGTGGCGGGCATGGGCGTCATCATCGGCCAGCTTATGGGCCGCTGGGGAAACTTTATGAACCGCGAGGCGCACGGCGCTGTCACGGATACGTTTTTGAAGATGGGCCTGCAGGATGCGTCCGGCGTCGTGACGTATTACCACCCGACGTTCCTCTATGAATCTGTCTGGAACCTGATCGGCTTCATCGGCCTGCATTTCTTCTCGAAGAAGCGGAAATTCGACGGCGAGGTGTTCCTGGCCTATGTGGCGTGGTACGGCCTTGGCCGCGTCTGGATCGAGGGGCTGCGCACCGACAGTCTGTACCTGTTCTCTACCGGCATCCGCGTCAGCCAGCTGGTCGCGGCAGTTTCCTTCCTTGCCGCGGCGGGAATCCTCGCGTGGGTGCTCGTCAAAAAGAAGCCCGCGCGCGAATCGCTCTACGTCAACCGCAAACGCGAAGAACCGCAGGCGGATGAAAAACAGGACGATTAAAAGAAAATTTACAAAATAACTGACATTCCGCATCACTTGCCTATTCCATTTTTTTCGGGCAGGTGGTATACTACAGGAAATAACAAAGCAAATATGCTGCTGAAAGGAGCTTCTCCATGCGTTTTTCTGAAAATTTTGAAGCTGCAAAGAACATTGCCGTAGAGGCCGCCCAGACTGCCGCCGCAAAGGCGAAGGAGCTGGCTGCCGTCGCAAAGGCCAACATTTCCATCTATGCCGAGGAAGACAAGGTCAAGAAGGCCGAGATCGAGCTGGGCAAGCTGTATTACCGCGACTACGCCGTCGGTGAAGAGCTCGACACTGCCGAGTATCTGCCGTGGTGCCAGAAGATCGACGAGTCCAAGAAGGCCATCGCCGAGCTGAAGGACTTCATCGCCTCCCTCCGCGAAGACGAAGCGCCCGCCGAGACCGAGGCTGCTCCCACGGACGACGATTTTGAGATCGTTGTCGCCGACGACGAGCCCAAGGCTGACGAGACGCCCGCCGTCGAGGCTCCGAAGACGGAAGAAGCCCCCGCCGAGGACGCCCCCAAGACGGAGGAATAAGCCTGTCAGAACCGGACGCATTGCTCGCAGTGCGCCCGGTTTTTCTGCTTTTTGAAGGAGACGGCCCATGCGACGGCTCTGCCTGTTCACCGGCGGCTTTGCCGCTGCCGCTGGTTTGTATCTGTTTCTGCTGCACGGTGCGCCAGGCGTGCTGCTCGCCGCGCTTGCAGCGGTCTGTGCGCTGCTGTTTCTGCTCCGGCGTCCGATTTTGCGCCGGGCGGCGGTCTGCGTGCTGGGCCTTTTGGCCGGATTTGCCTGGTGCCGTGGGTACGAGGCGCTTTTTCTGCGCCCGTTTTCTGCTCTTTCCGGCGAAACAGCCGCGTTTTCCGCGCAGGCGCTTGCCACTCCGCAGGAAAGCAGCTACGGGCAGTCCGTCTCCGCCCGGCTGACGCTGGACGGAAAAAGCTGCATGGCGGTCATTTACTTTGACGAGGCCGGCGGTGAGATCCTTCCCGGAAGCCTCCTGTCCGGCACGGCAAAGTTCACCACGGCGCAGGAAAAGCATCTGCGCGGCAAGGATTACGATCTGTCGCGCGGCGTATTCCTGACGGCAAGCTGCCGCGAAACGCTGCACGCCGAGCCGGGCCGCGCATCAGTCTGGCTTGCCCCGGCTCTGTTTGCCGAACGCCTCCGCGCGGCGATCCAGTCCGCATTCCCGTCTGACACGGCGGGCTTTGTACAGGCGCTGCTGCTGGGCGATAAAACAGGGCTCCGCTACGAGGATCAGAACGATCTGGCCATCGCGGGCATTTACCATGCCGTCGCCGTGTCCGGTATGCACGTTTCGATTTTGCTCGGCATGATCCTGCTGCTCTGCGGCGGGAACCACCGGCTTGCGGCGGCGCTCGGTCTGCCTGCCGCCGTGTTTTTTATCGTCATGACCGGCGCACCTGCCTCCGCAGTCCGTGCAGGCGTGATGCAGGCGCTGGTCCTGTGCGCGCCGCTCGTGCGCCGGGAGAATGACCCGCCGACGACTATCTGTGCAGCCCTTCTCGTGCTGCTGATGCAGAACCCGTGGTCGCTTCTGAGCGTGGGGCTGCAGCTTTCGTTCGCTTCGACGGCGGGGATCGTCTTCTTCGCGGGCGGGCTTTACCGGAGCCTTTCGGAAAACCAGTTCCTTACGCGCCTGCTGCGCCCCAAAACGGTTCTCAGCTCACTCCTGCGCGCCATGCTGACGGCGCTCTGCTGCACGATCTCGTCCATGGTCTTTGCGCTTCCCATTACGGCGCTCCAGTTTGGGACTGTCTCGCTTGCAGCGCCGGTCGTGAACGTGCTGGCGCTGTGGATGCTGTCGATCGTCTTCTGCGGCGGGATGCTCACGGCGCTGCTCGCGCTGGCCCTTCCCGCTGCCGCAGGCGTCTGCGCATGGGCGCTGAGCTGGCCGGTGCGGCTGGTGCTGCTGCTCGTGCGGGGCGCGGCAAAGCTCCCGTTCGCGGCGCTTTATCTTGAAAACGGATATCTGATCGCAGCGGCGGCCTTTCTCTATGGGCTTGCGCTTCTGCTGGCCCTGCGCCCGAGGGCCGTCCAGTTCTGGCAGGCCGCTGCCGCAGCCGTGCTCGTCACGGCCTGCTGCATGGGGCTTTCCTGCGCGGATTACGCGCTGCCGGAGGCCTGCTTTTCCATGCTCGATGTTGGGCAGGGACAGTGCCTCGTCAGCCGCAGCGGAGAAAGCGTCAGCGTGATCGACTGCGGCGGGCAGGAGGATGCCAGCGGCGAGACAGCCGCGCGGTTTTTGCTTGCGCGCGGCGTGACGCAGGTCGACCGGCTCATTCTCACGCACTTTGACGCTGACCACTGCAACGGCGTCCGGCAGCTTCTGCGGCGCGTGCGCGTCAAAACGCTCTATGTGCCGGACGTATCGCCGGAAAGTAACCTCCGCACGAAAATCCTGTTCGCCGCCGCGCAGGCGGGCGCTGAAATCCGGTTTGTCACGAACGATCTGACGCTGCCGGACGGCATGCGCATGTTTGCGCCCACCGGAAGCGCGGAGGAAAGCAATACCGGGCTTTGCGTCTTGGCAGCGGACGAAAAATATGATATTCTAGTGACCGGCGATCTGTCCGAGCAGGCGGAGTACCGGCTGCTGTCCACGCATGCGCTGCCGCGTGCCGCCGTGCTCGTCGCGGGGCATCACGGCGCGGCTACGTCTACATCTGAGGCGCTTCTGCGCGCCATCCGGCCGGAGGCCGTGCTCATCTCTGTGGGTGCGGACAACCGATTCGGACATCCGGCGGACGAAACGCTCCGCCGCATTGAAAAAGCCGGCGCGGCGGTCTTCCGCACCGATCTGTCCGGCACCATCACCATCAGGGGGTAAGCAAATGGCAAAAAAAAAGCCTGACGACGCCGCTGCCGAGGCTGAGCGCCGCTTCAAAGCGGATCTGAAGGCCGGAACGCTCGGCAGCTTTTATATTATCTGCGGCGAGGAAGCGTTTCTGCGCAGCCATTATGTGGAGCTTGCCACGAAAAAACTCACCGACGGCCCGGCAGGCGAGTTTAACTTCCACCGCTTTTCCGCCGACGACTGCACGCCGCAGGCGCTGGCTGACGCGATCGACGCCATGCCCATGATGGCCGAGCGGACGCTCGTGCGCGTGGACGACGTCGACCTGTTCAAGCAGCCGGAGGGCGCGCGGGAGCAATATGCCGCCATTCTGTCCGATATCCCGGATTACTGCTGCGTGCTGTTCGTCTATGACACGGTGGAATTTAAGATCAACAGCACGATGAAAAAGCTGGCGGCCGCCGTCAAGGAGCACGCGCAGATCGTTTCGTTCGGCAAGCAGTCCGAGCGCAGTTTGTGCGCGTGGATCACGCGCCACTTCCGCGCGCACGGCAAGAGCGTCACGGACGAGCTGTGTCAGTATCTGATCTTCCGCACCGACGGGCTGATGACCACGCTCGGCGGGGAGATCGACAAGATCGCCGCCTATCAGGAGGGCGAGGCCATCACGCGCGGGGCCATCGACGCGGTGGTCATCCCGGCGCTCAGCGCGCAGACCTTTGACATCAGCGATGCGGTCGTGAACCGGGATTTTGAAAAGGCCCTCTTTAAATTGCAGGAGCTTTACGCCATGCAGACCGACCCCATCGTTGTGCTGGGCGCAATCGGCGCGCAGCTGCGCAGGCTCTATTACGCGCGGGTCATTCTCTCCTCTGGCGGCGGACAGAAGGAGCTGATGGAGCTGACGGGGCTCAAGAGCTATCCCGCGGGTCTGACCATGACGGCGGCCCGCCGTGTGACCGACCGCTTCTGCCAGAGCGCCATCCAGCTGGTTCTGGATACGGACCTCGCGATGAAGACGAGCGCAGGCGAACAGGAGCAGCTTCTGGAGCTGCTGCTCGTCCGGCTTGCGCAGGAGGCGCAGCATGGATAAGCTGAAACTCCGGCAGGCCATCGTCGTCGAGGGAAAATACGACCAGAATACGCTCCGCCAGATCGTTGACACGGCGATTTTTACAACAAACGGCTTCGCCGATATGAAAGACCCAGCGCTTCTGCGCCTGCTGCAGCAGGCCGCACAGACGACCGGCCTTGTGATCCTGACCGATTCGGACGGCGCGGGGTTTCTCATCCGCAACACGCTCAAAAGCGCGCTGCCGGAAACGGGCGTGCTGCACGCGTATATTCCCGATCTTCCCGGCAAAGAAAAACGAAAAGCAGCCCCAGGAAAAGAAGGACTGCTCGGCGTGGAGGGCATGACGCCCGAAATTCTTCTCAAAGCCCTGCGCAACGCAGGCGCTGAATTTGCAGACGGCAGTACGCCTCCGCCCGCAAGGGAGCCGATCACCAAGCAGGATCTGTTCGCCCTCGGCCTTTCCGGCGGCCCTGAAAGCGCAAAAAAGCGCGCCGCGCTTTTAAAGGCGCTCAGCCTGCCCGCGCACATGAGCGCAAACGCGCTGCTGCAGGCGCTCAACGTCCTGTTTTCCCGCGAAGAATTTTTCACGCAGGCCCGCAGGCTTCTGGAACCGTAAAAACAGCCCCCGGCGGCTCTCGCCGGGGGCATCAGTTTGCAAAAAAATGTTACAGTGTCAGTGTGTGATAGACCCCGCCGGAGAGCGTTTTCCATTCGAAAACGCCATCCTCCAGCGTCATATAGCCATGTGCGGAGCCGTTTTTCGGGATGGAGACAGAGCCGGGGTTGAGATAGAGGTTGTTTTCGCCGAACGGCTCCCACGCGGGCACGTGCGTGTGGCCGTGCAGGAGGATATCGCCGGGGCAGAGCGGCGGCAGATGCGCGGTGTTATAGACGTGGCCGTGCGTGGCGTAGATCAGGCGGCTTCCGGCCGGGAAAATGCTGTAATCGGCCAGGATCGGGAAGGTCAGCACCATCTGGTCGACCTCCGTGTCGCAGTTGCCGCGCACGCAGAAGAGGCGTTCGCGCCGCTTGTTGAGCATGGCCAGCACCTGCTTGGGCGCGTATTCATCCGGCAGATCGTTGCGCGGGCCGTGGTAGAGAATGTCGCCCAGCAGCAAAAGCCTGTCGGCCCCTTCCCGGTCAAACGCGGCCAGCAGCTCACGGCAGTATCCCGCCGCGCCGTGGATATCCGATGCGATCATGAGCTTCATAAAACCCCTCCTCAGCCCTTTGCGAGATCCTTTACGACCTCACCCGCAATGATCAGCCCTGCCACCGACGGCACGAAGGCCGTGCTGCCGGGAATATCGCGGCGCTCGGTGCATTTGTGCTTTGCGCCCGGCGGGCAGATGCAGTGGCTGCGGCAGCTGATGGACATATCCTCGATGGGTCTTGTGGGAATTTCATCGGAATAGACGACCTTCAGATGCTTGACCCCGCGCTTTCTGAGCGCCGTGCGCATCACGCGCGCAAGCGGGCAGCCGCTGGTTTTGTAAATATCGGCCACGCGGAAGCGGGTCGGGTCGAGCTTGTTGCCCGCGCCCATGCAGCTGATGATGGGCACACCCGCCTTCTGCGCCTCGAGAACCAGCGTGACCTTGGCTGTGACGGTGTCGACGGCGTCGACCACGTAGTCATAGTCCGAAAAATTGAATTGATCCGCCATCTCCGGCAGATAGAAGCACTGGTGCACGCGCACGTCGCAGTCCGGGTTGATCTCCAGAATGCGCTCGCGCATGACCTCGACCTTGTACTTGCCGACGGTTTTGCGCGTGGCAATGATCTGCCGGTTGAGGTTCGTCAGACAGACCTTGTCGTCGTCGACGAGATCAAACGCGCCGACACCGCTGCGCACAAGCGCCTCGCAGACATAGCCGCCCACGCCGCCGATGCCGAACACGGCCACGCGCGCACGCTTCAGCTTCTCCATGGCCTCCGTGCCGAGCAGAAGCTGCGTTCTTGAAAATTGATTGAGCATAGCATCCTCGATTACATATAAAATTTATAGGCTTATCATACGTGCAGGGGCGTACCCTGTCAAGGGATTCGCGGTGCTTTTGGGCAGATTCATGAAAATAAACCGTGACATTTTGCCGGTCTTCGTTTAAACTGGGATCAGATCCATACGCGGAAGCGTCCGCGCATCAAAAAACGAAAAGGGGAGAATCGTTTTGAAGGAAAGCTATAAGCCCTTGCTGACGCCGTGGAAGATCGGCAAGGTCGAGCTCAAGAACCGCATCGTGCTCACCAGTATGGGCGGCACGGATCTGTTCGGCTGGATGGAATGGAACCATTTTGACAAGGACGGCGCGCGCTTTATCCTTGAAGTTGCGAAAAACAATGCCGGTCTTGTCCTGCCCGGCTGTCAGCCGGTGTATAATCCGATGTACGGCCAGTGGCTGCACAAGAATAAGAAAATGTATGACGATCTGGCAAAGTGGATGCCGGAGCTCCACAAGACGGGCGCGAAGCTGTTCGTGCAGCTGACGGCGGGCTTCGGCCGGAGCTTTACCGTGTCCGAGATGATGGAAAAGCTCTACAACAATCCCGTGCTGCGCGTGCTGTCGAAGCCGGTCATGGATCTCGACAAGATCACGGCCTCGGCCAGCCCGTCGCCCAACCGCTGGTCGGATAAGCTGCCGTCGCGCGAGATGACGAAGGCGGAAATTCAGGAATTCATTGACTCGTTCGCCAAAAGCTCGAAGCTCTTGAAGGACGCGGGCGTCGACGGCGTGGAGGTCCATGCCGTGCACGAGGGCTATCTGCTCGACCAGTTTACGCTCCACTACGTCAACAAGCGCACGGATGAGTATGGCGGAAGTCTTGAAAACCGCTACCGCTTCGCCGCTGAGATCGTCAAGGCCATCAAGGCCGCCTGCGGCCCGGATTTCCCGGTGTCGCTGCGCTATTCCGTTGTCTCGAAGACCAAGGGCTTCCGGCAGGGCGCGCTGCCCGGCGAGGAGTATGTCGAGGCGGGCCGCGACATGGCCGAGTCCGAGATCGCCGCGAAGTTTTTGCAGGATGCGGGCTATGATATGCTCAACTGCGACAACGGCACGTATGACGCGTGGTACTGGGCGCACCCGCCGGTGTATATGCCCGAAAACTGCAATCTGGCGGAGGTCGAGCACATCAAAAAGTTCGTTGACATTCCCGTTGTCTGCGCGGGCCGCATGACGCTGGACGCTGCCGCGGAGGCCATTGCCGCAGGCAGGCTGGACGGCGCGGGCTTTGCGCGGAATTTCCTGGCCGACCCGGAGTGGTTCACCAAGGTGCTTGAGGACCGTGAGGACGATATCCGCCCGTGCATCCTCTGTCACAACGGCTGCTTCAATATGTGCCACTACAAGGGCGTGCCGAATGATCAGGATCTGAGCGACTCCCTGCATCTGGCGCGCTGCGCGGTCAACGCCGAAATGATGCAGTGGGACAAGCACTATATCAAAAAGACGAACGATCCGAAGACCGTCCACATCGTCGGCGGCGGCATCGGCGGCATGGAGGCTGCCCGCGTGCTGACGCTGCGCGGCCACAAGCCCATTATTTATGAAAAGTCCGGCGTGCTCGGCGGCACGTTCATTGCGGCCTCGTCCGAAAGCTATAAGGGCAAGCTCCGCGACCTTCTGACGTGGTACCGCCGGGAGATGGAAAAGCTCGGCGTGGAGGTCCGCCTGAACACCGAGGTCAAAGAGATCGCGTCCTTCGGCACTGACCCCGTCATCATCGCCACCGGCTCGACCCCGCGCGTGCTCAAAAAGGTTCCCGGCCATGAGAAGATGCTCGAGGCCTGTGAATATCTGCTGGGCGCACCCGTGGGTGAAAAGATCGCCGTTGTCGGCGGCGGCCTGACCGGCTGCGAGATCGCGTATGAGCTGGCGCTGCAGGGCAAAGACGTCACGATCGTCGAGATGAAGGACGATCTGGTGTCCCAGAAGGGCGTGTGCCTTGCCAACAGCTCGTATCTGCGCGAGTGGTTCGCGTGGAAGCAGGTGCCCGTCTATCTGGAAACGACGCTCCGCGAGGTCAAAGACGGCTCCATTGTCTGCGCGGCAAAGGACGGCTCCTCCGTCGAGATCCCGTGCGACACCATCATTTCCTCCGCCGGCTATATCTCCACGCCGCTCGTCGAGGAGAAGGGCCATAAAAACGTCCAGCTCGTCGGCGACTGCCTGCGCGTCGGAAACCTCCGCTCCGTCGTCTGGCGTGCCTATGAGGCTGCCATGAAGATCTGAGTATAACAGCACAAAGAGGCTGTCCCGCACGTATCCGGGACAGCCTCTTTTGATCGGTTCTGCGTTCAGACAGGATCAGTCCGGCCAGAGGCGTTCTTCGTAGACGCCTGCGGCCTTGAGCGCACAGATCGCCTCCTTGACGGAGGCCAGATCCTCTCGGTAGGTCACGCCATGCCAGACCTCCTCGCAGGGCAGCACGCGCACACGGGCCGTTCCATCCTCCAGCTGCTGGTTGACGGCGTTCGGAAGATAAAACTCACACTTCATCGGGTTCTGCGGGACCTGCTGCGCGAGGAACGTGCTGAGCCGCGACCAGAGCTCCGACACCATCGGCTGGGTAAAGCCCCAGAGGTTCATGGACACAATGGTGTCGCCCGGCAGGTCGACAAACTGTGTGCCGTCCTCGGTATAGGCGGCATGGTCGCCGCGCTGGTAGATCTGCATCCGCTCGGTAATGCTCGTGAGCATCCCGTTTTCGACCTCGCACACGCCGCGCGCCACAGAGCCGAACTCCGTCACGGTGTTGCGCACCCGGTAGCCGACCATGGCGTAGCAGTGCTCATCGTCGTTCGTGCGCAGAAACTCATAGATCGTGCTGAACGCCGTGCGGCCGTAGAAATCGTCGGAGTTGATGACCGCGAACGGCCCGTGCAGCACGTTCCGGCAGCAGGCAACGGCCTGTCCCGTGCCCCAGGGCTTGACGCGTCCGTCCGGGACAGAATATCCCGCCGGGATATCCGTCAGCTCCTGATAGACGTATTCGACATGGAAAAACCGCTCCATGCGGGTCCCGATGCGCTCCCGGAAGAGCGCCTCGTGCTCACGCTTGATAATAAAGACAAGATCACGGAAGCCTGCGCGTCTTGCGTCGTACATGGAAAAATCGATAATACTGTGTCCTTCCCGGTCGACAGGCTCCATCTGCTTGAGCCCGCCGAAGCGGCTGCCCATTCCGGCGGCCATGATGACGAGCTTCGGTGCTTGTTTCTGCATAGGTACGCCTCCTGCAAGTTACTGTCTCTATGGTATCGGTTTCCCCGGGAGATTGCAAGCCCCTTTCACGGGAAATTTTGCGTCCGACACGAATGGCTTGCAGAACGCGCTCCGGTGTGGTACACTGTGTTAAATCTTAAATCCATGTAAAATCGGAGGTGAACGTTACGGGCCTTTCTTCTCTGATCGCCAATACAAGTCCGGTCGCGGGCGTGATCATTTCTGTCGCGCTGATGCTGTTTTCCGGCTTCGCGATGACGCGGCTGACGAAGCTTGCGCGTCTGCCGAATGTGACCGGCTATATCCTCGCCGGGATCCTCATCGGGCCGTATGTCCTGAACCTTGTGCCGCAGCGCATCATTGACGGCACGGACTTTCTTTCCGATATCGCGCTGGCCTTCATCGCGTTCTCAACAGGCGAGTTCTTCAAGCTCTCCGTTCTGAAAAAAAGCGGTATGAAGGTCGTCTGGATCACGATCTTCGAAGCCGTTCTGGCCTCGGTCTTTATTTTTATTCTGACGTTTCTCGTACTCCGGCTCGAGCTGGCGTTTTCCATCGTGCTCTCTGCGCTTGCCTCGGCGACGGCTCCGGCCTCGACAATGATGACCATCCGGCAGACGGGAGCCAAGGGCGATTTCGTCGACACGCTGCTGCAGGTCGTGGCGCTGGACGATGTGGTGGGGCTGGTTCTGTATTCCATCGCCATTTCCGTCGCGCTGGCTTCCTTAAGCGGCGCAAGCGGCTTTTCGTTCGAAACGCTGGGAAAGCCGGTGCTGCTGAATCTGCTGGTGCTGGCGCTGGGCAGTGCGTTCGGGCTGTTCATGAAGCTGCTCATGCCCCAGAAGCGCTCGAAGGACAATAAGCTGATCATCTCCGTCGCGCTCCTGTTCGCGTTCTGCGGCGTGTGCGCGCTGCTGGATATCTCTCCCCTGCTCGGCTGCATGATGATGGGCACGGTCTATACGAATATTGCGGACGACGACAAGCTCTTCAAGCAGCTCAATTATTTCAGTCCGCCGATTTTGCTTCTGTTCTTCGTCCGCTCCGGTATGTCGTTCCAGCTGGACGCGCTGGTGTCCTCGTCCGGGAATCTGAACGGCGTGCCGCTGCTCGTGATCGGCGTGAGCTATTTCCTCGTGCGCATTCTCGGCAAATACGCGGGCGCATGGCTGGGCTGCAGGCTGGTCAAAAAGGATAAGCTGGTGCGCAATTATCTGGGGCTGGCGCTCATCCCGCAGGCGGGCGTGGCCATCGGTCTGGCCGCCCTCGGCGCGCGGACGCTCGGCGGCACGATGGGAAGCGACCTGCAGACCATCATTCTCGCGTCCAGCGTTCTGTATGAGCTGATCGGCCCCGGCTGCGCAAAGCTGGCGCTGTATTTGTCCAGATCGTATTCCACAAGGCTCGAAGACGTTGCCGCCGTGGAGGAGGTCACGGAAACGGGCGAACGGAAGTCCGACGTGCAGCTGCTCATCGAGCGGATCCAGAAGATCCAGTCCGAGCTTCCGGCGCTGGATAACGACATATCGGAGGAGGAAGCCGCCTTTACCGAGGCGGCGGAGGAGCAGTTGGCCCAGACGCAGGCGCAGCGCAGATTTTTCTATCTCAGGAGGTAACGGCATATGAAAACAGACTGGATCGCGGGACTTCTCGGCCCGTGGAGCGCGGAGCTGGCGCCCGGCTCGATTCTTCTCCGGCTGGCGCTCAGCATGGCGCTGGCCGCCATCATCGGCTGCGAACGTTCGAGCAAGCGGCACTCGGCCGGTCTTCGCACATTCATTCTCGTGAGCCTCGCGGGCACAGCCACGATGCTCATCGATCAGTATCTCATGGAGCTTCTGCCGGTCACGATCCCGGTTTTGTCGGCGGCTGCCGTCATCGGCATCACGACGATCAGCGCCAATTCCATCCTCTTCAGCTCCAAGAACCAGATCAAGGGCCTGACGACCTCCGTCGGCCTCTGGTGCTGCGGCATCGTGGGGCTGGCGCTCGGCGCGGGACTGTATACGCTGGCGCTGGTGCTGTTTCTCGCACTGCTGTGCAGTATGTCGGGCCTTCCGGCGCTCGAAACACATCTGAAGGACCGCTCGAACCATTTTGAGGTGCATCTGGAGCTGAAAAACAAGCTCGATCTGCCGGGCTTCGTCTCGACCGTCCGCGCCCTCGGCATCCGCATCGACGATATCGAGTCGAATCCCGCGTACTTGAATTCCGGCCTCAGCGTGTTCACCGTCTCCTTCACCGTAAGCAGCGCGGAGCTCAAGCAGTATAAAAAGCACGGTGAGATCATCGAGGCGCTGCGGTCGCTGGATTACGTATATTATATCGAAGAAATGAACTGAACCCGGAATTCCTCCGGCTGCGGGCAGTTTTGCCGGAAAAGGGCTTGCAGCACGGCGTTTTTCGTACTATAATAGAAGAAAACGTCGGAAAAGGTGAGCATATGGAGATCAAGCGCGCAGCCGAGCTGCTTCGCGGTCTTGCAGACGGCGTCGACCCCATGACGGGCCGGCCGCTGCCGGACGAGAGCGTCTATAACCGCCCCGAGATCATCCGGGCGCTGCACTGCGTCCTGCGGGCGCTTCAGGAGCGCGCCGACGGCGCGGCCG